>Ga0190360_1001216_pt1 | contig 13449 bp, 15 predicted proteins | sample 48721834_MG_FD_161271 | JGI IMG/M metagenome (GOLD analysis project Ga0190360, IMG submission 161271) | Hydrothermal vent microbial mat bacterial communities from Southern Trench, Guaymas Basin, Mexico - 4872-18-3-4_MG | ecosystem: Environmental > Aquatic > Marine > Hydrothermal vents >... | reverse complement strand
TTGGATATTTATCCAAGTTATTTTTTCTCCTTTGATTATTTTCCTCATATTATACCTATTTTACTATATTTTTTTTAAAAAACCTATTGTGAATTTCAATAATAAACTATTTGACAATTCTTTTTTTGAATGTTATGGTTTATAATCGTAATTATAGACCGCAGAGGTGGTTGTGATGGGTTTAATAGAAAAATTGAAAAAGCTCTTTAAAAAATTTTTAAGAGAAAGTTCGAATCCTGTGGTAGCTGAGAATAAATTAAAAGAGTCAGAAGAGAAATTTAAGAGATTGAAAAATGAATTAGGTTGGTTGAAAATTAGAGAACAAATAGAGAAGGTATCAAAAGAGATCAGGGGAGATGAAGTGTCTCTTAGTGAAGTTTGTGAATTTCATACAAGATTTTCAAAGTTTTGTTACGGGAATACAAAGGATTTGCTTTGGGTAATAAATACAAAGGAAAAACAAAAAAGAGATATAATGAAAGAGCTGGAGAAACTCCAAAAGGAGTTTCCAGAGCTAGTTGAAGAGTTTATTAGAAAAAGCAAGATTTTTAGACAATTGGAGGAGCAGATACAGAAATTTTTGACAGAGATCGATAATTTGAGACAAATCAGCAAAGATTTTAAAAGATTACTTGATACAAAAATAGAGATAGTAGAGATAAAAAGTAATAAAAAAATTCACGAGAAAAGGGAGAAAAAGACAAATAAAATAGAGAAAGTAAATTTTCGTTATCGAAGCAGTGATCCTGAATGTATAAAAAGAGTAACACGACACATTTATAATACAGATGTCCCTGAAGAAGATGCGAAATATTTCACAGAAAATATATATAGATTAAAAAAGAAAGAAATAATCGAAAAAGCCTTAAGTTTAGTAGAGGCCCTTGAACCTATTTACCCTAATTTGCAGTGGGAAAAAGTTAAAAAATTAAAAGAGAAATCTAATAGCCGCTAAAGGCTATTTTTATTTTGTCTATTAATTTAGCACTTGAGGGTCTTGACTGCTAATTTTGGTTTGCTATAATACAATTACTTGCCCAACACCAAATTTATTTTTGTATTATAATATAATTGTAGTATGATTACTGAAAGACAAGAGTCAATATTAGAGACAATAATAAATGAATACATTGAATCTGCCCGTCCTGTTAGTTCCCAATTGATAGAGAAAAAATATGATTTTGATGTATGCCCTGCTACAATAAGAAATGAGATGCAGAAATTAACAGAATTAGGGTTTTTATATCAACCCCACACTTCTGCTGGCAGGATTCCAACTGATAAAGGCTATAGATTTTTTGTAGATAATCTGCTTGAGAAAGGAATTTCAGAGTGCGAAGAGATATCAAAAATAGAAGAGTTATTAGAAAAAGAAAAAGAAAAAGACGATATTATTAAGTTTACCTCTGATCTTTTGAGGTTTTTAGCAAGTACTTCTTCTAATTTAGCAACTGCTCATCTTTCTGGTAGAGACTTTTTTTGGAAGGAAGGATGGGAAGAAATATTAAAAGAGCCCGAGTTTGAAGAGAAAGATTTCATTGTTAGATTTACAGGCTTTCTTGAGACATTTGAAAAAAAGATAAAGAGTTTTCATATTAATTCAGAAGTAAAAGTTTATATTGGCAAAGAGAATCCTTTTGCCAAAGACAAGAGTTTTAGTGTTATTTCAGTTAAATGCCATTTTCCGGGAGAAGAAGGAATTGTTTCCCTTTTGGGCCCTACGAGAATGGCTTATAAAAAAAATATAAGCTTAATTAATTCTATAGCTAAGATTTTAGAATAATAAAAAATGGAAAAACAAAAAAAGAAAGAAGAGGGTAGACCTAAAGCAAAGATTAAGGTTCTAGGAGAGAATGAAGATGTTATCCAGGAACTGAGGCAGAAATTGGAAGAATGTGAAAAGGCTAAAAAGGAATATCTGTCTGGGTGGCAAAGAGAAAGAGCAGATTTTTTGAATTATAAAAAGGAAGAATCAAAGAGAGTGAAAGAACTTATAGAATACGCCAACAATGATATTATTTTAAAATTTCTATCTATATTAGATAATTTTGATATAGCTGAAAAACATATTTCTCAAGAACTTCAAGAGAGAGAAGAGATAAAAGGTTTGCTCCAGATAAGACTTCAGATTAAAGATATGCTCAAAGGTTATGGTTTGGAAGAGATAGAATGTATGGGTAAAAAATTTGATCCAAATTTCCAAGAAGCTGTGGAAGAGGTTGATATTGATGAAGCAAAAAAGAAAATAGGAGGGGAGGTTGAGCCTGGAGTAGTGGTTGAGGAAATTCAGAAAGGATATGCAATTCATGGTAAGGTTTTGAGACCGGCAAAAGTAAAGGTCGTAAAAGAAAATAAAGAGAAAAAACATGACCCAGAAAAGACAACTTAAAATTAAGGCTAGGGATGAGGATATAAAAGGTGTTTATTCTAACTTAATGCAGATTCTTCACACAAAGGAGGAATTTATCTTGGATTTTTTCTTAGCTTCACCTCCAGAAGGAATTTTGGTTTCAAGGGTTATTATGAGCCCGGCTCATGTAAAGAGAATGATTAGGGCTTTGAAAGAAAATCTTGAAAGATATGAAAGGAGTTTTGGAAAGATAGATGAAGCTGAAGGTCCTGAAGAAAGAATAGGATTTAGTGTAGAATAATATTTATTACTTAAATAAAGGTCGACACAATTAATTTTAACTGGCTTTATGGTTGAATTGTTAAATGGTTGATAAATTAACCATCTAACAATATAGCCATTTTAGCCACAACAGTCTTATGCCTATTATTCCATGGAGACCATTTTGGGATATTGAGAGATGGTTTGATGAAGAATGGCCTGATATTTGGGAGTTTCCCAGATTTAGATTTCCAAGACTAAGGACGCCAAGAATGGATGTGTATGAAACAGATAAAGAAGTGGTAGCTAAGGTGGAGCTTCCAGGCGTTGACCCAAAAAACATCAAGGTAGAGGTGGAAAATAATGTTTTGAAGGTAGAAGCCAAAACAGAAGAGAAAAAGGAAGAGAAGAGAAAAGGTTACTACAGAAAAGAAATAAGCTCTGGATTTTATAAAAGAGCAATTCCTTTGCCTACTGAGGTAGTAGAAGGAAAAGCTAGTGCTGATTATGAAGATGGAATATTAACCATTTCTATTCCCAAAGTGGAAACAAAGAAGGCAAAAAAGAAGGCTGTGAAGGTGAAGGTGAAGACAAAGAACAAATAATATTACCTGCAGTAGCTAGTACCTTGCAAGAAAAATTTTAAATAATTTTTCTATTTTTGATTTATTCTTCCACGCGAGGTACTAGCTACTGATTATAAAAATATGAGCAAGATTTTAGGTATTGATTTAGGAACCGCAATATCAAAAATGGCTTCTATCATACAGGGGGAGCCAAAGTGTATAGAGAATAGAGAAGGGTCTATTTTGACGCCTTCTGTTGTTGCATTGACAAAGAATGGAGAAAGGCTTGTAGGGATTTTAGCAAAAAGACAAGCTATTACAAATCCTAAAAATACAATTCATTCGGTAAAGAGATTTATTGGAAGGAGACATTCAGATCCTGAAGTGCAAAAGGAGTTGAAAAAAATACCTTATGAAACAAGAGCAAGAAAAGATGGAGGTGTAGAGGTGAAGATGGGAGATCCGCCAGCTGGCGGATGGTATACCCCGATTGAGATTTCTTCAATGATTTTGCAGAAATTAAAATTAGACGCAGAGGAAAAATTAGGAGAAAAGATAGAATCTGCCGTGATTACATGTCCAGCAAATTTTGATGATTCTCAAAGAAAAGCAACCAGGACTGCGGGAGAAATTGCAGGATTTAAGGTATTGAGAGTAATTAACGAACCAACTGCAGCAGCTTTAGCATATGGTTTAGGCAAGAAAAAATCAGAAAAAGTGGCTGTTTATGACTTTGGGGGAGGCACATTTGATGTTTCAATCTTAAATGTTTCTCCCGATACAGTAGAAGTGGTTGCCACGGGCGGAGAGGCACATTTAGGTGGAAATGATTTTGACCAGAGGATAATAAACTGGATTGTAGAGAAATTTCAGAAAGAGCAAGGAATAGATTTATCAAAAGATCCATTAGCCCTTCAGAGACTGAAAGAAGCTGCAGAAAATGCCAAGATTGAGTTATCTTCAGCTATGGAAACAGAGATTAATCTTCCTTTTATTTCTTCTGATAGTGCAGGGCCTAAACATTTATACTACAAACTTACACGGGCTCAGTTTGAGAACATGAGCAGAGATTTGGTAGAGAGATCGATTGAGAGAGTAAAGAAAACCCTAGAAGAAGCAAAATTAACCAAGAATGATATTGACGAAATAATTTTGGTTGGCGGCACAACCCTGATTCCTGCAGTAAGAGAAGCTGTAAAGGCATATTTTAATAAAGAACCAAATAAATCCATTAATCCAGAGGAGGTAGTGGCAATGGGTGCTGCTATTGAAGCTGAAATATTAAGAGCAAAAGAAGAAGGAAGAGCTCCAGAAGGAGATATTAAGAGCGTCTTATTATTAGATGTTTTGCCTCTTTCTTTAGGATTAGAAACTTTAGGTGGAGTAACTACTGTTATGATACCTAAAAATACTACTATTCCTACTTCTAAAACCCAGATATTTTCTACAGCTGCAGATAACCAAACCTCAGTTGAGATAAATATATTGCAAGGAGAAAGACCAATGGCAGCCGATAACAGGTCTTTAGGAAAATTTGTTTTGACAGGAATTCCACCTGCTCCCAGAGGAGTTCCTCAGATAGAGGTGACTTTTGATATCGATGCTAATGGTATTTTGTCTGTTACTGCTAAAGACAAAGCCACTGGCCGTTCTCAGTCTATAAGAATTGAAGGTTCTATAGGTTTATCTAAGGAAGAGATAGAGAGAATGAAAAAAGAAGCAGAATTGCATGCAGAGGAAGATAAGAAAAAAAGGGAGTTAATTGAGGCAAAGAACTTGGCTGATAATCTAATCTATACCTCAGAGAAAACCCTCAGGGATTTAGGGGATAAAATTTCTCAGGATACAAAGAAAGAGATTGAGAATAAGATAGAAGAATTGAAAAAGGCAAAAGAAAGTGATAATATTGATGATATAAAAGCAAAGACATCAGCGTTATCTCAGGTGATTCAAAAGATAGGAGCTGAAATGTACCAAAAAGCTGCAGAAGAAAAGAAGGCTTCTCCAGACCAAAAAGAAGATGGACCGCAAGCAGAAGAAGGGGAGTATAAGGAAAAATAAATTAATTTATTTTTCATAAACAGTGTATTATGAAGGATTATTACAAAATTTTAGGTGTTTCAAGAAAAGCTTCTCCTGAAGAGATAAAAAAGGCTTATTATAGACTAGCTCATAAATATCATCCAGATAAGGGGGGTGATGAAGAAAAATTTAAAGAGATAAACGAGGCTTATCAAGTGCTTTCAGACGAGAAAAAAAGAGCTCAGTATGATAAGTTTGGTAGAGTATTTGAGGGAGCGGGATCTCAGCCAGGATTTGATTTTCAATGGAGTTGGGGAAGACCAGATATTGATTTTGAAGCAGATTTTGGAGAATTTGATTTAGAAGATATGCTTGAGGAAATCTTTGGATTTGCTTCTTCCCGGAGAAAAAAGGATTTTAAAAGAGGAAAAGACATCAAGATTGAAATGGAGATTAACTTAGAAGATACCTTAAAAGGGAAGAAAAAAATAATAATTTTGAAAAAGTTGATTACTTGTCCTCGGTGTCAAGGAACAGGAGCTGAACCAAATACCAAAGTAAAAGAATGTTTTTCTTGTAGGGGCACAGGCCGGGTACAGGAGATTAGGAAGACCTTTTTTGGTACCTTTACTAGATATATTATTTGTCCAGAATGTAATGGAGAAGGATATAAGCCGGAGAAACCTTGTAATGTATGTCATGGTGAGGGGAGAATAAAAGGAGAAGAGGAAATAGAAGTGTCTATACCTCCAGGAGTAGATACAAACCAGGTTATAAAAATAGAAGGAAAAGGTTCTGCAGGCAGAAAAGGAGGGAAGGCCGGCGATTTATATGTTAGGATTTTAGTGAAAAAACATCCCATATTTGAAAGAAAAGGAGATGATTTATATATTTCAGTCCCTATTTCTTTTTCGCAAGCAGCTTTGGGAGGAGAGATAGAGATTCCAACATTGGAAGGGAAAAAAATTTTATTAAAGGTTCCAGCTGGAACAGAGTCTGGGAAGATTTTAAGAATTTCAAAAAAAGGAATTCCTCATTTTTCAGGTTATGGAAGAGGGAATTTATATGTGAAGTTGATTGTAAAAACACCAAAGAAATTAACAAAAAAACAAAAAGAGTTATTGGAAAAATTGAGAGAAGAAGGAATATAGCCTTGGAGAGCCCCCATAACTCAATTGGCAGAGTAACAGCCTTTTAAGCTGGAAGTTGCAGGTTCGACTCCTGCTGGGGGCACAAAGAACCACTTCAAAAGGTGGTTTTTTGTTGTCTATATTATGTGAGATATTATATAATAAAAATATAAAAAATAATAAGGAAAGATTGATAGCCAAAGAGACAAAACTTTATAAGGATTATACAAAAGGTCGAAAATATACTATATCTAACACCCCTTAGGAGGAAAGAGGTGAAAAGAATGGAATTTGAAAAAGAAATTCTCCAATTAATGAAAACTGAAGGAAAAGCAAGAGGGGTAGCATTTCAGACCGATGCCAGATATGTTTTGGAAAAAATGGGAGAAGAGGGTTTTTCAAAATTGGAGAGAGAAGCAAAAAAGATAGATTTTCCGATAGATTATAAGAATATTAAGACTATGAGCTGGTATCCTTTTGGTTTGAGGATTATCTCTTTGCTTTTAGTAAAGAATACATTTGGATGGGAAGATGAAGAGATAAGAGATATGGGATATACAGCACCGAAAACTTCGATTATGGTGAAGCTGTTGATGAAATTTTTTGTTAATTTTGATAAATTTTCAGAAAAGATTCCAGTATTCTGGGAACAAAACTATACAATAGGAAAGCTTGAAGTAGTGAAAGTGGATAAAAAAGATAAAGAATTGATAGCTCGTTTAAGTGATGTCAATGTTAATCCTATTTTCTTTGTTTATCTCGAAGGGTATTTCGAAAAGATGGTTCAATTTATTAAAAAAGATGCAGTTTGCAAGATAAGAAAATCTTCAAAAAGAAAACCTTGTCAAGAGATGATAATAAGATGGTAAGGAAAGTAGATAAAGACCAACATAAAATAGAAAAATTATTAGACAGCAATTTAGAAGATTTAAAAGGGTATATTAGTGATCTCCGAACTTTTTTACCTGTTCCTATATGTTATATAAATCCAGTGAATATTATTCTAGACATTAATGAGAGTTTTGAACGTCTATTTCATTACGGAGAGACTGAGATTATTGGAGAAAAATTAGAGAAATTATTTGCTTATCCTCAAGAAGCAGAAGAAATAGAAAAAGAGATTTCAAGAAAAGAAAGAATCCAGAATCGAGAAACAATTTTTCTTACTAAAGAAAGAAAGGAAATTCCAGTATCCATTTCATTGATGCAAAGGAAAGATAAAGACGGAAACTTTATAGGATATTTTCTTTCAATTGCGGACTTAAGAGAAATGAAGAGAATTCAAAATGAACTTCAGGAGAAGATTGAAGAAATGGAAAAATTTCATAAGCTCACTATAGGTAGAGAAGAGAAGATATTGGAGTTAAAAGAGAAGATAAGAAGATTAGAAGAAGAATTAGAGGAGTTAAAAAAATCTAAGAAATAAGGATTATTTATTTTATCAAAAAGAAAAACAGAGACTTTTTGTCTTTTTAGAAAAGACAAAGGCCGTTTCTTTGGTAGAGATCCGGCTTTTTTATTGTATGTGGTTTGTTAGATATAGTATAATTAATTAATATGAATTTAGTTTAAAAAATGAAGGTGGATAGAAGAGATTTAAATCAACAGAGTTTTTGAGAGAAAATTATATGGTTAATGTTGTTTTAGTAATTTTAGAAATATTCTTGTTTTATTATAGTATTTTTAGATATATTATTTTTTCGGTTAATTGTAAAATCCCTTTTGAGAAAATGATAGTTGGTATTATTGGCCTTGATAATTTTTTACTATTGGGTATACAGCTTTTGTTTACCTTCTTATTAGCGGTAAACAAAAGGAGAATATATTTTTATTGAAATGGATAGTGAGCGGGGTATTCTTCTTTGGAGCTGTGTTTGTTTTTTAAACGATGCTATTAATACATTCCACCATTTTGAGATTGCAGAAAAAAAATAGAAAAAAATTAAAAGCTTCGTTCTAAATAAAATCCATGGCTTTAGAAAAAAAATCATCAAAAGAAAATAAGCAAAATTTATTAGAAATTAATCTTAGAAAAGAAAGAAACAAAAGAAGGAAGGCTGAAAAAAAATTGAGAGAAATCGAAAGACAATATCGTTTGGTTTTTGATTACGCTCCTTATGGTTTGATGAGAATAAACAAAGAAGGTGTGATTGTGGAAGCAAATGTTCAGGTTGCAAAGATATTTGGTTTGCGAATAAGTGAGTGTTTAGGGAAACATTTTTCTATATTTAATTATTTGATGCCTAAAAAAACTTTTAGTTTTATCTCTAAACGTTTTAAAAAAAGAATGAAAGGGGAACAAACGATATCTTTGTATGGACTTCAGATGCGAGATGTGAAAGGAAACATTTTAGACCTTGAGATTAATGTGAAAGTAATTAAAGAAGGAAAGAGGATTAAAGGTGAATTAGTGGTGATTCGTGATATTACAGAGCAAAAGAGAATAGAAAGGGAATTAAAAGAATCAGAAGAGAGATTTAGGACTTTTATAGAGACTGCAAGCGACCTGATGCATATCGCAGACGAAAACGGAGATTTTATTTATGTAAATCAAGCAATGGCAAAAGCATTGGGATATACAAAAAAAGAAATGATAGGGATGCATATTACCAATATTTTAAGCCCAGAGGTTTTGGAAAAGAGATTTAAAAATAACCTTAAAAAACTGATTAAAAAAGGAGAAATAAATATTGAAACTGTATGGGTGACTAAAAGAGGCAGAAAGATTTACGTAGAGGGAAAGGTTGTAGCTGTCTATGACAATAAAGGAAATTTTATGGGTAGCAGAGCTATTTTTAGAGATGTTACTAAACGGAAACGCACAGAAGAAAAAATTAAAAAATTTTATAAAGCTTTAGAGGAAAAAACAGAGACATTGGAGGAGACGAAAGCTTCTTTAGAGATAAAAGTAAGAGCAAGAACTAAAGAATTAAGAGAGTTGGCAGAGAGCCTGGAAAGACAAGTAAAAGAAAGAACAAGAGAGCTTCAAGAGAGAGTAGAAGAACTAGCTAAAACCAAAGCTGAATTAGAGTTAAAAATTAGAGAAATGGAAAGATTTCATAAAATGACTATGGGGAGAGAAGAGAGGATTTTAGAATTGAAAAAGAGGATTAAAGAATTAGAAAGCAAATTAAAAAGAGCTCATATTAAAGAAGAATATTAACTTAAAGATGAAAAAGAAAATAAAAACTAACAATAGCGAAATATGGATAGAAGGAGGAATTATTATGATAAGAATGTGGGGAGAGCTAAATGAGAAATCTACGAAAGTACAGATTAAGGAAATTAAAAATTTACGTAAGGAATCTGGAAATATAAAATATGTGATTGTCGACATCTCAGACTTAAAAAAAGTAAGCTTAAAAGCAAGAAGGATATTTGCTAGCGAGTATTCAGGAAGTGGAGTTAGGAAGATTGGCGTAATTTGTAAAAATCCATTATCAAAAACAATCGCCTCTTTCTTTTTAGGCATAAACAAGCCAGCTATTTTAATAAAATTGTTTGAGGATGTTGAAGAAGCAAAAAAATGGTTAAGAGAAGATGAATATTAATAAATTTTATTATTAATATTTTTATGAGAAAAAAAGCACAAGTTAGAGGAATGGCTTTGTTATCTGGGTTGAGGTTTGTAGAAAAGAGGAAAGGAAAAGAAGGACTAAGGAAAGTACTTGAAAGATTGGATAAAGAAACACAGAAAATATTTTCAAATATTGTCATAAAGGAATGGTATCCTTATGAAACAGCAGTAAAATTTCAAAAAGCTCTTGTAGAAGTAATCGGTAAGGGAAAAGAAGAAATCTTAATAGAGGAAGGAAAATTTATTGCGAAAGATAATACAAAATGGTTTTTGAGGTTGTTTTTGAGATTCGCCACTCCTCAAAAAATAATAAAAAAATGGCCTGTAGTATGGGATCTTTATTATAATAAAGGAAAATTGAAAATTACAACATTGAAAGAAAACTCAGCAGTTATAAGACTGCTTGATTTTCCTGAGTTAAAGCATACTACCTGTAATTCTGTTATAGGGTGGGGATTTTATTCCTTGGAAAAAACAGGAGCTCACAACATTGAGGTTAAAGAAACAAAATGTAGAGAAAAAGGAGATAATTATAGCGAATGGCATATAAAGTGGGAGTAATTATGGCAAAAAAAAGAAAAAAAGAAAAAAAGACATTAGAGCAACTGTGTAAGAAAGAAAAAGAAGAATACGAAGAGTATGTGGAGAATCAGATAACTAAGATACTTGGTGTTATATCAAATATTGCTTTGGGTGATTTGAATGTTCAAGCAGAAAGAGAAAAAAATGATGTATTAGGTGCTTTAGCAGATGGAATAAATATAATGATAGGGGAGATAAGAAAGAGAGAAACTCAGATGCAAGAGAGAATAAATTATTCTCTTAAGAGAACCAAAGAACTTATAGAGATTATTCAGAAAGCAGCAGCAGGCGATTTAACAGCTTCGGCTCCAATAAGCGATAGAAAAGATGAATTCGATGCGTTAGCAGCTGGATTAAATATGATGTTAGAAGAAATGCATGAAAGAGATATTGAACTAAAGGCAAAGATTAAAGAATTAGATAAGGCTCGTTTGATTCTCTATAGTCTTTCAGAGGACATTCAAGAAGAGAAGGAGTCTGTAGAAAGAAAAGTAAGAGAGCGAACCGCAGAGCTAGAACAAGAAAGAGCGAAGCTTGCAGCAGTAACTGAAAATATGACAATAGGAGCTATTCTTTTAGACGATAAAGGAAAAGCAATTTTTGCCAACAAAGCGGCAAAGAATATTTTAGGGATTAGGGATGATAAAGACGATATATTGGAGATTTTTTTTATAAAATTTGCTAAAGCAGATGTTAAAAAACATTTTCTTGAATGTATTCAAGGTAAGCCCCATAAAATACCTGAGGTAGAGGTAGCTCCTGGAATATTTGAGATTTCCTTTTTATGTATACCAGATAAAAAAAATCATAAAAAAGAATTTTTCGGGCATCTTATCTGGATTAAAGATATAACCCCTCAAAAGATTCTTGAACGGGCTAAGAGTGAATTTGTTTCTATTGCTTCCCATCAGCTGAGAACCCCACTTACAAGTATAAAATTATTTTTAGAGATGTTAGCAGACGAAGAAGTGGGTAAGTTGAATTCTCTTCAAAAAGATTACATTGAGAATATACAAAAGTCGAGTGAAAGAATGATAAAATTGATAAATAACCTTTTAAATGTTTCTCGCTTAGAAGCAGGAACATTGAAGATAGAACCAAGGTTGATGCAGCTGGAGGATTTTGTTGCTACGCTTATTGAAGAGGCAAAACCTTTAGACAAGACAGGAAAATGTAATGTGGTATTTATTAAGCCTAAAAGAAAACTTCCTAAGATTCCTATTGATCCAAGCTTGCTTCGACAGGTGATTTATAATCTTCTTGCTAATGCTATTCAATATTCACTGCCTGGTCGATGTAATATTGCAGTAAAGATTAAAAAGGAAGGAGAAGATTATATAATTAGCGTAAAAGACACAGGGATTGGTATCCCTAGAAAAGCACAACCGAGGATTTTTGAAAAATTTTTTAGAGCCGATAACGCAGTAAGACTTTTTGCCGATGGAAGCGGTCTTGGTTTGTATGTTATAAAAATGATTGTAAATTCTTGGGGAGGCAAGATGACCTTTGAGTCAGAAGAAAACAAAGGTACAACATTTTATTTTACAATTCCCACAAAAGGTATGAAGAAGAAAAAGGGTGAAAAAGGATTAAGACATTGGTGGTCTTAATAAAATAACTTAATAAAAAATTATGGAAGAAACTCAAAACACCAATACATCTTCTACAAAACCTAAAATTCTATTGGCAGAAGATGATAAGTATATTTCCCGGGCATATAAAGACGGGTTAGAGCGAGCTGGTTTCAAGGTTATTATTGCTTTTGACGGAGAAGAGGCAATGCAAAAGATAAAAGCGGAAAAGCCTGATTTGGTTTTGTTGGATTTAGTAATGCCAGTTAAAAATGGTTTCGAAGTATTAGAGGAACTGAGGATAGATGGAGAATTATCAGAAATACCAGTGGTTATTCTCTCAAACCTAGGACAGGAGTCAGACATCAAAAAAGGAAAAGAGCTTGGTGCCGTTGATTATTTAATCAAAGCCAATTTTTCTATGAAAGAAGTAATAGAGAAGGTTAAAGAGCATCTTGCAAGATCTAAGCTTTCTAGAAAATAATATATGCCAATAAAGATTACAAAGGAGAAACTTAAAGAACTTTTAGTAAGACCTGGCCATATAAGCGAGGAGCAGTTTAATTCATTGGCTAAAGAATCAGAACAAAAGAAAATTTCTTTAGAAGACTTGATAGTAGAAAAAGGATTAATTTCAGATGAGAATCTTGGCAAGACGATTGCGGATGGGTTAGGTTATCGATTTATTGATTTAAAAAAAAGGAAAATTCAAGATAGATTTATAAAAATAATTCCAGAAATTGTGGCTTTTTCTCAAGAAGCCATAATTTTCGATCAAACAAACGGTATCTTAAAACTTGCCACCACAAATCCTGAAAATTACGAATTTATCAAACTTTTAGAGAAAAAAACCGGACTTCAGATAGAAATATATTATACAACTTCTTTAGGAATAAAGGAAGCATTGAAATATTACAAGAGCGATTTAAAACAACAGGCTGAAGCTCTTATTCAAGACCTAGAAGCTCATCCACAAAATGAAGAGAATATAATAAAGTTAGTTAATTTATTCTTAGAGTATGCATATGATAATCGAGCTTCAGATATCCATATAGAGCCCTTAAGAGACAAAACCTCTGTGCGTTTTAGGATTGATGGTGTTTTACATGAAGTGCTGGAATATCCTCTTCATTTACATGAGAGGGTTGTTTTTAGAATTAAAATAATGGCCCGGCTTCGTACAGATGAACATAAGGCTCCTCAAGACGGAAAATTTGAGTATAAGAAAGACGAAACAATATTTGATGTAAGAGTTTCTATTTTACCAGTCACAGATGGAGAAAATGTAGTACTGCGTATTCTTGGTAAATACTCCAGAAGCTTTACTCTTGAGAATCTGGGTCTTTTAGAGAGTGATTTAGAAAAAATAAAGAGAGCCATAACAAAACCT
>Ga0190360_1001213_pt1 | contig 13458 bp, 9 predicted proteins | sample 48721834_MG_FD_161271 | JGI IMG/M metagenome (GOLD analysis project Ga0190360, IMG submission 161271) | Hydrothermal vent microbial mat bacterial communities from Southern Trench, Guaymas Basin, Mexico - 4872-18-3-4_MG | ecosystem: Environmental > Aquatic > Marine > Hydrothermal vents > Microbial... | reverse complement strand
TGCTATAAACTAAAAAGAATGGAGCTTTTTCACAACCACTTTTTCACAAAATCTGTCTTCTTAACTATCTAATTTATCAAAGATTAAACTCTCATTATTCAAAATTTTTGGGGGTCACCCTGTAGATTAAAGGATGGTCGCTGGAAAGAGAGTCTTTACCAGAAAACTTACACTCATGAGGTAGAATCCTAACTTCACATAGCTTATTATATATTATTCATAGGCTGTCTGTTTAATCGTACAGCCTATAGTTTTAGTCCGTTTTCCAAAAATTTATTATTTTTTACTTGTATTTTTGGTTCCATTCTTTTAAATTTACTGCCCTTTGTTTATAAAAAGGCGATGGACAAAAGAGATGGGTATAGACATAAAAAAAATGCGCAACATTGGAATAAGCGCACATATAGATTCTGGGAAGACTACAATAACAGAGCGCATACTCTTTTATACAAGAAAAATCCACAAAATTCATGAAGTTCACGGCAAGGATGGGACTGGTGCTACAATGGACTCCATGGAGCTGGAACGGGAAAGAGGGATCACAATATCCTCGGCCTCGACCAATGTGACATGGAAAAACCACTCGATCAACATAATCGACACACCTGGCCATGTAGACTTTACTGTAGAGGTAGAACGGTCTCTAAGAGTACTGGATGGGGGTATTCTTGTATTATGTGCAGTTGGAGGTGTCCAGTCACAATCGATAACAGTAGACAGACAGATGAGGCGCTACTCTATCCCAAGAATCTGTTTCATAAATAAATGTGACAGAGTAGGTGCAAATCCTGAAAAGGTATGCAGTCAATTAAACGAAAAACTCGGCCACAACGCCACGCTCCTGCAGCTTCCCATAGGCCTTGAAACAGATTTTAAAGGTATTGTCGATTTAATTAGGATGAAGGCCTATTATTTTGAGGGACCAAATGGCGAGAACATACGCGAAGAGGAGATTCCAGAAGAGATGGTCAGGAGATCTCTCGATAAGAGAGAGACTCTCATTGACAGAGCCTCTATATTCAGCGATGAACTGATGGAAGCCTATCTGGAAAATCGCGTTACAGAAGATCTGATCTATGAAGCGGTGCGAATCGGCACTCTTTCACTCAAATTGACTCCTGTCTTCATGGGGTCTGCATTTAAAAACAAAGGGATACAGCCTCTTCTGGACGGAATCGTAAGATATCTGCCATCGCCAGTGGATGTTCAAAATAGGGCATTCGATCTCAATGACGGATCAGAAAAATTGCTTACATCAGATCCCACCCATCCTCTGGTCTTACTCGCATTCAAAATCGAAGACACACGATATGGGCAACTCACATACATAAGAATCTACCAGGGATCCATAAAAAAGGGCGATGAGATCGTAAACATGCGAACCGGTAAAAAGTCAAGAGTAGGAAGACTAATAAGAATGCATGCAGACGAGATGGAGGAGATTGTTGAGGCAAGCGCTGGAGACATCGTAGCCCTTTTTGGTATCGAGTGTTCTTCAGGCGATACATTTACATCAGGAGAGCTTCAGATTACAATGTCATCCATCTATGTTCCAAAACCTGTTATCTCTTTATCATTGAAGCCTGAAGACAACAAACATTCAGACAATATGATAAAGGCTCTCAATCGTTTTTCAAAAGAAGACCCAACATTTAAGGTATATGTTGATCCTGAAACTAATGATACAATAGTACAGGGCATGGGAGAACTCCATCTCGATGTATATATAGAACGCATGAAAAGAGAATATGGGATTAGGGTTAATTCAAGTGCGCCTCAGGTTGCATACAGAGAAAGTATATCGACTCCATCAGAGTTCGATTATACACATAAAAAACAAACAGGTGGTTCTGGTCAGTACGGACGTGTGGCAGGCAGAATAGAACCATGCAGTGATAAGGAGTTCGAATTTGTGAATGAAATAAAGGGAGGCGCAATACCTTCGGAATTTATTCCTGCATGCAAGAAAGGATTCGAACTCTCAATGGAGAAGGGATCTCTGATCGGCTTCCCTGTAGTGGGAGTAAAGGTTATTTTAAAAGACGGAACATACCATCCTGTCGATTCATCCGAAATAGCCTTTCGTCAGGCTGCAATGGGTGCATTCAGGGAAACCTATTCGAAATGCAGGCCCAAAATTCTTGAACCTGTAATGAGGGTGACGGTAGAAAGTCCTACGGAGTTTCAGGGGGCAGTACTCAACACTCTTAATCAGCGGAGGGGGACAATCATAAGTGCTGTTGAAGATAACAATTTCATTGTTATCGAGGCACAGGTCCCTTTAAGCGAGATGTTTGGCTATTCCACAATACTCCGCTCGGTAACACAGGGAAAAGCCGAATTCACAATGGAATTTGATCACTATTCACGAGTACCTGAAAGTGTTGCTGAAAAGTTGAAGAAAAAATGCGCTGAAACAAACACAAATAAACAATCCTAAGGGATAAGATATGTTACGAAAAGAACTGATAAAAAGAAGCCCAATTAGAATACTCGAAAAATCGATCCACGGTGGACTCGGAAAAGGCAATCTTGGAGTATTTACTGCACGCAAGGGGGTTGGAAAGACTGCATGCTTAATCCATGTCTCAATAGATAAAATGTTCAGAGACAGTAGAGTTCTTCACCTCTCATTTACTGATAATCCACATCATACTGAGAAGTGGTATGACCAGATTTTCAAAGAGATCGCAGAAGAGTACCGGCTGGAAAATGTTCTCTCAAATTACGATATTATAGTAAAAAACAGACTCATACTTCATTTTAAACGGAAAGATTTCGAATTCGACCACATAGTAGAGACCATGGATAGATTCCTCACCTCCACATCCTTTATACCCGATTGTTTAATAGTCGATGGATATCCATTTCACAACAGAACAACTCTTCAACTTAAAAACTGGAAAGATTTAGCATTAAAGCGAGACTTTGAGATATGGTTCTCTGCAACACTTCACCGCCACAACCTGGCACTCAATGAACAGGGAATTCCGGCTCCAATCAACAAATTCTGTGATCTGTTTTCTGTGATCATAATGCTCAAACCACGAAAAGATTATATTGATCTTATACTTCTTAAAGATCACGATTCAAAAAATCCTGAAAAGATGTCTCTCAAGCTCGAGCCTAAAACCCTGCTTATCGCAAATCTCTGATCTTTATTAGACTATTTAAAGTTTAGTGCATATGACTATAGGAATTCTTATCTTTCTATTAATCCGATGGATAGGGAAAGGAGAAACCTATGGCAGAATCTAAAATCAACTACAGTATCAAACGGTTAAAATCGAAGGACGCCAGGAGTGCGATCATCCAAAAGCTGGCCACAAATTTAATCTGACACCCATCATTGCAGAATCATTTTATCAACAGTTTACGATTTACTTCCAAGAACATTCGGGGACATCTACATTAATTTATCTATATTTAATCTATAGGATAGACCTCTACAACACGTACTCATGTCCATGAAGGCTTTTTATATGAGACTCTAAAATAATAAACTTATCTCCTCTTCTGGTCATATGATACTATTTCTGAAATACCATCCTTCTGGTTTTGATATAGTCTCCGGCTCTCATTCTGTAGAGGTATACTCCGCTCGGCAGTCCGGAGGCAGTCCATTTTACAAAATGACTACCCTGGGGTAAATATTCATCGATAACAGTCTCTATTTTTCTTCCACGAACATCATAGATGTCAATCCTGACATGACTCAATTTTGGCAATGTAAAACGAATCTCGGTCTGGCTGTTGAATGGATTTGGATAATTCTGATAAAGCAGATAGCTCTCAGGAGAAGACGACTCATCATCCGAAGAAGTATAATTAAAGAGTTTGCACTCATATACACCGTTTCCATGAGTGGCCGCCCTGATCACACGGTTTACTGGAGATATCGAAAGATCCATGACAATAACGCCTTCTGGCAGTCCCTCACTCATTCTTTTCCAGTTCTCGCCACCATCCAATGAGACATATACTCCCAGATCGTTGCCTACATAGATATTATTTGTATACAGGGGATCAACAGCAACAGCAGATGTAGGAACGTCTGGAAGTCCACTCCCTATATCCTTCCAGTGTTTTCCCCGATCAGTTGTTTTATAAACATGAGAGGATCCAAATCCTGAGAAAATCACATAAACTATTTTATCATTGGTCGGGTCTACTGCGATATCAACCGGATATCTATCCGGAAGATCTTTTGTTATATCATGCCACCATGCACCATAGTTTGTAGTATAGTAGATGTGAGAACGCGAATATTTTGGCACAGTAGCCGCATACAATGTCTTGTCTGTCTGCTCTGATATAGCTAGAGCTATTATTGGATTTCCATCAAGTTTTTCATTACCATTGATTGAAAACCAGTACTTTCCCCCATCAATCGAGAGGTAGAGACGGCTGTGTGCTGCATATAAATATTTTGGATTTGATGGGCTTAGCACAAATGGAGAAACAAAACATGGATCATCATCATATGGAGCAGGCATGTAATAATAGCTCCAATTATTTCCCCCATCAATAGAACGGTACATATAAAGAAGATACTGCGGTGAACCATAAATTATATTCGAATTTGTCGGATGTATGGCAGTATAGCATCCATCACCATACAAAACCCGGTTCCATGCCTTACTTCCTCTATATATTGCAGAGTAGTTATCCTGCATGCCACCAATAAACAGCAAAGAATCTGTACGCGAACTGGAACACCCATTGTAAAATTGCGTTGTCTGATATCTACCATTGCACCCCTCGAAAGTTGTGCCGCCATCTGTTGTTCTGAAAACGCCCCCATCGCATCCAAAATAGATTATATCAGGATCTGTTGGATGAAATACAATATCATGAAAATCGCAGTGAACATAGTCGGATGGGCCTTCCGGACCCCCTATTGGAATCACTCCATGCTGATAACCTGAACTATTTATCTGTTTCAGATTACTGCCACCATCCGTAGACTTCCAAAGATTCACACCGCCAACAAAAACAACATTGGAGTCCACAGGACTGACTCCCACACAATGAGAATACCACCCCTGGTAGCTTGAAAAATCGGTGTCCTCAGATACTATCGACCATGTGTTTCCTCCATCTACAGACCTGCAGAGCCACGAACCAGCATCATCCCAATAACCATTACCTATAGAAGCATAGATTATGTCGGGATAGCGCTGATAAATAGAGAGCTGAATCTTACCCTCAAATGAAGATGGAAGACCGAATGTTAATTTTGTCCAGCTCGTCCCTCCATTGGTAGTTCTGTATATTCCATATCCTGAGGATTTAAAATTTCCGCATGCAATGAATACAGTGTCTGGATTCTGCGGATGAATCACAAGATCCATGACCATTATAGTAGTATCGACCCTTGTCCATGATGCCCCGCCATCCGTGGATTTATATGTTCCCTCTGTTGTACCTGCCCATACAATATCGGAGTTAGATGGATCTATTTCAATTGCCCATACACCCCTCTTCTGGTTATAACTCCAATCAAGACTCTTAATCCAGGTCTGTCCATTATCCGTAGATTTCAAAATTCCAATGCCATAACTGCCTCTTGTTGTTCTATCTGCCAGGCCGCCAATACTGTTTTGATAAGCATATACTTCTCCAGTACCTATGTAAATAGTAGAAGTATCATCTGGGGAAATTGCAATTGCACCAATCCCAAGAACAGGAAAGCCTGTATCAACATATTCCCATGCATCTGCCCCGACTCCTCCTGTAAAACTTCTCCATAAACCACCGCTGGCAGAACCTGCATATATTGTATTTGGATTCAGGGGATTTATTTCGATTGCATTTGTCCGTCCACCTATGTTGTGGGGTCCTATAGATTCCCACTTCTTTGTAAATATCTGCTTATTTAGCCTGCCATTGACCCTTCTTCTCTCTTCCATATAAACCTTAAAATGACCAACATCCGGAATTGTTCTATCAGGGTATGCCCTCTGGGCCGACCAGAAATTGAGTGCCTCATAAGCATCCGATGTCTTGATTTGCGATTTATCGGGTCTGTGTGGAACGAGAAACGATAAAGATATCACAATTACTATCAAAACCATATTAATATAGATAAAAATATCACGACGCATAACAAACCTCATAGATATTATTCATTCATAAACATAATAAAGATAATTAATTGACAGTCCAATGTCAATACGTTTGATATATTTTATAATCATTATAATTTAAATTAATAATGATTATTAAGATTTTTTTGTTGACTCATAAAGTTAATTTGGTTATTTTTAAGCCATCGAAATATATGCTATTCTGTAGGGAAATTTTGATGATCATGCTTAGTAATAACTTAATTATATTCAGGCACAATATATATTTAAACGCTTCATATAAGTACAGGCAGTATGATGTATACTGCCTTTTTTATTGGGGTTAAATATGGCAAAGATCAAAGTAGAGGATCTGGCTAAGATTAAAGAGAAAACACGAAGGATGACCATACTTCGTGAGGGAGCGGGTCGTGTAAAGATCACCGTTCATATGGGTACATGTGGAATAGCCTCCGGTGCCCGCCAGATTATGAGCACAGTGCTGGATGAAATAAACAAGAGTGGTGCTAAGGATGTTCTGGTTACAACTTCCGGGTGTGCCGGCTTCTGCAGCAAAGAGCCAATGGCCACCGTGGAAGTCAAGGGATCCCCACCTGTAAAATATGTGGATCTAACACCCGAAAAGATGAGAGAAATCTTTGAGAAGCATATACTGAATGGTCAAATCGTAACAGAATATGCTTTAGCAGTCGGAAGTGAAAGAATGTTTTAATATATTAAAACAATTATGATTTAATTGTAGTAAACTTTAATTAATCTTAAGTAGGAAGATAATTTCAAAAGGTGTTGATGAATTAATGGAACAAGTCAAGGCTAAGAATCCGGCACAGCCCGAATTTCATCAGACCGTATTCGAGGTAGCCAACTTACTTCTACCATTCATCGAGAAAAACCCCAAATACAAAAAGGCAAAAATTCACGAAAGGATTGTAGAGCCAGAACGATGATTATGTTTCGAGTAACAAGGCTTGATGACAGGGGCGAAATCCTGATTAACCTCGGTTTCCGCATCGAAATAAACAGCGCAACCGATCCGTATAAAGGTGGGCTTCGGTTCCATCCAACTGTTAACCTCAGTATTCTGAAATTCTTAGCATTCGAACAGGTCTTCAAAAATGCATTGACCACTCTACCGATGGGTGGTGGAAATGGCCTCTCAGATTTTGATCCAAAGGAAAAATCAGACAATGAAGTAATGAAGTTCTGTCAGGCATTCATGAGCGAACTTTGCCGCCACATAGGTCCCAATACCGATGTTCCTACAGGCGATATCGGTGTAGGTGAAAGAGAGACAGGCTTTCTCTCTGGTCAATATAGGAAAATCGTAAATGAATTCACTGGTATCCTGACTGGAAAGGGAATCGGCTGGGAAGGCAGTCTGACTCGTCCACAAACTACAGGCTTTGGATGTGTATACTTTGAAGAAGATATGCTCAAGACTCGCGGTGAGTCAATGAGCGGTAAGACTGCCACCATATCTGGATCAGTTAATGCTGCCCAATTTAAAGTGGAGAAGGCAATAGAGCTCGGTGCAAAGGTTGTGACAATTTCCGATTCGAGCGGTATGATTCATGATTCAGATGGAATCGATAAGGAAAAACTCGAATATGTCAAAGAGCTGAAAAACCTCAAGCGAGGAAGAATCAAAGAGTATGCCGATAGATACTGGCGCAAGTACTATGAAGGTAAACGCCCATGGGGCATCAAGTTAGATATAGCCTTCCAGTATGCCACTCAGAATGAAATTGACGGTAATGATGCAAAAGAGCTGGTAAAGAATGGATGTATCTGTGTCTCAGAAACTGCAAACATGCCCAGCACACCAGAAGCCATCGATGTTTTTCTCGATGCAAAGATTCTTTATAGTCCTGGTAAGGCAGACAAGGCTGACGGCGTATCTGTCAGTGGTCTTGAAATGTCAAAGAACAGCCTTCATCTGAGCTGGACAAGAGAAGAGGTCGATCAGAGACTCCAGGGAATCATGAAGGCAATTCATGAACAATGCGTCGAGTATGGAAAAGAGAGCGATTTTGTTAACTATGTAAACAACGGTGTCAATATCGCAGGTTTTGTAAAAGTTGCAGACGCAATGCTCGACCAAGGAGTTGTTTAAAATAACTAATTCAGATTTAAAGCAGTCAGGGGGAGTCATCTTAATAATCAGAAACTAAATGATCAAGGCCAGAAAGCAGTCATTGAGATGATAGTGCTGGCCTTGATCTTTTTCTTTCAAAAACATCATAGAATATCGGAGGAGTATAAAAATGGATAAGAGTATCGGAGATTTTCTCAAAGAAAAACTCAGCGACAAAGGCTACAAGAATCTTGCAGCAATAGATAATCCCAAACTTCACAAATTTGTTGCTGACTTTATCGAGCTATGCAGTCCGGATAAGATATTTGTATGTACAGATTCAGATGAAGATCTAAATTACATAAGGGAGAGTGCCATAAAAAATGGCGAAGAGTTGAAGCTTGCAATAGAGGGTCATACAGTTCATTTCGACGGTTACTATGATCAGGCCAGAGACAAGGTACATACAAAATTCCTGCTGCCTAAAGGAGTGGATCTCGGTAAAAACATAAACTCCATTGACAAGGAAGAAGGCCTGAAGGAAATTCGCCAGATTCTAAAAGACATTATGAAGGGCAAAGAGATGTATGTACGTTTCTTCTGCCTCGGCCCCACAAATTCTGAATTCTCCATACTTAGCTGTCAGCTCACAGATTCTGCCTATGTCGCTCACAGTCTTGATTTACTCTACCGCCAGGGATATGAAGCATTTAAGAAGGGAGGCAGTTCTTCCGAATTTTTCCGCATCATTCATAGTGCAGGAGAACTTGATGAGAACAATGTAAGCAAAAATATCGATAAGAGAAGAATCTATATCGATACAGAAGACAATATTGTCTACAGCACCAATACTCAATATGGAGGCAACACATTAGGGCTCAAAAAACTCTCGATGCGTCTTGCCATAAACAAGGCATCAAAAGAAGACTGGCTTTGCGAACACATGTTTGTCATGGGAGTTCACGGACCAGACAGCAGAGTGACCTATTTCACGGGTGCCTTTCCATCTCTTTGTGGAAAGACCTCGACATCTATGATGCTGGGAGAGAGAATCGTTGGTGACGACATTGCCTATCTAAGAAAGATAAACGGCCAGGTAAAGGCAGTCAATGTCGAAGCAGGTATGTTTGGCATCATAATGGGAGTAAATGCCAAAGATGATCCCATTATCTGGAAAACACTTCACAGTCCAAATGAGATTATCTTCTCAAATGTATTGGTGACAGATGACAAACATGTTGCCTGGATAGGAATGGGCGAGGAAATCCCAGAAAAAGGGTTCAACCATTCTGGCCAGTGGTTTAAGGGGAAAAAAGATGATGACGGGAATGAAATACCACCCTCACACAAGAATGCAAGGTTTACAATCAATCTAAAAAATCTTGAGAATGTAGATCCAAAATTAAATGATCCTCATGGTGTTGCTGTTGGTGGAATCATCTATGGCGGCCGCGACTCCAACACATGGGTTCCTGTTCGCGAGGCATTTGATTGGAAACACGGAATTGTTACAGTGGCAGCAGCTCTCGAATCTGAGACCACAGCAGCAACACTCGGAAAAGAGGGCGTACCAAAGTTTAATCCTATGTCAAACCTCGATTTTGTTTCAATACCTCTTGGAAAGTATATTCAGAACAATCTCGACTTTGGAACATCGATCAATAATCCACCTAAGATATATGGTGTAAACTATTTCTTGAAGGACGAGAATGGAGAATTCCTAAACGCAAAAACCGATAAGGGGATCTGGCTGAAATGGATGGAAAGAAGGGTTCACGGAGAAATAGATGCGATTAAGACTCCAGTAGGTCTCATTCCAAAATATGATGATTTGAAGAGGCTCTTTCAGGATGTACAAAACAAGAGCTACAGTGAGGAAGATTATGTAAAACAGTTTCAAATCCGAGTAAATGAATTTTTGGCCAAGATCGACAGGATAAGAAAAATCTATGAATCAAATGTACCGGATACACCCTCGCTTCTGTTTAAGATACTCGACGAAGAAATCGCTCGACTGAATGAGGCCAAGTCAAAGTATGGAAACTATATTTCGCCCGAGAAATTCCTGTAGAAAAGTTTTCCAATCTTATTAATCCGAAGGCCAGCAGCATACTCAATGTTGCTGGCCTTCTTTATTTGATCGATAGATACAAAACACATCTTAAAAAGTGACAACCTATTTCAGGACAAGACACGGGACACTATTCACTATTACTATTCGCTATTCACTTTTCACTATTCACTTGACATTTCCAGAGAAGATAGATAAATTTTACTATCCTGCCCTATGTATAAGGGAGTAAGCATGGCTAAAATATTGGTCGTTGATGATGAGATGGAATTCAGAAACTATGTTTGTGAAGTGATAAGAAGGATGGGACACAAACCGCTCGAGGCGGAAAATGGAAGAGAGGCTCTGTCAATATTTAAAAAGGAGAATGTGGACCTCTCATTCGTCGATATTAATATGCCTGTCATGGATGGAATTACCTTTCTAAAAGAGGCAAAAAAGATCGATCCAGGAGCAATCATTGTAATCATGACGGGTTTCCCATCTGCAGAAACCATTATAGAAACAATTGAAGACGAGGGATACACCTATATTACAAAGCCTGTTGAAATAGAACAACTCGCAGATATTGTAGAAAGAGGGCTGAGGGCAAAAGAGAACAGAGAGAGTGGTTAGAATCAATTCGATACAAGTGCTAAAAAGGCAATCATTCTACCCGTTCTTCCTCCACTCGCCCTGTGAGAAAAAAACCACTCCTGATGACAGCAGGTGCATACTCGAGTCGCTGTAATATTTTCCGGTCTTACCCCACCCTTAACTAAAAGATCACGATTAAAGAGACAGATATCGAGATGTCCATTATCGACATATCCTGATGGGAATAACCGAGTGAGCTCATCTCCTACCTCGTAACAGCAGCTTCTGATTGAAGGGCCAAACACTATATTAAGATCGCCTGGATTTGATCCAAACTCTGAGTACATTTTATCGAGTGCTCTGAGTGTTATTTTCTTCACACATCCTCTCCACCCTACATGAATCAATCCGACTGCCATGTGCACAGAGTCAAATATAAAAACTGGAAGACAGTCTGCCGTCTGTACAGTTAATACAATATTGCTAATATTTGTGACTAGTCCATCTGTTTTAGGAAAAGTTCCGGGCCTTCTGGCATACCTGACAACATCCCCATGTACCTGAACAGGAAAGGCAATATCTTTAACTGAAATGCCCAAGCTACTGAAAAATTTTCTTCTATTCTCTTTAACACAACAACTCGAATCTCCAACATTCTCCCCAAGGTTTAGAGATTCATAGGGCGGTCTGCTCACGCCTCCCTTTCTCGTGCTTATGCCATGGATAATGGATGGATTTGAAAAAAACGGTAAGAACCTTCCTACATGGAGGTCATTTATTCTCTCAAAAAACATCTCTATTTATCTAATTCTGATAACCTCTCCATTCTTATACTGTAGCAGGCTTATGAATCTATTGATACGATTATCATTGAATGAAATAGTTCCCTTTACGCCCTTGAAAGGTTTCATCTTTAAAAACCGATTCCTTACCTGATCTCTTGACAACAGTCTGTCGCCAGTCAGGCTGAGTATCAAATTTGCAATATCAAAACCAATAACCGACATCCTCTCAGGACTCTTTCCCATTGCCAATCTATAATCATCTCTTAATCGATAAAATCTGTAATTAGATGGATCAACATAGTAGTTGCTGAGGAAAAATACTCCATCAATATATTTTCTATGCTCCTTTAATACTTTTTCGTCATACCAGAACGCCCCTCCAAATATTTTCGCAGGGATATTGTAATAGGCAAGTTGTGTGGCAACATATTTTATGTGTTCAGTATATATTGGCAGGAATATTCCGTCTATTGATGTAACAGCAAGATCGGTAGAGTCGACCAGATCCTCTATCGTCTGATTTACATAGAGTGCATCCGTCCTGTTCGCATACTCCTCCTCATCCCACTCTTCTTCCGGAACAATTACTATTAAAGAGTCTTCGATCATCCTCTTGATTCCTTCCTCCCTTATGGCCTTCAACTGTGTACCGATATAATTAATCCAGTCTTCGGCTCCTTCATAATACCACTTCTCTATTACTATTTCACCACCGAGCCTTTGGACCTCATCCACAAATCCCTGTCTCATCGATTCTCCATACTTTCCTTCTGGTGCAAGTATGGCGAACTTGTTTAGTCCAAGCCCCTTCACTCCATATTCTGCTAGCATCTTTGATCTCATTCTTAGATTCGTACATGTCTGGAAAATATAATCTCCTATTAAGGTGAGATCGTCGAGTGTAGAGGTTGGAGCAATGAGCGGTACACCATTCTCCTGGGCAATCCCAGCAATCGCAACCGTAATATCGTCCTCAATTTCACCAATCAGGGCAACTACCTCTTCATCACTACAGAGCTGCTGAGCTGCCAGCACTGCTCTCAGAATATCTGCTCTCGAATCACGAACAATCAATTCTGCTGTTGCAGTATCTGCCTTGTTATAGACATCTACTGCATATTGAAGCCCCTCAAGCAGCTTTTTGCCCTGCTCTGAGAGTGGGCCGCTCAGAGGAAGAATTACTCCAATCTTAATAAGATTCTTACCCTCCTCCTCAACCCTTTTGAGAAGCCTCCTTACCTGAAGTGCATATTGGCTATCTGGAAAACTATTTAAAAATTCTTTTAGCATAATCTCAGCAGAATGGAATCGCTTATCTTTCATCTCCTTCCGGGCAAATTTCATTGCAACCGCAGCCTTGGACTTTTCTCCGGAAACCTCATTAAAAAGATCGCGAAAATCCTCCCTCCCAAGGCAGTAATCCATAATATCAGAAGAGAGTCTTGCTGCCTTTTTCTTGAGTTGTAATTCTGCTACACCACCGACCACATCTAAGAGTTCTCTTACACAATCCTTATACTTTTTCTGACGGTATAGCACTGTTGCAATGCCATACTTTGCGTCGTCACAGTATTTGCTTTGGGGATAATCTTTCAGTATTCTTTTAAAGATTTTGTATGCAGAGTCATATTTTTTTAATTTATATAGAGCCTTTGCCTGAATCAGAAGAGATCCTGTGAGCCTGTGGTGTCCAGGATAAACCCCATCAAGAGACTCCATTGTCTTCAATGCATCTAAATAGTGACCATCCCTATATGCCTGAACACCTTGATAAAAAAGGGAATCGATCGTCTGAACATTCTGAGAAAATGCAAAAGGAGGAATTAAAAAAAGAAAAAATATCCCACTTAAAATAACAGTCAA
>Ga0190360_1001210_pt1 | contig 13487 bp, 11 predicted proteins | sample 48721834_MG_FD_161271 | JGI IMG/M metagenome (GOLD analysis project Ga0190360, IMG submission 161271) | Hydrothermal vent microbial mat bacterial communities from Southern Trench, Guaymas Basin, Mexico - 4872-18-3-4_MG | ecosystem: Environmental > Aquatic > Marine > Hydrothermal vents >... | reverse complement strand
GGGAAGGTTTGGCTCTTTGGAATGAGCAGAATGTGAAGATCACCTCGATTTCTGCCACCAAGGTTGCTTCTGGGACAGAGGTTACGATTATGGGGAATGCTCCCCTCCTTTATTCATATTATGTTCCTGCAGCCACTCCGGATCAACTTTTGGTCGACTTCCCCAACACCCTCCCTGCTGAGATCCCCCTTAAGATGGAGCCGAATACTCCTGAGGTGAAAAGGATAGAAGTGGAGAAGGTTTCTACTAAGGAGATGGAGCTTACCCGGGTGAAGATCCATTTCGCCCAGCCCTGTCAGTTTGAAGTTCGAGATGGGGGCAAGGAACTGAGGATATTTGTTCGACTTAAACCAGGTGAACCGGTAACGAAGAAGGAAGTAAAGCCTCAAGAAGTGGCTAAGCCGGTGATAAAGAAGAAGGAGAAAGAGGTTCCTTCTGCTCCCCCACCATTGAAGAAAGAAGTAACAGGAGCTGGGCAAGCGAGGAATGTGAACAAGATCATCGCGAGGAAGGTGGATGATACGGTGGTGGTCTCCGTGCTTGGGGATGGCAGGTTTAAATTCAATAAATTTGAGCTTTCGAACCCACCGCGCTTGGTTTTGGATATAGAGGCGGTGAAAAAGTTAAGCAGGGATATAATTAAGGTAGATTCTCCTCTCCTATCCAGGGTAAGGAGTTCTCAATTCAAGTCTCAGCCCGTTCCCATAACCAGAGTGGTGCTCGATCTGGGGAAAGCGACGAGTTATGAGATAATTCCCGAAGCCAATGTTTTAAAGGTACTTTTGAGTCCTCTTCCTCCGGGGAAAAAGGTGGCTGTGCTGAGAAAAGAAGCAGAGAAGCCGGTAGTTCCTCCTCCCAAGGAGGAGAAAAAGACAGAGGTGGTTCCTCCCAAGAGGGTTGAGAAGGAGAAACTGGTTAAGAAGAAGGTAGTTCCTACAAAGATCGCGCCCCCCAAAGAGGAGAAGGTAGCTCTTCCTGCAGTAGCGAAGAAGCCGCTCGCGGAGAAAAAGGTAATCTCTCGTCCCACTGCTCCTTCCGTTTCGGAGAAGGTTGCCCCCAAGGAAGAGAAGAAGCCAAGTGAGCTCATCAGCCTCAAGTTCCGTGATGCTGATATAAGGGATGTGATCCGTCTTTTCGCCGATTTTACTGGGAAGAATTTCGTCATCGATCCTGGAGTATCGGGAAGGGTGACCGTGGTTTTGAACGATGTTCCTTGGGAGAAGGCGCTCGATATCATCTTACGGAATAATGATTTGGCTAAGGTTGAGGAGGAGGGAGTTTATTGGATCGCAACTGCTGCCAAAATAAAGGCGAGGGAAGATGCTCAGCGTGCCCTTGAGGAATCGAGGAAGTTAAGTGCCCCTCTGACCACCGCCACTCAGCGGATATCCTATGCCAAGGCGAGGGAGCTTGAGCCCATAGTACGGCAGAACCTTACCAAGCGTGGCACGGTAATCGTTGATGAGAGAACCAATACCCTCATCATCTCCGATATAGAGGGCAAGGTATCAGAGATCGTAAACCTGATAAAGAGCCTTGATGTCCCCACCAAGCAGGTTCTGATCTCAGCGAGGATAGTGGAATCCACTCAGGAGTTCATTCAGCGTTTGGGTGTTCAATGGGGGCTTAAGGCTGTGGGCGATGCCGCCCATGGGAATACTACTCAGTTTGTATTCCCTAATACCTATGTGGTTCAGGGTGCTACTGGGATTTCGAGCCAGATAAGCGATTATAAGGTTCCCTATGCGGTGAACCTGCCCATTACCCCCACTGCTGGTATTGGGATCAGCTTCGGCAATATCTTGAACAGTTTCAGGCTTGACGCTCAGCTTTTGGTAGCGGAACAGACCGGTGAGATAAGAGTTCTTTCTCGTCCTCGTGTAGCTACCCAGAGCAACAAGCAGGCGAAGATAGAAAGTGGTCAAGTTCTTCCTTACCAGACATATACCGAGATGATGGGTGCCATCACCCAGTTCCTGACCGCTACCCTTTCCCTCGCGGTGACCCCACAGATTACCGCTGAGAACACGGTGATGATGGACATAGAGATAAAGAACGACACGGTCGGTATCTCCTATCCTGGTGTCCATGGTTCACTCCTTCCCTCCAAGGCTACGCAATCCGCTACCTCAAGTATCTTGGTTGCCAATGGGGAGACAGCGGTTATTGGTGGTATTGCCACCCTGCGGACCGAGATTACCAGAGGAAGGGTTCCCTTGTTCCACCGGATCCCCATTTTAGGTTGGTTATTTAAGAACAAGGACGAAAAACAGCAAAATAAAGAGCTGGTAATATTTATTACACCCTCGATTCTAAACCCTTAATGGGGAGCATTGCTCCCTTTTAGTGAGGATGGAGAGATGATGAAAAAAATTTGGTTGCTCCCAATGGTATTGCTTCCTCTTTTCTATCTCTGTTGGGGATGTACCGGTCAAAACAAGGAGGCATCTACTATAGCACCAGTGGTGTTGAGCGTTGATTCTATCATCCCTACCACCTCTCCTTTTGGAGATGTGCGAACAAATGTCGATGATACGGTTGAGGTGACCTTGTCCAATCACTTGAAGGATCCCGATGCCACCTCTCCCACCCATTTTGCCGATGTGATCGTTACCAGCTATCGGGTAAGCTTTACCCGGACCGATGGAGGAACTGACGTTCCCAGTGGTTTTGAGCAGGCGATTACTTATCGGGTTCCCGCTAATGGGAGCACTACGATAACCGGACTGGTGGTGGTGAAGGCGTATCAGAAACTTTATGAACCTCTTGGTTATTTGATGTCGCTTGGATATGAGCCTTCGACCAATCTTCCCACCATCTCCTGTAATATAATCATTGAGTTCACCGGAGAGACCGAGGCTGGTTATAAGGTTTATGCTAAAGGGAGCGTTCCTATAACCTTTGCCGCCTACCCCGATTCCCAATAAGGAGGGAGAGATATGTTTCTTCGTAAGATGGCTAAAAACCTACTATGGGGGGTTGTTATATTCTCCCTGTTGTTCGTAGGGTGCAACAAGCTGAGCGAGCCTTCAAGCCCTACAGGACCGATAAACACAGGGATAAGCGGTCATTATTTCACCGGAGTTGGCGATCTTACTCTGACTGTGGAACCCACCAAAGGTACCGCTCCCTTGAATGTTATGGTAACGGTGACAATCACCACCACTGCAAATGTTCCCCTGGCAGGTAATCAGGTTACCATCACCGCTACCTCCGGCATTTTCCCCAACTTTAGTAATACAATCACCCTCACCACTGACTCCGATGGTAAGGTGGAGACCGTCCTTAACGATGTAACCCTTGACGGTACGATAGTAACCGCCTCTTGGAGCCATTATAAGAAGACGGCGTTGATCGATATCAACAACCGCCCGGTGGCGAACCTGGTGGTGACCCCGAACGCGATGAGCGCGGGAACCAGCGTCACTTTCCGGATGGATGCTTCAGCATCGCACGATCCGGAGGATGGGAACAATATTACTTATTCTTTTTCCGCTAAGTGCACCAATGACTCAGTAACGGCAGGGACGATAACCCCGGGCGATAACAATACTCCTATCCAATTCGTAACCATTGGTGGGCAGACCGCGGCTGAGCGTCCCGTTGCCGGCGATGTGGTCGTTTTCAGTGTCACCGTTACTGATACTGAGGGAGCGACGGATACAGCTGTGGTCTCGATAACGGTGAGCTGATCTCTGGTTATCTGTTCAGATATTGAAGGAGAGAGAGGGAGAATATTCCCTCTCTTTGTCTTTTGAGCAGGGGAAAGGAGTTGACTTTGGGGAGAGATAAATGGTATAAATATAAAAGAGGTGTTAATTTATGCCGGAAGATATGGGAGCTTTTTCAAAGAAGATCGAGGAGTTAAAGGAGAAAATAGCCCGTAACCCCTCTTCGAGGCTTTTCCTTCAGCTTGCTGAGGAGTATCGCCGTTCAGGGAATCCAGAGGAGGCGATCGCTGTTCTTGAAGAAGGGCTAAAGCACCATCCTAATTATACTGCTGCCAAGGTTTGTCTTGCTAAAGCGTTGATCGATCTCAATCGCCTATCCGAGGCAAAGGATATTTTGGAAGAGGTAGTTAGGGTTGTCCCGGAGAATTTGGTAGCGAACCGTGCCCTTGCAGATATTTACTATATTCAGGGAAATACAGAGGCAGCCTTATCTCGATATGAGCTCATCCAGATGTATAACCCTGCTGATGAGGAGATAACAGAGCGGATCGAAGAGATAAAGAAGTCTCTTCTCTCTGTCCCGGGCGAAATTCCTCAAGAACCAGAAGGGATGGAGGCGGAGGCTATCGAGGTGGGTGAGCCTCCACAGGAAGAGGTCGAGATAGCTCCTCCTCCGATGGAAGAAGCAGGTAAGGAGGAGGCTCCTCCGGTCGAAATGGAGATGCCACCTGAAGCGGGTGCCCCTCCCGAAGCACCTGTAGAGAAGGAATTGAAAACTCCACTAGCTGAGTCTGCTCCCCTGCCAGATACCGATTTGAGCGAGCTTAAGGAGGTAAATGAAGCTCCCTCCACAGAGGAAATGGTTCCTGAGGTGGAGTTGGATCTTACCAATATAGAAGGAGAACTGTCAGAACTGGAGACGAAATTAGAGATCAACGCACCTCCTTCGGAAAAGAAGAGCACTCCCCCACCTCCAGCGGAAGCGGAAGTGAAGGTAGAAGGCTCCGTTTCGCAGGAAGAAGAATTTCTCACCCCCACGATGGCTGAGCTTTACGAAAGACAAGGTATGTTTGATAAAGCTCTTGAGATATATAGCAGGTTGCTTAATAAGTATCCCAACAGCGCCGAGCTTAGGGATAGGATAGCAAGAGTTAAAGCGAGGATGGAAGGGAAGATAGGGGAACGCACAATTGAGGAGAAGATTCCCCCTAAGCCACCGGTTACCTCTGTTGAAGAGAAAGCTAAGGCTGCCTCTCCTCCTAAGATGGAGGGGCTCCCAGCCGATGTGAGGAAAAAGGAGAAGATAGATACCTTGAACAAGTGGCTTGAGACCATTAAGAAGATGCGAGGATAGGTTGGAGTAGTCGCTGATGTTTCGAGAAGTATTAGAGCGGATTGTCGATTCTTTGAAGGAGACCTATGGTATTTTTGTAATGGACTCCGACGGGCTCTCGGTGGAGAAGGTGGTATTGGGGGATGAGTATACCTTGGAGACGCTGGCGGTAGAATGTGCTAATTATATGAAGAATGCTCAGGTGATGCTCTCTAATCCTCAACTTGGTGGTGCAGATGAGCTCTTTTTAAGTGCCCAGCGGATACAAATTTTGGTAAAGACACTTTCTCCTGATTACTATTTAATATTATTTTTAAAACCGGGAGCCAGTGTGGGGCAAGCGAGGTACGAGCTTTCCAAAGCCAAGCTCGACTTAGCAAAGGAATTCTGAATATAGTCTTCAGATCGGTTGAAGGGGGGCTTTCCTTCCCCTATTTTTTTATCCTGTTGACAGGAAAGGGTGGTGTTTTTATAATAATCCCGATTTTCGCTTACTGGAAGGAGGGAGGAAGAGGTTGTATACCACCAGTGATTTCAGGAATGGGCTAAAGATAGAGCTTGATGGAACGCCTTATGAAATCGTGGAGTTCTTACATGTGAAACCCGGTAAGGGAGGGGCTTTTGTCCGTACCAAGTTAAAGAACTTAGAGACAGGGGCGGTTCTCGATCACACCTTCCGTGCTGGAGAGCGGGTGAAGAAGCCAGATCTTAAAGAGCGGACTGCTCAGTATCTTTACCGCGAGGGGGAGAACTATTTCTTTATGGATACCGAGACCTATGAGGAGTTGACCCTTAACGAAGACCATCTGGGAGAGGCGGCGAGCTTCCTCGTAGAAAACCTCGAGGTGACCATCCTTTATCACAATGATCGTCCTATAGGGGTAGAGTTGCCTATCTTTGTGGAGGTGAAGGTGGTAAAGACCGATCCTGGAATAAGGGGTGATACTGCCTCTGGTGGCACCAAACCTGCGGAGCTTGAATCTGGAGCAGTGGTTCAGGTCCCCTTGTTCATCGATGAGGGTGATATAATAAAGGTGGATACCCGTAGTGGAGAATATGTGGAACGGGTTTCAAAATAGGAGTGGAGAGGAAGTGAAGACTGAGGAGATTAAAGAGTTATTAAAGTTAATGGCAGAAGGTGATGTCCAGGAGTTTGAGTTGGAGTGGGAGGGGGTTAGGCTAAAGATCAAGAAGTACGATCGTTCTTTACCGCCCGTTATATCTAAAGAGGTGGTGGCGGTACCAGAGCCAGAGGTGCGAGAAGTTCCAGCCCAGCCGAGGGAGAAGGAGGCGAGGGAGGAAGAGGTTCATTCTGAAGACAATTTTTATATAGTTCGTTCTCCGATTGTAGGCACTTTTTACCGGGCGCCGAATCCAGAAGCGGATCCCTTTGTTGAAATTGGCGATCATGTGGAGGAAGGACAGGTTCTCTGTATTGTAGAGGCGATGAAGATTATGAATGAGATCGCAGCGGAGAAGGCGGGGGAGGTGGTCAAGATATTTGTAGAGAACGCTCAGCCGGTGGAGTACGGGCAGGAGCTCTTTGCTATCAAGCCGAGTAACCCCTCATAATCCTTCTGCCAGCTTCAACCCGATAATCCCCTGGGCTAACCAACGAGGGAGGTATGTTTAAAAAGATTCTCATCGCCAATAGAGGGGAGATCGCCCTTCGGATCATCTGGGCGTGCAAGGAGTTGGGGATAAAGACGGTTGCCGTTTATTCCGAAGCAGATCGGGATGCCCTCCATGTTAAATTTGCCGATGAAAGCATCTGCATCGGTCCCCCAAAGAGTGGTGATTCCTACCTTAATATCGCCAGCATAATCAGTGCCGCTGAGGTCACTGGCGCTGAGGCTATCCATCCGGGATATGGTTTTCTTGCTGAGAATCCTCAATTTGCCGAAGTATGCGATTCTTGCGGAATAACATTCATTGGTCCTTCCGCTGAGGTGATAAAGCTTATGGGCAATAAGTCGGAAGCGCGAAAGCTAATGAGCGATATCGGGGTTCCCGTTACTTCAGGGAGCAAGGATACGGTGAGCTCAGTGAAGGAGGCAGCAAAGATAGCTACCAAGATCGGATATCCCATAATGCTTAAGGCATCGGCGGGTGGTGGAGGGAGGGGGATGCGGATAGTCTATTCTGAGGATGAACTTCCGGAGCATTTCAAGATGGCTCAGGTGGAGGCGGAGGCGGCTTTCGGCGACCCCAGTCTTTATGTGGAGAAGTATGTGGAGCATCCACGACACATTGAGTTTCAGATAATAGGGGATTTAAAGGGGAATATCGTCCATCTCGGAGAGAGGGAATGCTCCATCCAACGACGGCATCAGAAGTTGGTCGAGGAGTCCCCGTCCCCTGCGCTTGATGAAAGGTTACGAGCGGAGATAGCAGAGGCTGCCATAACTGCGGCTAAGGCAGTCCAGTACTTCAGTGTAGGAACAGTTGAATTTCTTCTCGACAGCGAGAAGAATTTTTACTTTATGGAGATGAACACCAGGATCCAGGTGGAGCATCCAGTTACCGAGATGGTTACGGGGATAGACCTGGTAAAGGAACAGATAAGGATCGCCGCAGGGAAGAAGCTTAGCTTCTCCCAGAAGGATGTCCGCTTCATCGGCCATAGCATCGAGTGTCGGATAAATGCTGAGGACCCGAAGACAATGATCCCCTCGCCGGGCAGGATCACCGGTCTCTATCTCCCTACCGGTCCTGGGATAAGGGTGGATACCGCTGCCTATGCAGGGTATCAAGTCCCGCCCTATTATGATTCCCTTCTCGCTAAACTGATATCCTATGGCAGGGATAGGAAAGAGGCGATAAATCGAATGAAGCGGGCACTTGAGGCGACGATCGTGGAGGGTTTGAAGACCAATGTCCGCCTTCACCAGGCGATAATCAGCCATCCCGATTTCGTTGCCGGTAATCTCGATACCGGCTTTTTAAATAAGGTAAAGCTCTAATCGATATCTTAGAGAAGGGAGTTTATTATGGAGAAGAAGGAGACTTTTTCTTCACGGTGGGGTCTTATCTTAGCTTCCTTGGGAATGGCGATAGGCTGTGGCAATATCTGGCGGTTTCCCCGAATAGCGGCGAGCAATGGTGGGGCGGCGTTTCTCATCCCTTGGATAATATTTCTTGTTCTCTGGTCCATCCCCCTCCTTATCATCGAGTATTCCTTGGGGAGAGGGACCCGGATGGGGGTGATAGGTTCCTTTGGCAAGATTATGGGACCCAAGTACTCCTTTATGGGGGGATTTATCGCCTTCTGCAGTATGGCTATTATGTTTTATTATTCCGTAGTTACCGGATGGTGCATCAAGTATTTTCTTCGAGGGGTGATGGGAACTCCTCTTTTAAAGGCTCGTGATTACTGGGGGAGCTTTACTTCCTCCTACCAGCCGATACTTTTTCATCTATTGGCTGTGCTTCTCGGCTCCTTTATCATCTATCGAGGAATAGAAGCGGGGATAGAAAAGGCGAGCAAATTCCTTATACCCTCCCTCTTTTTACTTTTGGTGATAGCAGCTGTTCGAGCGATAACTCTTCCCGGTGCAGTAAAGGGGCTTAACTTCCTCTTCAACCCAGAATGGCATTATCTCCGCGATTATCGGGTGTGGCTTCAGGGGCTTACCCAATCAGCCTGGTCCACCGGTGCCGGTTGGGGGCTTATCCTCACCTATGCCGTCTATATGAAGAAGCGTGAGGATACGGTCTTGAACTCTTTCATCGTTGGCTTCGGCAATGACTCCGCTTCCCTTCTCGCTGGTCTTGCCATAATTCCCACCATATTTGCCCTTTTGCCACCCGCCGAAGCGGAGTCGGTGATTAAAGGAAGTGATAATATTGGTCTCACTTTCATTTCGATCCCCACTTTGTTTAGTAAGATGCCAGCCGGTTCTTTTTTCATGTCTTTGTTCTTCCTCTCCCTTACTTTTGCTGCTTTGAGTTCCCTTATATCTATGCTTGAGCTTACCTGTCGTATCTTTATGGATGCGGGGCTTACAAGGAAAAAGGCTGTCTTCTTCGTTGGAGTTATGACCTTCCTTCTCGGGCTTCCCTCTGCTTTCAGTTTAGCCTTTTTTGAGAATCAGGATTGGGTTTGGGGACTCGGATTGATGGTCTCCGGCTTTTTCTTCGCCATCGCCATCACTCGTTATGGGGTTTCCCGATTTCGAGAGGAATGGGTTAATGCCGAGGGATGCGACCTTAAGGTGGGGCGTTGGTTCGATATCCTTGTCAAATACTTTATTCCAGTGGAGTTTGTCCTGATGCTCTCCTGGTGGTTTTATCAAGCGGTTCGTTGGGATCCAAAGGGATGGTGGGATGTAACGAAGCCTACCTCACTCGGCACCTGCCTTTTTCAGTGGTTGTTGGTGATATTTCTCTTCATTATTGCAAATCGGTGGGTTGTTAAAAAGACATTTAGAGGGGAGGCGACGAAATGAAAGCGGGAACGATAATAATGATGATAATCTTCCTCGGGGGTGTTTGGGGAATATTTATTTATCTACTTGGGTTGGCAGTAAAAAAAGAGAGGGAAAAATCCATCATCTATAAGGAGGAGTGAAGGTGGCAAGAGGAGGAAGAGAACATTGGGGGAGTAGAGTTGGCTTTATCCTCGCCGCTGCCGGTTCAGCGGTGGGCTTGGGCAATATCTGGCGGTTCCCTTACTATACCGGGGTGAACGGAGGAGCAGTTTTTGTGATGGTTTATATCCTTTGTGTAATCCTTTTGGGTTTTCCCCTTATGTTTGCCGAACTATCCTTAGGCAGGCGAACCCAGAAGAACGCAGTTGGTGCCTTTCTCTCTGTTAAACCTCACAGTCCTTGGTTCCTTGCTGGTTCTCTGGGAGTATTGGCGGGTTTCCTCATCCTTTCCTATTACAGTGTGGTTGCGGGTTGGACTATAGGTTACTTTATTGAGTCTCTACTCGGGGTGTTCCGTTCCTTTCATAACGCAACTGAAGTAGCCAATTATTTCAAGGCGTTTTCCGCTAATCCCGTTAAGGCAGTAGGCTATCATGCTCTTTTTATGGTACTTTGTATGCTGATCGTCATCCGAGGGGTGAAGGCGGGTATAGAGCGGTGGAGTAAGATATTGATGCCCACCCTATTTGGCATTCTCGTTTTATCCATTATTCGCGCTCTCACCCTGCCTGGGTCCTTTTCTGGGGTTAAGTTCTTCATCTTTCCCGACTTTTCCCATTTTTCTCTCGATACCGTCTTTTTGGCAATGGGTCAAGCCTTTTATTCCCTCTCTCTCGGGATGGGATGTATGATCACCTATGGAAGTTATCTCTCCCGTAAGAGCAATATCCCGAGCAATGGAATCTGGATAGCGGGATTGGATACGATGGTTGCTTTTCTTGCTGGTTTTGCTATCTTCCCCGCTGTGTTTGCCTTTGGACTTAAGCCGGAAGGAGGTCCTGGTCTTGTCTTTCAAACCCTACCTAATATATTCCGGGTTATGCCGGGTGGGGTGGTATTTGCTCCCCTCTTCTTCCTCCTTCTCCTGATAGCTGCTCTTACCTCAGGGATCTCTCTCCTCGAGGTGGTTACCGCTTACTTTGTGGATGAGAAAGGTTGGTCTCGGAAGAAGACCGTTCTTATAACGGGAACGATCATCTTCTTTATGGGAATTCCTTCCGCTCTTTCCTACGGTAAGCTGGCGAAACCAATAGTTTTTGGAAAAACCCCATTTGATTTCGTGGATAAATTGACCGCCAACTACCTTCTTCCCTTAGGTTCCATTCTTATCGCTGTGTTTGTAGGATATATCTGGGGAAGGGATAAGGCGTCTCGAGAGATAATGGATGGGGCACCTGGTTTCAAACTTGCACCATTGTGGCTCTTCCTCCTTCGGTATTTTTGCCCTGTGGTAGTGGCACAGATACTCATCTTCGGTTTTCTCTCGGAGTTCACCTCACCCGCAGTTCAGGCTTTCACCAAGATCCTCCAACGGTATTTCATAATCGCTGATATTGCCCTTCTTGGAGTAGTAGCTGTATGGACGGCTCACTTCTTCTTGAGAAAGGGGAGGAAGTTCTCGCTGTAGTTTTTCTAACCTTGAGCTGAAAAAATCCCTAGCCCAAATAAGGTATAGAGGAGGACCGCGAGTCCAAGAAAGGCAAACCCTATCCTTTTCCTCTCTTCCTTCCAGAGATGAAGGGAGAGGAGAAAAAGGAACCAGCCTATAACTGGCCACCATTCAGAGGGGGTATTTAACCAATAGTTGCCAAAGGCTTCATTCCTCCAGATACCAGCGAATATTAGAGATAGAGTGTAAAGAAGAAAGCCGCTTTCGATCATATTGAGGGAGACTTCACTTAAAAGGTTTTCCTCAGGTAGATTTTCCGAGATTGAATGATAGGAGAAACTCAGAAACACGAAGAAGATACTTAAGAAAACAGAGCTAACGATAGAGGAGAATTCAAAGGGATTAGAGGCAAAATATACCTCAGGTATTTGTGGTATTTGATAGATGAGTAGAGCCAATCCGATGACTTGAAAGGGGAGGGCGATCCGAGCAAAAAAGAGGGCTTTTTTCTCCAATTTCTGTTCCTTCTGGAAGAAATATATGAGATACAACACAAAAGAGATGGAGATCAGGCATAGGGAGATTAGAAAGACCTTTCCTACAAAAGGGATATGGATCTTTAAGGGGAGAAGATCACTCAGTTCCTCACGGCTATATCCTTCCCTCAAGAACAGATTAAAGACATTTCTTGCTGAGGTGAACCTTTTCTCATCTCCTATTTGATGGAGGATCATTCTATTGAGGTGGTAAGATCCCCGAAGTATGGAGCCACTATCGAGTAGGAAATAGGTCAGCGCTACACCACCAGTGAGCCAAAGTCCTATAGAGGAGAGGGGAGTCCTTGTCTTTAAGAGATAGAGTAAAAGTAAGCCGAGTCCTATGGAGAAAAAACCATACCCGATTACTCCACATATAGAGTGGAGAAAGAACCAATGGCTATTAAGAGTAGGAGGGATATGAGAGATTGTCTTTTCTGGTAGGATGAGAGCTAATCCAAGGAAGAAGAGGGCTATTGGGAGAAGGATTACCCCCCCCACCCTTAATTCATAATGGCGTTCGAGAACGAAGTGGATGATGATAATAGTGAGGGAAAGGAGGAGAGAAGCTTCAAAGGTGCTCGAAAAAATAATCCTCCTGGCGAACAATAAGCGAAGGAAAATGCCCGAAGCAAGGGAAATGGTTCCAACCAGACCAGCTGTTGTGGCTCCCTCCCACCACTCGTTCTTCTTTCTTAAGAGAAAAATCAAATAGAGAGAGAAGGAGAAGGATAGAATAGAGAAAGAAAGAAGAAAAAGCACCATCTGAATATGGAAACCCATTTTCTTGTCCCGTTTCTCCTACAATCTTACTCTAAGGCTTTCCATCAACTGTGCCATCCTCTTCTCAAAGAAGAAGTAATTCCTGTGAAAACCTCCACCGATAAAAAGTAATGTCTGTTTGCCTTTTTTAAAGATTAAAGCCACTACCGAAGCAGGAGGAAAGAGAAGAATGAGGAAGAGCCCAAAGCTTATTACTCCTCCACCAAGAGCTACTATTTTTACTCCTGGGTCTTTGACCAGCTCGAACCCAACTCGAGCCAACTCCTTTTTATCTACCCTTAGGGAGAAGGTTACGGGTAGTCCCGGAAGACGATTCAGTTCAGGATGTTTGGCTAAGACCCATAATTTGGTTATTTCCCCTGTTTTTGGGATTATCTCTATTTCAAGGGCGGGGTTCCTTAACTCCTGCGAGCGGGAGAAGGGAGTGGTACCGCTCATCACGAAGTCAGGGATGAAACGAAGAGGGACAACTTTCAAACCTTCTTCAGGATATTCCAGTTCTTCGCCGAACTTTGTTATACGGTAGGTTCTCCTGTTTTCACCCTCTAATCCACTTATATCGAGAGTATATCCCTTTATTTTTGTCTCCGCTTTCTCTGTAAATTCATCAATTATAAGGTTAAATCCACGAAAAGAAAGGGGGTGGTTTGTCCTTACCGTCTTTTCCTTTGTCTTTTCTCCATTTATAGTAATAAATGCTCTCGCTTCCCATTCCTTGATCATACCGTTCTGATAGTAGGAGGCTTTAGCCCAGTCTAATCCCACTGAGAAGGGAAGGGAAATATCCTTGCCATCGCTGCTCACCATTTTGGAAGTTGTTTCTCCCTCCACCAGACTTATTCTGCCCCTTAAGGCGTAGCGTGAGCTTATAAAGACTCCGCTAAGAAGCAGGATGAACCCTAAATGGGAGATGAGAAAACCGAACCTTCCCAGCCTACCTCTCACCCCAAAAAGGAGAACTCGTTTCTCCTCCCTTCTTTTTATCTTGAGCCCTAATTTCTTAAAGTCGGTTGTTATTTTTTCTTCCATTTTTTCTATCGGAGGACCATTGGGTAATGAGAGGAGACGGCTGAAGGGATAATTCTGGAAGTTCTCCGGATCTGGGATCCTCTCAGGAGGTTTTAT
>Ga0190360_1001209_pt1 | contig 13492 bp, 14 predicted proteins | sample 48721834_MG_FD_161271 | JGI IMG/M metagenome (GOLD analysis project Ga0190360, IMG submission 161271) | Hydrothermal vent microbial mat bacterial communities from Southern Trench, Guaymas Basin, Mexico - 4872-18-3-4_MG | ecosystem: Environmental > Aquatic > Marine > Hydrothermal vents >... | reverse complement strand
AGTGAGTAGTGGGGAGTAGGGAGTGGGGAGTGGGGAGTGGGGAGTGGGGAGAAAGAGTATAGTTTATTATAGAATAAATTGAGAACAAGTTACAGGAACTTAAAATCGACAGAACTACACTTTTTTAAACTTGTTTCTTCGCCTGTAATTAAATTTGACTTTTCTAAAAATTTTGATATGCTAATTTCAGCAACCTTTACAAAAAAGGAGGGGGAAGATGAAAGAGAGAAAAACTGTGAGATTTACTACTTTTATATCGCGAAAACATCTGCGGATACTTGAAGAGGCTTCAAAAAGAACGGGTTACTCGAAGACGGAATTAATAGGTTTAGCCCTAGAAGACTATTTAATGAAATTAAGAGAAGAATGTAAATGGCCGGATTTGCCGGGTAGATCAAAAGATAAAAAGGAGGAATAAATGAAACTCTTAACAATAGTTTGGGATTATTTTCGAAAAGAGTTTGGACTTTTTATAATTTTTCTTGGAGTACTTATTCTGATCGTTGGAATAAACTTCTCCATAAACTCCAATGATCTTTCCTGGATATTGTACGCAGGAGCTGTAATTGCCCTTATGATGGCTTTCTTGATTCATTTTAAGCAACAACACGAATGGCAATGTCCCAAGTGTGGGTATAAAGAAGAATTCTCTAGAACAAGATTTTGTCCAAAATGTAGAACAAAGATGAGGTGGGTCAAGAAACCGCCTCCTCTTAAATGTTCTAATGGACACAATATTAGCCCCAACGACAAATATCGCCCCAAGTGCGGAGTAAAAATTGAATAGGGTCGGAACTTCCGACCCTTTTGTCTTATAATCAAAGTTATAGTTTATAGTTTATAGTTTATAGTTTATAGTTTAAATTCAGTTTCCCTCTATTTCAACAAGGCGCCACAATTCTCCCTTAACAGGAGTAATCAATAACTCTGCTCCCTGGGCAGGCGTGTCTTTTGAAAGAAGATTAAAATTAAATCTCAAATTCTCTGGAGTAATTCTTTCTCCGTGTTCTACTATATCTCCCAACTCAATCTTAATTGAGTTAATTTTTTTAAGCCCGTTTTTTTGGGCGTACTCTAGGACAATTTTTAATATTTGGTCTGCCAAATGAAGATCGTGCATAAATGAAAAGTCAAAAGTCAAAACGCAAAATTAATTAAAAACAATTTTTCTTTTTGGTTTTTATTTCTTTTTAAATTTTGATTTTTCATTTTGATTTTTGAGATTTGACTTTTGAGTTTTGAGTTTGTGTTTAGTGTGTGGCGCAACTTATACAGGGATCATAAGCCCTAATTAACATCTTGATCTTCCTTCGTCTTTCACTATCTTTCATCTTTTTTAAATTTGGCAAAAATATTTTTAGGTCCTTTTCTAAATTATCAAGAAACTGAGCCGTAGGAGTAATGATATTGCAACCACTAATTTTACCTGATTTTGTAATCCAGTAGATATGGTAAAGTGTGCCTCTTGGTGCTTCGCAAACTCCTATGCCATATCCGTTTTTTGGTTGAATCTTATCTGGGGCAAGTATTTCTTTTTCACCAAAGTTTTCTGATAAATATTCTTCTAATAATTTTGTTACCTCTTCTGCAAAATGTACCACTTCTATTGCCTGAGCAAAAACATTATGAAAAGTATTATAATCAATATCTTTACCAAAGAATTTCTCTGCTAATTTTGACGCCTCTGGATTAAGTTGATCTCTATTATTATTAATTCTTGCTAAAGCCCCTACCATATAACTTTTTCCCTTATACTTTGCTCTTTTTACCACATCAAAGGGAGATTGAATTTCTTTTATCTTTGGAAGAAACTTCTTTACCGGAAGAGGATTAATATCAGAAGCATTAATTTTTCCATCGTAATAGGCGTATTCCTCTTTTGAACTCAGAGAAATAAACTCTGTTTTTCTTTTAAATTTGGGATAGTTTAAATCTGCAAAAATTTGGGCAAGATCTTTTGCGTTTTTTAATGTTTTTTTACCTTCTTTGAGAAGGTTTTTGAGTCTCTTTTGGTCGGGCGTTCTTCCAAACCCACCAATTTTTGTTGAGGTTGGATGAATCGCTCTTCCTCCTATCGTCTCTACCAATTTATCAGCAAATTTTCTAATTTGAGTGGCTTTCTTGCTTTCTTCTTTGAATTCATCAACAAATTTAATATCGTGATCAAGTTTAAAGAAATCAGGTAAACTCAAAAAGAAAAGGTGTAAAGAATGACTTTGTAAAATTTGCCCTGCCAAAAGCAATTTCCGTAAAATTTTAACACCATCTGAAACTTCTATTTTGAGAGCATCCTCTAAGGCTTTAAGAGAAGAAATATTGTGAACAACAGGACAAACCCCGCAGATTCTTGAAGTAATAAGAGGGGCTTCTTCTAAATTTCTACCAATAATTAATCCCTCAATTAACCTTGCGCCTTCTTTTACTTCAAGCTTTGCCTTTGCCACATCCCCTTTTAAGATATGGCCTACAAAACCCATATGGCCTTCAATTTTTGCTATGTGATCAATTGCTATTTTCATAAAATCAATTAAAAATTAAAAATTTAAAGTTAAAAATTGCAGTTAAAAATTAAAAATTTTGAACTTTGAATTGCGCATAGCAACGAGGTTGCCGCGCAACTTTTCGTTGCAATTTTGCATTTTTAATTTTGAATTTTTAACTATTTAACTCGTCTCTTAATCCAAAAATCTCCAGTTTTTCTTTTAGTTCCTTTTCTGGAGCAAAGCGCGAAAGTGATTTTATCATAACTTCTAAATTTATGTTCTTTTTAAATCCTCGACAAGCCAGACATTCCAATCCATTCTTAGGGCAAGGTGCGCCGCATCCCCCCAAAGTCCAGGGGCCAAAACATACCTGTTTTTTGACAATAAAACAATCTGGTGTTCCCTGTAGAGGGCATTCCTGACAAACAGAAATCGTAGGAGGTTTTAATGGCTTCTTTTCTATTAGGGCTTTTAATACCCCCAGAAATTCTTCAGGATTAATAGGACAGCCAGGAATTGTAAAATCTACTTTTACAAAATTATCGATTTCTTTAATTTCAGGGTTGGCAATACCTTTTTTGTGTTGATATACATATCTTTTAATTTTCTCCTTATCTTTGTAATTCTTAATCTCATGAACTCCTCCCAGAGCAGCACAATTTCCAAGCACTATAAGTTTATCTGCCCTTTTTCGCGCCTCTTTCAATACCTTGAGTTGCTCTTTTGTAATAGGAGATCCTTCAACAAACGCTACATCAAAATGATCAGGCCAGGGTTGATCCTCTAAATATCGGAATTCTAAAAAATCAACTTTGTCTTGAAGTTTTAAAAGTTTTTTTCCTAAAGTTAAAATTGAAATTTGACACCCTTCGCACGAAGTTAAAGAAATTATCCCGATTTTAAGTTTTTTATTTGACTTCATAAAAAGAAAAGGGAGAATTACTCTCCCTTTATTTTAACACATCTTATTGCTTCATTAGTATAGTATTCCAGCCATTGAGTTTGCTTGAGAGTTAGTCTTTGACAGATGTTCTGCCAGTGAACAGCAACCATATCCCCATTTTCTATCTTGTTGGTAAACACCGAGGATCTTTCAATGATTTCTTCTCTTAAAGAAAGTGTGGGCGAACCGTTGGCAAATTCTACAAACCAAATCCTTATCTTTACCTCTTTCTCAGATACTTCCTTCACTTTGCCCAAGCGTATCATACAAAGATTAAGCAGAGGTGCAGGCACCGCTCTTCCTTCTGATTGTAGAGTAACTGCAAATAAGTGATAATTGTGGTGAGGAACAAAACCCTTGGGCAGAGAGATTCCCCGAGATATATTCTCAACTCTTGCCCTTGTTTTTTCAATTGGAACTTTTGACAAAAGTTCATTGCCTATAAAATATGCTTCTACTACCTCGGAAGAAAAAGGATCTTTCTGGTTTGCTTGGGCAATCAAAGAAAGATACGGGAAAAGAATCTTTAACTGCATTAGCACTTCTTTTACCTTATCTGCGTCAGATTGCTTTTCATCTCTCAAAAAACTTCTTATAATCTTGTCTCTTTCTGGAAACAAGGATATCTCATTACACCCCAACGAAAAAATCGCCGCCTGCCTTAGGCCTCTTATCACATCTTCCTTTCTCATATTATCTCCTCCTTTTTTCATTTTTTTTGAAGGAGCTTTAAAATTTCTTGCGCCTGTTTTTTGGGAATTTTTTTCATTATAGTATTTTTTTGAACCAAAACAAAATCTCCGGGTTTAATTTTTATTAAACTATTCTTTACAGTATATTTCTTCCCCAAAAAATCTACCCTTATACCACCTTCATCTTGGGATAATACTTTATAGGGTAATGCTAAGCACATAGGATTAGATTACAAAATTAACCAACCTATCTTTAATAAAAATAATTCTTTTAATCTCTTTACCTTTTAGCCATTTCTGAATTTTTTCTGACTTTAAAGCTAATTCTTTTGCCTCTTTTTCTAAAATGCCTTTTTTAACCTGGATTTGGTCGCGGACTTTTCCATTGATTTGGATGATTAAGGTAATCATTTCTTCTTCTATAAGGTTCTCATCATATTCGGGCCATTTTTCTTCAAATATTGATTTGTCTGTTTCTTCAATTTGATGATATAATTCCTCGGCAAAGTGAGGAGCAAATGGCGCTAGCAATAAAACCAATGGTTTTATTAACGATAAACTATAAACTTTAGACTTTTCTAATTCGTTCACATAGGTCATCATCGCTGCAATTGCAGTATTAAACCGCATCTTTTCAATATCCTCTGTTACCTTTTTGATTGTCTGATGTAGCTTTCTTTTTAGCCTGTTTTCTGCTTCTTTGTTGTTTTCTGATTCTCCAATTTGCAATTTACAATTTACAATTTGAAATACTTTCTCTAAAAACCTTTTTGTCCCAAGTATTCCTTTTGGATCCCAAGAAATTGGTTGATCAAAAGGACCCATAAACATCTCATATAATCTAAAAGCATCTGCCCCATATTCTTTTATAAAATCATCGGGATTGATAACATTTCCTTTTGATTTGGACATTTTTTGTCCATCGGGCGCCAAAATCAATCCTTGATTTCTTAATTTTAAAAATGGCTCATCAAATGGCAAAATTCCTTGATCATACAAGAATTTTGTCCAAAAACGGGCATATAACAGATGTAAAACTGCATGTTCGGCGCCCCCAACATAAAAATCTACCGGAAGCCAATATTCCATTAATTTTCTATCAGCTAAAGCTTTATTGTTTTTTGGATCTACATATCTGATAAAATACCAGCAGGAACCTGCCCATTGAGGCATTGTATTTGTTTCTCTTTTTGCGGGCGCTCCACATTTTGGACATTTTGTTTCAACCCAATCTTTAATTGCTGCCAAGGGCGACTCTCCTGTGCCTGTTGGCTGATATTTTTCTACCTTGGGAAGAGTTAAGGGTAATTTTTCTTCTGGAACAGCGATCCACCCGGGATTTAAAACCTCTCCCAAAGAATACTCATAGTTTTGAATTTGGAATTTTGAATTGAGTACTTTTTTGAGATTTGGAATTTGGATATTGGAGTTTTCCACTCGTTTTTTGCACTCCGGGCAAAAAACAAGCGGGATAGGTTCTCCCCAATATCTTTGCCGCGAAAATATCCAATCACGAAGTTTGTAATTTATAGCAAACTCTGCTAGCCCTTTTTCTTGCAGCCATTCAACGATTTTCTTCCTTGCCTCTTGTGATGACATTCCGTTGAAACTTTCTGAATTTACTAAAGTTCCTTCTCCCTCCCAGCACTCGCTTTCTATATCTCTTTCTAACTTCCCCCAAATTCCCGGCTCTCTTACAAATGGATGAGGTAATACTTCGGGTGGCTTAATAACTTTTACGATTGGTAAATTATACTTTTTCGCAAACTCAAAATCTCTTTGATCGTGTGCTGGCACTGCCATAATTGCTCCGGTACCATAATAGGGCAAAACATAATCAGCAATCCAAATGGGTATTTCTTTCTCTGTTGCAGGGTTGATAGCGTACGCTCCGGTAAAAACTCCTGTTTTTTCTTTTTCTTCTTGCCTTTCAACATCTAATTTCTTTTTTGTCTCTTCAATATATTGTTTAACCTCTTCGCTGTGTTCGGGTGGAGTAATTTCTAAAACCAGAGGATGTTCTGGCGCTAAAACCAAAAATGTTGCTCCAAAAATTGTATCCGCCCTTGTAGTAAAAACCTCAATTTGAAATTTGCAATTTAAAATTTGAAATTTTATCATCGCTCCTTCTGATTTCCCAATCCAATTTCTCTGCATTTCTTTTATCTTTTCTGGCCAATCAAGTTTATCTAATTCCTCTAAAAGTTTTTCGGCATAAGCGGTAATTTTTAAAACCCATTGAGGGATTTCTTTTTTAGTAACCTCTGCCCCGCACCTTTCACATTTTCCGCCAACCACTTCTTCGTTTGCCAAGCCGGTTTTACAAGAAGGACACCAATTAATTGGTAGAGTTTTGTTATAAGCCAAGCCGGCGTGAAAAAATTTAAGAAAAATCCACTGCGTCCATTTATAATATTCTGGGTCAGTTGTGTTTATTTCCCTTGACCAATCATAAGAGAGACCGATCATTTTCATTTGTTCTTTAAACCGATCAATATTTTGTTTTGTTGAAATTTCGGGGTGAATTCCAGTTTTTATTGCATAGTTTTCAGCAGGAAGACCAAAAGCATCCCATCCCATTGGATGTAAAACATTATATCCTTTCATTCGCATATAATGAGCAATAACATCGGTAGCAATATATCCTCGAGGGTGACCAACATGAAGTCCGGCACCGGATGGATAAGGAAACATATCTAAAATATAAAATTTGGGTGATTTTGAACAATCCCTGACTTTAAAAATCTCTTTCTCTTCCCAAAACTTCTGCCATTTTTTTTCTATTTTTTGAAAATCGTACTTTTCCATATATTTTTCATTTTAACCACAAAAATTCGGGTTTTCAAGGAAAATATAAAGAAAAAGCCCGAGCCGTACGGCTCGGGCTTTTGGGCTTTTACATTCCTACGCCATAGAGTCGGTAAAGAGTTTGCTTACCGATCCTCTCTCTATAGAGATCTCCCTGATCGCTGCTGCCAACAATTCATCAATGGAAACTATTTCTATGGGTAGCTTTTTTCTTATCTTGCCGGGTTGGGGAACGCTATCAGTAATGATAATGCGCTTTACTTTGGGATGACGCAAGTTCCTGATGGTGGCATCTGTAAAAAGACCATGGGTTGCCACAATAACAAATTCTTCGGCTCCTACCCTAGCAAGGGCGTTGATTATACCTCTCATCGTTGACCCTCTTACAATTTTATCGTCCCAAAGAATAACTCTTTTGCCGGGAATCTCTTCTTTTCCATATATCTCGTGGATTTTTACCTTTTTGCCACTTATCCGTTCTTTGTCTATTTTGATAAGCGGCAACCCCAATCTCTCAGCAATTTTTCTACCCATCTTAGCAAAACCCAGATCTCCAGCAACTAAAACTGCGTTTTTGTGCCAATCATTTTGCTCTACAGCGCGAATTAAAATAGGCGTTGCTACAAGGTGATCTACTATACACGGAAGAGGAAAGAAGCCTGGAAACTGAGGAGAATGAAAGTGGAGTCCTACATATCTGTGTGCGCCAGCATAATGAAATATTGCTGCAATTAACTCTCCGGCGATGGGCATTCTGCCAGTCCATTTTTTATCGGATTGATCCCAACCAAGATGGGGAACTATTAAGTTCACTTCCCTGGCAGATGCCTTATATGCAGCGTTAACGATAAAAACCGTTTCCAAAAAATGGTAGCAAACCTTTTCAAGATTAGGCAGAAAAGTTTGAATAACAAAAACTATCTGCCTTCTGACATTAACCGGTATGCGTACCTCAAAATCCCCTGTTCCGTATCTATAAATCTCTGGCAGAACGCATTCCTTGCCAAGTTTTTCTGCCACCCTCTTTGCCAAACCAAAATGAGAAGTTCCTGAAATTATTACTACCTTTTCCATCTCCGCTCCCCCCTTTTTTTTAAATGTTCTATATCTTACTAACAATATTATAAATTTCTGTCAATAAAAAGAATACGGGCATTATTTTCTGTTTTTTTTAAAACTTCCCGGGAATCTAATGATTTTATCTGTGCAATTTTTTCGGCGATAAGAGGCAAAGACATCGGATCATTTCTCTCTTTATATCCTGGGGGCGATAGATAAGGACAATCTGTTTCAATCAAAATTTTATCTAGGGGTGTTTTGGCAATAACATCATCCAAGTTGAGTTTGAAAATTATTCCGTTAAAGCCGAGAAAAAATCCCATTTTTGAATACTCTTCTGCTTGCTGGCAAGTTCCAGTAAAACAGTGAATCACTCCTCTTATTTTTTGCTTACTGTTAACAATCTTTTGTTTTAAAATCTCTATCATTTCTTGGTGCGCCATTCGACAATGAAAAATAATAGGAAGGTTTAACTCTTGCGCTAATTCAATTTGTTTTAAAAATATCTCCTTTTGTTTGTTTTTGAATTCTTCTAACCTCCTTTTTGTCTTTGGTTTGTAATAATAATCCAACCCTATTTCCCCAATTGCTACCACCTTCTTATTTTCTGCCAATTTTTTATATCTCTGATAATCGAAATCTTTTTCTAAGACATCCTCTTTGTCAAAATTTTGAATTTTGCCCGTCTGTCCGTCGGGCAGGGGTGGCAATTTTGAATTTTTATTTTTGAATTTTGAATTTACTTCGATATTAATTGGGTGCAAGCCCACGCTTGCATAAACTCCTTCTTTATATTTATTTGCAATCTCAACCGCTTTCTCTGAACTAAAAAAATTAGTGCCTACATTTATCATCCAGATATTTTCTTGTAGGCACTTTTGAATTATTTTGTCTCGGTCTTTATCAAAAGCCTTAAAATTAAGGTGAGCGTGAGTGTCAAACATAATGAAAAGTCAAAAGTTAAAATGCAAAAGTCAAAAGTTAAGGTTAATTAAACTCGGGGAAACAGCGGGGTAAGATCGTTGCTCTCTAATTGTTCTACAATTTTCTCTGAGGTTTTGGGCAAAAATGGTTCCAAAAGTTTTGCTATTATCTTAATTGTTGCTACTAAATTTTCTATTTCCTGCCTATTTTCTTCCTTCTCTTCCCAAAGCCTTTTTTCTTCAATGAGTTTATCGCAAAAGCCAACAAGCTCCCAAATTACTATTAGCGCCTCGTTTAGTTTAAACTCTTCGATTGCCTTATGATATTTTTTTTGTGCTGTTTCAATATTATTTTGAAGTTTTGGGCTTTGAGTTGTGCCTGCCCGTCCGGCAGGCGGGGTTTTGATCTTTGAGTTTTGCCTTGCCTGCCGGCAGGCAGGAGCTTTGAGCTTTCTGGCAATTCCAACAACTCTTGCCACCAAATTCCCTAACCCCTTTGCTAAATCATCATTATATCTTTTCTCAAATTTCTGATAACTAAAATCTCCATCTCTTGTTGTGGGAATTTCTCGCAAAAGATAATATCTTACCGCCTCTGCTCCATATTTTTCAACTAGTTCAAAAGGATCTATTACGTTTCCCAAACTTTTTGACATTTTTTGGCCCTCTACTGTGATAAAACCATGAACCAAAATGCTTTTGGGAAGAGGAAGGTTCAGCGAAAGCAAAATCGCGGGCCAATAAACAGCGTGAAATCTTAAAATGTCTTTGCCAATACAATGCACATCTGCGGGCCAAAACTTCTGAAAATTATCCGAATTAGTGGCAAAGCCCAATGCAGAAATATAGTTTGTTAGAGCGTCACACCAAACATATATTACCTGCTCGTCGTCGCCAGGCACCGAGAAACCCCATTTTAATCTCTTTTTAGAGCGAGAAAAACTAATATCTTCTAATCCTTGGGCGATAAAAGAAAGTATCTCGTTTTTTCTCTCCTCTGGGATAATTTTTAGTTCGTCTTTTTCAATAACTTCTTTTAACCGATCTTGATATTTAGACAATCTAAAAAAATAGTTTTCTTCTTCAATAATTTGAGGTTCTTTTTGGTGATGGGGACATTTACCTTCTACTAAATCTTTTTTTGTAAGAAACGCTTCGCACCCAGAGCAATAAAAACCTTTATACTTTTGTTTATAAAGATCATTGTTTTCTTGAAGTTTTTTCCATACCTTTTCAACGGCAGGCAAGTGTCTTTTTGTATCTGTAGTTCTAATAAAATCTGTATTTGAAATGTTTAAACTTTGGGTAAGTTTTTGAAATTTTTGAGAGATTTGATCTACAAATTCCTGAGGAGTTTTTCCTGCTTCTTTTGCTGCTTTTTCTACCTTTGTTCCATGTTCGTCTGTTCCGGTTAGAAAATATATATCTTTTCCCTGAAGCCGATTATATCTTGCCAATACATCTGCTTGAATTAATTCTAAAGCAAACCCTATATGAGGTGGGGCATTTGTATAAGCAATACTAGTTGTAATATAAAACTTCTCCATTCTTTTATCCCGGGTACACCGCCCGGGGACAGTCCCCCGTTTTTTAACTCTTAGAAACCCTTGATTTTAAAGGCAATTCGAGGGGAAAATTTGCAAATGGCATATTTTTGTTCAAACCAGTTTTCTGCTTATAAAATCTGGTGTTTTCTTTATCTGCATTCCTGCTTTTACATATTCAATATAATTTTTTCTCGCCTCCTCCAAATCCTCTCCGCCAAATATTAAAAATTTTTCCATATTTAAAAGGTTGTCCTTATCCTCTTTATAAAAATAATGTCTAAAACTTCCCCATTTCCACTCTTCTGGACTCTTCGCTAGATTGGCTCTTACGGGATTAAGATCAATATATCGTGCTGCCTCCCAAAAATAAGACTCTTTATTGATGGGGCTACTATAAAATCTGTCTTGAAACAAATGTCCAGATCGCCTGTATCGTTTTTTAAAATAAATCGCATACAAAAAGTTGATACGATGCATAATTTTTGAAATAGGAACTTCTCTTGTTTCAATTTGAAGATGGTAGTGGTTTGGCATTAAGGAAAAACAATAAAAATAAAAAGGGAATTTGTCTTTGGCGTCTTTTAAAATAAGAATAAACTTTCGGTAATCACGACTCGACCTAAAAATTCTTCTTTCGTTATTTCCCCGAGCTACAATATGATAAATTTGATTTGGGGCAACAATTTCTTTTCTGGCCCTTCTCGCCATATTACTTTATTTTAATCAAAAAAATGCCATTTTAAAAATTATCGCCCAGAAACCCTTATTTTACAAGGCCTCCCGAATCAACATTTTAGGGGGACTGTCCCCGAGAAAAAGAGGGGCTGTCCCCAAGAAAATTCCAAGCAATTACTACAAATTCTCCCTTAACCTTGTCTTGCCTTATTGCGTTAATCACTTCTTTTAATGTTCCCCGATAAATTGTTTCAAATTTTTTTGTCAACTCTCTGGCAACCACTACTTTCAGATTGGGCTCTAATTCTTGAAGTTTTTCAAGCGTCTTTATAATTCTATATGGTGATTCAAAAAATACTACTGGATATTTAGAAGTTACAATCTCCTGAAAGAATTTACTTTGTTTTCTTTTGGGAACAAAACCCAAAAATAAAAATTTTTGCATTGGCAAACCAGCAATAGACACTATAGTTGTTAGAGCAGATGGTCCTGGTATAGGAATAATCTCAACTTTGTCGCCAAATTTCTCTATAACTTCTGTGATCAATTCGTTACCTGGATCAGAAAGTCCCGGCGTACCTGCCTCACTTATTAGGGCAATATCTTTTTCCTGTTTTAACAAATCAAAAATTTTTGTTCGTGTTCTTTTGCCCGAACCCTGAAAGTAATTGATAACTGGCTTTTTGATATTATAAAAAGAGAGCAAATTCTTTGCCTTATAAGTATTTTCTGCCAAAATATAATCTACGGATTGGAGGGTTTCAAGTGCTCTTAAGGTAATGTCTTTTAAGTTGCCAATAGGCGTGGCAACAATAAATAATTTAGGCATTTTTCTCTGTTGGAGATATTCCCTTTTCTATTTCTTGGCTTCTTCTTTCTAATATTCCTTTTGTAAATTCAAAAACCATTCCAATTAAAGGAATAGCCAAAATTGCTCCTAGTATTCCCCACAATCTTCCTCCTACAAGAATAGAAATCAAAACTAGCGAAGGGGGCAGTCGCAAAAACTTTTTTGTTAAAACCGGCAAAAGAATGTGACCTTCTATCTCCTGTATTATAGTGAAAATTACCACAAAAAAGAGTGCTTTTGGAAGAGAATTCAATGCTATAAGAATTGCTATCATGCCTCCACTAAGTAATGGACCAATAGTAACAATAATGTCTGAAAGGCCGGCAAAAAGTCCGAAAAATGCTGCATATCGAATATTAAGAGCATAACAGGCGATAGCAGTAGAAACTCCCACAAAAATCATTCCTAAGATCCTAGTAGCAAACCATAAAGAAACCTTTTTCTGTGTTTTTGCCCAAATTTTCAGAATCTTATCTTTGTATTCTCTTGGCGTAACCAGATAGATTGTTCTCTCAACTCCTTTTTCTTCTAAAGATAAGAAAAAGGCTATAGTAAAAATAGTAATTGAGGCAAAGACTCCTCCAAAAATTGAACCGACAGCAGTAAAAATATTAACCGAAGCACTATAAAGAGTATTCTCTATTGTCTCTATAAAGGCATCAAAGCTTTCTAGGGCTTTAATATTGAGCCCTCGCAAAAACGGACTGGCCTTATTAAAATATTCTGGAAAGCGTATGCTAAACTCTTTTAGTTCTAAAAATAAAAGAGGAGCCATTTTAAAAATGAAAAAACCAAGCAAAGTGAATATGCCAACATAAACAACAATACCTGCAAGAACACGTGGTAATTTTAATTTTTGAAGAAAATTAATTGCAGGATTAAAAAGTACAGAAATTACTAGAGCAAAGAGAAACCAAACCAAGAGATCTTTGACAAGATAAACAAAATAAAGAAAAGCAAGGGCTGCAATAATTCTTACAATCGTTGCCCACGAAATATCTAATATTCTTGGCTGCTCATAATTGGAAGATTGACTTTGTTTATCCATTTTAGAATTTGTTTAATAATTTTTGGAAACCTTTTCTATTTGAATGAGGCCCGATAAACGCTAGGTTAAGTTTGGCTGGAACAAATAAATCTTGGGCTACCTTTAAAATATCAGATTTTTTAATTTTATCAATCTTTTGAAAGATTTCTTTGGTTTCTTTAACTTTCCCCGTTAAAATATATTGAGCGCCATAAAAAGAAGCCAGGGCGTCTGAGGTCTCTAAAGAAAGAGCCAAACGACCTTTTAAGTGCTGCTTTGCTTTTTCTAATTCTTCCCTGCTTATTCCCTCTTCTCGTATTTTTTTATATTCTTGCAAAATCACCTCTATCGCCTCTCTGGCTTTTTGATTATCAACCCCAGCAGCAGTAACTAAATAACCTGTGTCTGGATTGGCTTCGTAGCTTGAATGAACATAGTAAGCCAAACCCCTCTTCTCTCTTATTTCTAAAAACATTCTTGAAGAC
>Ga0190360_1001208_pt1 | contig 13497 bp, 6 predicted proteins | sample 48721834_MG_FD_161271 | JGI IMG/M metagenome (GOLD analysis project Ga0190360, IMG submission 161271) | Hydrothermal vent microbial mat bacterial communities from Southern Trench, Guaymas Basin, Mexico - 4872-18-3-4_MG | ecosystem: Environmental > Aquatic > Marine > Hydrothermal vents > Microbial... | reverse complement strand
GAAGCTGTTGCAAAATTGAGTATTGCTACAACTCTTACGGCAGACCAAGCAGCGGAAGCATTAGCAAAAATACGTGAAGCTTTCGGACTACCTATCACTGAAATAGAAAATTTAGGTGCTGTTATTAATGAACTTGAAAATACAACTGCTGCTACAACTGAAGAAATAGTTTCTGCAATGAAAAACATTGGTGCTGCAGGTAAGATGATGGGCTTTACAGTTGATCAAGCAGCTGCATTATCTGCTACACTTGTAGCTGCTGGTATGGCAGGTGAAAGAGCGGGTACTCGACTGAGACGTACTTTCCAGCAATTGGCTGCAAATGCATCTAAAATAACTAAATTCATGGGCGACCAGGGTAAGGAATGGGCAGCAGCGTTAGAAAGAGATCCAATGGAAGCGTTGATGATGTATCTTAAAAAGCTTAATGAAATACCCTCACGAGTCGAGAGAATGGAAAAAGCACATAAACACTTCGGAGAGATTGCAGGATTTGCTATCGCTACTCTTGCCGAAAATTATCCACAATTAGTGAAAAATATGGAGACTGCTCATGAAGAACTAAAATGGGGTACATCGCTACAAAAAGAATATTCGATTGCTATTACTAAAACTTCTGCAAAATTACAAGTTTTTCAAAATAGAGCTGAAGCTGCAAGACGTGAATTAGGTGAAGCACTACAGCCTTCACTACTTGGTATTAAAGGTGCATTAGTAGGCGTACAAGAGCAGATTGCCGAAGCTGCTAAGATAATTAAGAAGTTAAATGATGAGATTGATTCTGCAACTACAGCTACTGATGTTTATATTCAGGAAATAAATAGGTTATATGGACATGTAAATAAACTGCCTTCTGCTTTTGAAGGTTTCTTTTCTTATCTTGGAGTCGGGGCTAAGGGTCTTGCTGAATTAAGTGCAGCTTTTGCTTCATTTGAACTAGGTAATTTCCGTGAGGCAGCTTTCCATTTTAATGAGGCACAACGATCTCTATCAGTAGGTTTACAGGAATTGAAAGAATCAGCAGAAGATGCAACTAAGGCATTTGAACTCGAAGGTAAGCTATGGGATCAAAGGAATATTGCATTAAGAGAAGGGGTAGAGTGGGTTAAAACGCAAGATAATGTCAGCAAGAATAATCTACAGACTATTAAAGAGTATGATGAATGGTTAGAAATTGAACCCAAGTTAAGACAACACATCATTGAAAGTGTAAAAGATGAAAGTAAGCGAAAAGAGGAGCTCACGAAACTTGACATGATTAGCATTTCGTTAGCACGTAAGACTGCAGATGCTATAATTGATGAATACAATAGTCGAGATGTCTTAACTAATAAAGAATTCAAGAATTTTAAAGATCTTCAGAATATATTTAAAGAAAAACGAACAATTGATAATAAAGAATTAGGACTATGGGATAAAAAAGCTCAAGCAAGACGAGCAGAAATAGCTCTAAATGATGAAACTTCACTAACTTATAAAAATGTAGTAAGAACAATTGAGAAATATAATAAAACACATGGCACGTCAATCAAGATAGGTGAAAATGGTGTCGAAGTACGAGAAGCTCTATTAAAAACAGGTCATGATCTTATATGGATGGGTGATAAATGGGTAATAGTAGATAAGAATCTTGCTGATACTTGGTTTAATGGTAATAAAATATTGGAGGATAGGGACAGATTAACGAATAAGTATCTCACCACTAACGAGAAATTACAAATTCAATATTCAAGAGAAGTAGGTGCAATTTTAGATGTAATAAAAGCCGAAGTTGACTTAAAAACTCTGAACAATGAATTAAAAAGGACTTTTGATGAGCTTACTCGGTCTTCTCGTGATTTATATGGTGTTTCATTGGATTTAGCTGGAGCTTATTCTGGAATGTACGATACATGGGATACAGTGAAAGATATAGAAGAAAAAGCAACTGGTATTACTCGTCAGGTTATAAAACAATATGATGATGAAGTTGATGCAATTGAAAGATTGGTTAAGCAGAGTATAAAATATGCAAAACAAGGTGATAAAACAGCTGCATCTGAAAAGATAGTTGAAGCAGCAATAAAGGCAAGAATAGTTGCAGAGAAATTGAAGGAAAAATCAATGGATGCAGTTTCTGACTCTGAGCGTGAAGCGTATAAAGAGGCGTGGAGATGGCTAACTGGGAGTTTGAGATTGGTAAGAGATAGCACTGAAGGAGTTGGTAATTTACAGTCACAATGGGATCAGATTGTACAAGATTTAGCTTCTTCGTTAACTAAAGTGTATGGAGTGCCGAGCACACTTAAAGGAGAAAGTGACCAATCATTTAAGGATATTCTTGATATGTATGATGAAGTAGAAAACAAATCGAAGAAATTACCAAAAGATATTAAAGATATAATAGAAAGTGCTGGAAAAGTCGAGACTCCCGAAATTGATGTTTCTAAAACACTACCTGAAAAAATTAAAGACGCTAAAGATTATGCAGATGAAATGGAAGCTTCATTAAAAAGCTTGGTATCATCAGATGATTGGGATGACTTATTCGATCTTATAGATAAATTCGTCGCAAAAGTAAATAAAATAGACACGAAAAAAGAGATAACGTTGGATTTAAATAGTGAGAATTTCATGGAGGATTGGAACGAGGCAATAAAACAAATAGAAACCGAGCCTATTACTGTTGATATAGAACTCGATGAGGATAGTAAAAAACTATTAGATTTATTTGGAGAGAGTTTAAAATCAACTATCAAAATAACTGGTATAGAAACATCTTCTAAGGATTTAATAAATAGCGTAAGCGAAGGAATATCGAAGGGTGTAGGGAATCAAACTATTCCTACTCTACTATCCTCTCCTGTTATGGAAATAGGAACTACTCCTGTTTCTATCCCTCTCGTACAAACAGGAGCTACTGTAACACAAAAACATCAAGTAGATATAAACGTGAAATTCGAAGGTCAGCCACCAAAAGGAGTTGATAGGGAGAGCTTGAAAGAAATAATAAGAACTGAAATAGGTAAGGCGGTAAGATCTACATTCTGAGGTAAATAGAAATGGTGAATAATGCATCTGTTATAGCTTTTGGAAACAATGCAAGTGCAATGGTGATGAGTTATGAATGTGACTATAGAACTGGGAATATACCTATTGATGTATTAGGTAGAAATAGGAATGATTATCAAGATTTAGGATTGTTTCCTACCGAGCATCATTTTACTTTATTTGTAGAGAATAATTCACAATACCGTAATCTATTACAAGAACTTTATAAACATGAGGAAATAGAATTTGGATATAACGAGTCTACAAAGTTTTATGGTGTTCCTACTCGTATTCATAAGCATCCTATGCGAGCTGGTAAAATTAAAGATTTATATATCGTGGATGTTGATGTACTTTCAACTGATCCATTGCGTTATGGTAAGAAGTTTGAGGCAAGTCTGAGTTTAACTGGTAAAAGTGGTTCATTCAGTCTACCAGCAGTCACAGGTGATACTAAAACTCCTATTAGTCTTCATTTTGATATTTATAATGTAAATAAGAAAACTGTTACTGGTTCGGATACTGGTAGTTATTTGCTATTTGGTAGAAAGGATCAACTTGGTTTTGATCATCTCTATGAACACTATATAGCTATACCACGATGGAGAGATTTTTGGGAGAATTATGACTGGCATAATAATTATATTCTTCCTCCACTTAATTTGACAAGTGGTACTATTCCATGTGCTTCGAAGACTGTCAAATGGGAATGGGGCATTCATCCTTCACGATTTAGCATAAATCATCCACACATTATTCAACACTTATGGCTAAAAGATGATTATTTTTTTGATTTTCCTAAAACAGATACTGCTTCTACCTATATACCGTGTACTTGCCCATGTGATTTAAGCATATTAACACAACGATTGACAGCTGCAAAAGGAGCAATATTTGTAGATTTAAAGGGAGATACCAATATAGATAAAATCCATGTATTAGCAGATGTAGAGGTTCCTATTGTTTGGTGTCCGTGGCAAGATCGGACGGACGGAACAAACCTTTTTGTTTGGAATTCTGCTAATGGTTCTTGGCATCCACTTGTGACTCGAAATTTAGATCCCGCTGACACTGATACTGGCAAAAAGCATATCGACATTACTCTTAATTATTCGAGTGATTGGAATGTAAGTGATGGATTAGTATTTTTATTTTATAATCAAAAGAGTGGAGGAAAATATTACGATCCTTATTCTTGTCCTTCTGGATATGATTTAATGATTGATAACCAGCGGTACACTAAAAATACAACCCATAGTTCAATGTCAACTGGAACTAATTATCTACGCATACGAGTATTCAGAAGAGAGCACAGAGTGGCTACTATCATTCCACGCGATTATGAAATAATGCAATATGCTATTATTAAAGGGATAAATGATATTCCTAATAACACGGTGCAAATTCATATTGTTAATGCTGCATCAGATGCAATTGGAGAATTTATATATCGCACTATTGAAATTCCAAGTAATGAATGGGATGGTGAACATCTTATTCCATTGGCTTCTATTGATTATCTACCTAATGCATCCTATATTGGTGTTTTAATTCAGTTAAAAGAGGAATTATTGAATGCAGGTACTCTTCCCGGAGTGGAGTTGTATAATATGGCAAATACAAAAACATTAGAAATATGTGGTGGGGAGATTGAAGTAGATACAAAAATTTATGGTAAGCAAAAGGAAACTGCACAATATATAAGAGCTACCCATTCGGGAAAATCTATACTTAAAGAATATGGACAGGGTGAGACACTAAATGTAATCGAGATACACGATGAATTAGAACCATATAGAATAACACGATTACAAGGACCCTGGATTCAAGGTCATTATGAATTGAATGCTAAAGTAAGTGATAAATTTACATTTGATCCATTTGAAAATATATATAATAGCTACTATGAAAAAATGGGTGAAGTGAGCATATCATCATCTCTTGTAAATTTAGGGAGTGGTTCTATAACTTATTTGATCTCACCTAATTTACCTATCATTGAAGTTCCTACTCTTTATTTAGAAGGAAGTGTCTCTCATATTTATGTTTCAGGAGAAAATGAGTCATTTTATGAAATTAGTTACATTTCCAACCTTACAGGATTTATAGGTTCATCTGAAATAGATATACGAGGTCGTGAACGATTCTTTTTGAAACTTCAAGGTGGGAGTTTTTCTGCATTGCATATTGGTTGTGATTTAGGTAGTGTCTATAATCCTCTTCCTTGGGCTACTCCTAATGGTCCTACTACTTATTATTATTCAAAAGATAAAAATATTGATGTAGATTTGCATGTTGAATATAGAGCGGCTTATTATACATGACGAATATTAGTTCAGTTTGGCAAGTAGGAGATGTAACTTTTAAAGCAGTAGAATTTGACGAGGATACCACTCTTACTACTACTCATGCTAAATTCATAGGAGAAACTGGCAGTTTCGTTTCACAAGAAGTAAGTGGTGCTACTTTACGAATTAGAGCTTTTACTGAAAATTTAAGTTCATTAATACAAGAATTGCATAGTGCAGATATACTAAAACTACGAAGATATGATGGATATATTCAATATGTTGAATTCAACAGAAGAAATTCACGATTAGAAGCACCTGTAGTTCATGATAAAGAAGTAGAATTGGAATTTATAGCTGCTGATCCTTACAAATATTCTCCAAATGAAAATTCTTTATCATTTAATTTAGATAGTACATCAAAAGAAGTGACTATAAATGTAGATGGAGAAGTTAAAACACCATTAGGATTCGCAATAGAAAGTTATCGATTAGCATCAGCATCAAAGAGTTACTCTTCAACTGGTAAATCTTATGAAATAAGAGGTTATGGTTCAATCAAAGCAAGTGATTGTGATATAAAAGTGCTAACGCACATTCCTAATGTTAGTTGGTTTGATGAAAATGGAATTATATTTCCGAGCTACTTAAATGAAAGTGGATGGGCATGGAGAACTCTCGATAAAGGAGAAAAGGAAAAATTGGAAATTGCTGATTCAAAATTATTCTATAATCAACTTCCTATCCACGCCCCGTACGTTGCTAACTTCATACAGCTTTCTTCTTCTGATGCAATTAACAGGGATATCACGCTGAAAATAAATTTTCTGAAACTATGGGAAAGCATTCGATTTGTAGGACAATGTTTGTTTCTCTTTCATGGAAAACCTGGAGGATGGAGTCTGTCTATCTGGGATAAGAATATGAGTGAATGGCGAGTGATACAGTCAACAATCCAAAATGAAGGAGATCCCAAATTTGTTCCTATTAAGAATTATGATGCCTCTCCTATTCTCGTAGGATATAAGGATGGTAGTTTAGGTAGAGATGCATCCTACTGTGAATCAATGATTGGCATAGATCAGCTGCAAATAGGATTTGAAGGTCATTCTTTAGTTTCAGTATTCCAAGTGCCGAATGTAGATTCCCATGCTCCTATTGAATTAACATTTTATGGTCCTGCAGATTTTAATGGTCAAATGCATGTAAACATTTATCCGGCTTCAGTTGTTGATATTAATAATCGCTCCTTTAATCCAAATGTGGTTTTAAAATCTTTTACTATTGATGGAAATTATTGGGATGGTACTCATATAGTTTATCTGAATCCTTCTGGCTTTGACACATTTGCTATTGAACTAAATCCTGAATATACAGGTACAGCGCCAAGAGTGAATATTTATCAGTCTTCTACCATTGGTGATGGACTAATATTTTATGAAAAAACGATTGCGGGAGAGCAGATTTTTAATGTTACTCATAATTCCGAAATCATAATATCACAAGTGAAATATAAGACTCCAGTGAAAAGTCTGAGAATTAGGAGTTTATTAGACAGAAGTACCGAATTAGTTTTTGAAAAATCATTCTTAGGCGAAAATGGTCATTTTAACGATTCTAATTATTATAGATTTAATCCTTTTGAAAGTGGACACGTTGATGATTGTGTAGTAGCCAAAGCATCGGGTGCAAGTGTTTATTCTTCACAAATAATTTTAGATTCAGGAGAATGGGTTCAATTTGGATTATATTCTTTAGCACCATTTGCCAACTTTCCTGAAGGGCATTGGAGTGGTAGTGGAGATGTGGATGCTTATATCTCACTCAACAGCACAACTGATACTAATTACATGTATAAAGTAGTATTTGCAAATTCTCCATATATGTTTCCCATTTATAATAGTGGTTGTAATCTTTTAGGAAAGGATCATTTTTATCTGCATTTAGTTGCTACTACTTATACCTCGATAACAAATATGGAAATTCGATCACCTGTAAGTTTTGCAAATAAGGGTTTTGTCTATCTTTATCCAAATGAAGCGAATAAAATATTCATAGGATATAAAAATCTTAATAGCGATGCTACTATGAAATTAAAATGGCGTGATGCTTATTTATGAAAAGAAAAAGAACACGTGCAATTTGTGGAATTGCAATATGTGGATGTACAATTTGTGGTGATATTTCATATTATCTACCCACTGTATCTTCTTCTGATATAAAAGGAGTTGCACAAATAACTACTCCCGATGGTTGGTTTACATATTTCTTTCCACTTGTTAGAGCTGAAGTTATTCTCAATCAACCTTATACTGATGATAGTGCTACAATTACTATAGTGCATAACGGGCAGCTTCTTATAGATTCGGATGTTAGTATTCATCTCGGGAAAGGATTAAAGAAAGTAGTATTCATGGGCAAGATAAAGAGTGAGACTCAGCGTACAATAATGGGTAAAGGTAACATTATGTCAGAATTGAATTGTATATCTCGATTTGATGAATTAGCACATCGTTATTTAAAAGAGGGAGACCAAAAAGATTATCATGGTACGCTTTCAGAAGTAATACAGCAATTTATAACCGTAGCAGGCATGGATATAGAGAATAAATCAGCTAATGATGCTGACATGGTAGATTTGAGTTTCAAATATTGGGAATTATCACTGTTAGACTGTTTATATAGAATTCTTGGTGACAAATGTATGCTATATCTTGATGGTAATACATTAGTGATAGAAGATAAGAGTGATGAAATAAAATACACTATAGATAAAAATTCAAAAATAACAAACATAAATGTAGAAACTTCACAAGAAGATAGTTATAGGAGATGTCATGTACGGGGTGCTAAGATAGGAGAAGACAGTGCAAGGAATCCAATTTATGTAACAGGAGATGCAGTAGATGAAATGGCTACTTCTAATAAGGAAATATATATAGAAGATGATACAGTTCTAACAGAATGGGATGCAAGACAGAGAGCGGAACGAGAATTAAAAACAAGAAATGAATTAACAGATGCAATAGAAGTTACACTTGCTGATTTAGTTTATCCGGTCTTCGGAAAAGTTAGAGTTAATCTTCCAGGTATTGCAAAAATTCTTGAATTGAAGTCATTAAGATATACATTAGATGAAAATGGTTTATTTACTACATTATACTTAGGAAGAAGCTATAAATCTTTAAGTACAATATTTAGGAGTTTAAAATAAAATGGCTAATTTAGACGTTTGGAAAGATTATGTTACTGTTATAAACGCAGCGAGATTAAATGCTATAAAGGATCAAATTATGACAAATGAAGGTAATATTTCATATCAACAAACTTTAATAAATGCGAATACTACGAGTATTTATACCAATACTAATAACATAGCTAATCTTTCTGATATTAAGCTTTCTCGTGATGGTTCACAGCCAATGACAGGTGAATTAGTCTGTAACGCAGGATTAAAAACTAATGTAATATCTACCATATCCTCAACTCCTCTGGACTGCCAGCAAACCTTAAGAGTCGATACAGTCTTGGGTGGAAGTGATATTCTCGGATTGGTGTTAGAGGCAAATTTTAATTTTAACGCTCCTCAAATAGGCTTATACCCTTATGACTCTAACGAAGATGGTAAGATATTAATAGAAACGCCTTCATTAGGAGGCTCGACTGTACCACGTATAGAAATCCCCGGTAAGAGCAACTTTGTAGATATAAAAATCAGAGAAGCAAATCTTATACCTTATGATAATAATTATCAAGATTTAGGGACATCAAGTAAGAAATGGCGCGGGGTTTATGCTATTGAAGGGTATTTTGATAGAATTGTAACTCCACGAGCTATGCCTTTCTATCTTGAAAGTCCATCTTCAAGCGATAAATATTTATTAGGCGCAGGTACGGTTTCTACAATGTATCAATTCAATACAACAGTAACTCTTATAGGCTATAAACTCATGATGCTAACTTCTGCTTCTAATGGTTATATTAAAGTAACAATTGATGATGCAAATGGATGGAATTATGAAAAGACTTATAGTTTAGGAAGTGCAGGTGGATATAGATATAATGAGAGTTTTATACATATAATTGAAACAGATAATGGCATACAATTAAAAATATCAAATTGTAGTCAAATATCTTCAACTTCGATTGTATTAGAGTATAAGTAGGAATGAGTAAAAAATCTCCAGTTAATTCTGATAATTATTATTTGTATCCTGAGTGGTTTGAAGGAGGTAATCAATCTCAACCTTCTACATCTTCTTATAGTTATCCTACTTTAGAATATATTTGGAGTAATGCAGTACGATTAACTCGCACTACTCATTCTAACTTACAAGATGAAATAGAATATCTCGAGAAGAATATCAGTGGTGGCGGTGGGAGTTGCAATTGTTCAGAATTACAATATGGGATAGATAAAAATTCAACAAAAATCTATTACAATTCAGTAAATATTACATCAAATGCTAATAGAATAGCCAATCTAAGTGACATCAAGCTTTCAAGAGACGGATCACAGCCAATGACAGGATTATTACAATGTGAAGCAGGATTAAAAACAAACACTATTAGCACTGTCTCAGGTGACACACTTACATGTGATAAAGATCTTATTGTGAATTCTCACATATGGGGCAATCCTCTATTGACTATAGGAAGTGGAGCTGATTTTCCGGATGCTTATCCTCATATAGAATTTTCTTATAATAATCTTGTGCTGATAACACCTGGAGAGTCAGGACCACTTGAACGAATCTACATTTATGGAGGGTGGGATGATGGTGAAATAATGATAAAGAATGCAGATCTTGCGCCTTTTACAGACAATAGATGGGATTTAGGATTTCCGGGTTATACGTGGCGATGCGTCTATGCTGCTAAAGGCAATTTTTCCGGAACTATTGTTCCTGATGCTATACTTACAAATAGTGCTAATATATCTGATTTAGACGCACGAGTAGACTATCTCGAAGAAAATCTAAGTACTTGCAACTGTTCAGCATTACAATTTGGTATAGACTCAAATACGACTAAGATTGAGAATTTAAGTATTATCAAGCTCTCAAGAGATGGATCCCAGTCTATGATTGGTCTACTCAAATGTGAATCAGGATTAGAAACTAATACAATCAGTCCCTATTCAGGAGATATGATTGAGTGTACCAATAATCTAAAAGTCAACGGAGACGTAGTTGGTGATTCGAGTAATGGTCTCAGTCTAAAAGCAGAAAATAGTGATGATGTCTCCATAATAGAATTATCACCAGGTAGCACCGGTAAAATACTAATGAGCACACCTACATCACAAGGAGTTGTCCTTCCTCGTCTTGAGATTCCTGATGGCACTGGGAATGTTGATATCACTATCAGCAATGCTCATATCATACCAAGCATTAACAATTGGCAAGATTTAGGAAGTTCGAATAAAAGGTGGAAGGATATTTATGCAGTTAGTGGTAACTTTTCGGGCATTGTTATTCCTGACAATTTAATAAACTTTGGATCTTATTCTGCTATAGTGTATAAAGATGATACGGGAATTTATGCTAAAGATGCAAGTGGAAATATAATAGCACAGGGCACAGCCGATGTAGACGATGCAAGTGTTATTCAAAGCGCTATTGATGCGTTAGATTATGGCGAAAGTTTGTTACTTAAAGCAGCAACCTACATATTAGATAGAAAACTGACATTAAAACCAATAAACTTTATTGGTGAGGGAATTGGATGGGGTCAAGGTACAATTTTAGAATTAGCAGACAATGTAAATGATGATGTCATAGAAATGTATAGCGGAGGAACGCTCAGTCATCGTTACTATTATGTTAATGGGCGGTTAGCACACCTAAAAATAGGGGGAAATAAGGATGCGCAGACTGCCGGTAATGGGATAGTATTAGCATGGACTCAGCATTTCATAATTGAAGATGTTGAAATAAGAGATGTTCATGATTATGCTATAAAAATACTAAGAAGCTATTGGACTACTGTTCGAAATGTACATGTAACGCAGTGTGGTAATGGCATCAAAATAGGTGAATACGATTCAAATGGTAAATATAATGATGGAGACCCAGCAGATTTGTATTCTAACAGTAATCTTCTACAAACTGTTCATGTTGACCACTGTGATATAGGAATCCATATTGAATGTGGAACTTTGAATCAAATGAATATGTGTGATACTAGTGCATGTACTACAGGTATACTTCTTCAACCGGTTTCGGGAGTAGAAAAAGTATGGAAAACGATGATTATAGGACACTGGTTTGAATCTGTTACAACGCCAATAAAAGCTGTTGCCGGAGGAACAGCTGGATGTAGGTATACCACCATAGTAAATCCAATATATACAAACACAGGAAGTAATGATCTGAGTGGAGATCAGCATGTTGTTAAAATAGATGCACAAAGTAATGCTCCAATCATACTTCAGAGATACAAAAGAATAGAAACTGGTAATATATATATACAAGAATATTTGGATCTTACAAGAGGAAATACTTATCTAAGGAGTCGCTGGGGTAATACTGCTATTCAGGCTTCAAATGGTGGTGATACTTATATAACAGTTGCTAAAATTACTCTAAGCGGATTCGATATAGAAAAGTGTATCATAAGGAATCTTAAAACAGCGGAGGGTGTCTTTCCTATCGTTTACGGTACTCAATCTATAGCAGCAGCATCAACTGTTTACGCAGCTAAATTCGATGTACCATCGGGTAAAACCCTTAAAATACATACTATAGCTGAATTATATGATCCGGACAACCAAATTAGTGCTAGAATATATGATGTAACAAATAGCACCGAAATTGCATCAGTAGATGGATTTGATGATACAGGATGGAGTGTTCCAAGTGAACACAACGTGGAATTTCAGCTTATAAATGCAGATTCATCAAATGCGCATATGGGCAATTATGGTTTTCTTGTTAGTTATATATCATAATTATAACTTTTTGAGTTTATATATATAAAAAAGCGTGTAGATAAACAACTACACTGAATTTATCGAATCAATCTACACGCACTATTAAAATGTTTTTACTACTTAGTGTATACTCTCTTCTTTTATTCTTTTAACTACTTCATTAAACAACTTATCTTCTATTTCTCTTAAATTTTTATAAGGATGGTGTCTACCATCGTCACCTAAATCAAATACATAACTATGGCATTTATCATCTTCAATTAATAATGGATCATAAGATTTGCAATATCCGTCTTCTATGCCGAGTTTCAGGAGTAAGTCATAGAATTTCCACGCAAGCCATTCAAGAACGTATCGTTTTTGAGTTTCATTTAGAGGTAGGTCATCGATGGTTCTTTTCTCTTTTTTTTTTCGGGAAATATTTGACTACCATGTTTCCTATGCCAGAATGCTGATATTCAATAGGATATACTCGCCAGCCATTATCTAAAACCAGAGTCAATACACCTTTTTGCGGATCATTTATTACTTCTTTGATTTCTCCTTCTATATAGTCTCCGCCGTGCAGCTCAGCTCCTATATAATCTCCAACCTTATATTCCCATTTACCCCACCATTTACCCATATTCACTCATAGACGCAATAAAATAATAAAGATAATAGTTTTATATACCCAAGGCAAAAATATTTTAATGACGGCGTCATATGAGCCTCTCATGCAAGATTTTGAGTTAGTCAATAATACGGGGTGCAATATAGTAAACTACTTTACCAGTTTCATGTAAAGGACTTGATAATTGCATAGGGAAATCATTACTGAAACTCAGTTCTAATTCTTGTATATCCAAATTACAAAGAGTGTTACTGATACTAAATAAGAAGTCAGTAGGATAGCCTGATTTGAGATTATGATCTGATTTTTTATTAAGTGTATCAATTACATAAGTTTCAACTTTAATGGATTCTTCTTCACTCTCGGTAGAGATAGTTAAATTCTCATGAAGATTATCGAGCTCGAAGATGAGAGTGTCATTTCGGATTTGATTAGCTGCACGTGCAATTTTTCTTATTTCTTCTATATCAACTAAGCATTTACATTCAAATTCATCAGGAAGATTTGAAACTGAAGTCATATAGGTAGGATCGAGAATATCCATATCAATTTCGAAATTACTAAGAAGCATCTTGAATCTATCTGTGATTTCTATTTTAATGTTTTCTTCAGGACTACCGAGCTTAGTATAA
>Ga0190360_1001207_pt1 | contig 13502 bp, 12 predicted proteins | sample 48721834_MG_FD_161271 | JGI IMG/M metagenome (GOLD analysis project Ga0190360, IMG submission 161271) | Hydrothermal vent microbial mat bacterial communities from Southern Trench, Guaymas Basin, Mexico - 4872-18-3-4_MG | ecosystem: Environmental > Aquatic > Marine > Hydrothermal vents >... | reverse complement strand
GAGGAGGCCTGGAGGCAGGTCTCAGCCTTCGCCGCTTACGGGTTCTGCAAGGCCCACGCTGCTGCCTTCGCCTGTATCACCTATCAGTCCGCCTACCTCAAGGCCCACTTCCCGCTGGAGTTCTACCTGGGGCTTCTCAACGCTGGGCAGGTGGGCTCGTACCCCCACAGGGTGATCCTGAACGAGGCCCGAAGGCGTTTTCCGGTTTACCCTCCCCATGTCAACTTCAGCCGCTTCGAGTACACCAGGGAGGGAAACGGCATCAGGGTGGGGTTCTGCGCGGTGAGGGGGATGGGTCCGAGGACCGCAGAGAGGATCGTCGAGGAGAGGGAGGCCGGGGGACCTTTCAGGTCCGTCGAGGAGTTTCAGGACAGGGTCAGGCCGAACAGGAGGATCTTCGAAATCCTGTGGGCGATCGGGGCCTTTGAGGGGCTTGAGGGTTATGGACGCGAGGCAGCTTAAACTGGCGCTCATCGAGGAGAAGTACCTGACTGTGAACGTCAGGAGCCACCCCCTTGCGCCCTTCAGGGAGGAGCTGAAGAGGATGGGGTTTGTCACAGCAGAGAGCTCAGAAGGATGCCCAATGGCGCCAGGGTGAAGGTGGCAGGCAGGGTGATCCTGGTTCACACCCCGCCGACCCGGAGCGGGGTGAGGGTGATGTTTATAACCGCGGAGGATGAATTTGGGCTGATTGATATGGTGCTCTTTCCAAACGAGCAGAGGACATTTGCCAAAAAAGTGCTGTCAGAACCTATAGCGGTTTTTGAAGGAATAGTGCGAAAAGAGGGGCGAAGACGCGTGTCTTTGGTAATAGAACGGGTCCAAGACTTCCGCGGGGTATTGGGCCTCTCGGAGAATAAGGAAAGCAAACGGAGAAAGACCCCTCGTAACTCTTAACGAATTGGGCATTTGACGCGGTTCACATCAGACAAGCCGGAGGCTAACGGACAGAGTGCGAAGCAACTGCAAATCGAGGGTTGACCTTCTATTCCACAATTGGTAAAAAATCATGAACACCGAGATTCGATACCCTACAGAAATCATCCATGGGCCGGAGGCGTTTGCCCAAATCGTCTCTTTCTCCTACCAAGAAAGGAACAATCGTGTCTTTCATAAATTACAAAGGGGGAGTTGGAAAGACCACGACAACGTACCATATTGCGTGCGCACTGGCCTACTACCACGATAAGAAAGTCCTTATGGTCGATATTGATCCGCAGACGAACCTTACTTTTCTATGTGTGCATTACGATAGTTGGAGGCAATTTAAGAACCGGAACGGAACCATTGCGACTCTCTACAACAAGTTCCGCCAACGTCAGAGCTTTAACGTACATCGTGCCATTTGGCAGGCACCGATAGGCCGTGATCGTTTTACAAAGGTCAACGGTGTGGACTTGATTCCGTGCGACTTGGATCTACTCGGTGAAGATCTGGGGGGAGCCACTCCATCTTCACAAAAGGTAGCGTTAAATGTCTTTCAGGCTTTAAAACAAGGTGCTAAACATGTCCTCCGTGAGTGGTTTTTTCTTCGAGAAGTACTAGATCCTGTCGTGCATAAGTATGATTATGTACTAATTGATTGCCCGCCGAATTTGTATCTGATGACCCAAAACGCGCTGGTAGCTTCTGATTTCTATGTGATCACAACCATTCCTGAGTATTTGTCCGTGATAGGCTTAGAGATTCTTCAACAAAAAATTCGGGGGATCGCTGAAAGGTTAAAGCGCATCGCGCCTCTTGCGGGAAAAAAGACGCCCGACGTAGCGAAACTAGGTGGAATCATCTTCGTGAAGGTTCGGGTAGGAGGGGACTTGATAACGAGACAACATGACGGGCAGATGTCCAAGATGCGGGAGAAATATGCAGGATATTGCTTTGAAGCATTTACGACTGAGCTGATAGGTTATAGTGAAGCAGCCGAAGCCAGGCTACCTGTTTGGCTTACCTCGACTTCTAATGCCGAACGGGCAGCTCAGAAACGAGAATACGAGCGCATCACAGACGAATTCCTAAGAAGGATACCATGATGGAAAAGTGGCAAAGGATACTGAAAAAGGCCGAGAAATTGCTTGAGGTCATCCCTACGCAAGAGGAGCTACAGAATATCAGGCTCGTCATTGGAGAGCTTGTTCAGGCATTAACGCAGCTCCAACAGGAAACTGAAAAATTTCCGTCATCACATGAAGTGCAAAGCGCCAAGAGTGCGTTACGAAAGATAGATGAAATAATGAGGCGCTACAATACTCGGGCTGCTCCCAATAGGGCAATGAAGAGGCGAGGGAAGTCCTTTGACCATCAGGTCACCGAAGAAATTAGGGTCGAGGTACAAAAGCTCAAGAAGCTGCCTGAGCATGCTTTGGCTAATGTACTCCGTAAGAAGGAGTATACAAATACTAAGCTGGCTTCCATTTTAAGGTGTCTTGGTAGAAGACCAAGCAGCAAAGCAAAAAAAGAACAGCTTATAACAGAAATTATATCTGCCATTACGAGTTCACGCACTTATGAAGGAATAGGAGGTAAATAACGGACACCAAAAATGTAGAGCTGCTAAGTAACCGCCCTTCATGAAGGCGAAGGCAGCGTTGACAGATTCACCCCTCAAACTGGTTCAATCCACCGGCTCGGCTTTTGGAATGCGCATAAAGGTAATTTGCTTGCGGGGAAATTCCCGCTTTAGCGCACAGAGGACTACGAGGGCCGACATAGGACTCAATAGCAGGTAGAGATTGATTTCAGTTGTATGTGAGGAACTCGAATGGCAAATCCATTGTTTGATCTGGTCCCGTTGTTTAAGGTTCTATCTGAAGAGCTTGTTATCCTACCTGCTACGGGCGGGGCTGTAGAGGAATTGCAACACCCTGATCAAGATGAGATTGAAGATGTGCTTATTGACCGGGAAGGTAAGGAAGTCACGGCTTTTGCTGAAGAACCGGAGCCTGACCCCTCCAACCTTTATCGCGCGACCCCTCCGTTGCCTCGCCAAGAATGCCACCTATTCAGGTTTTTCCTCGACGGCAGCATTCGTACATACTTTTTGGGGACGGGGATAGAGGGAAATAGATCATTCCCGATCGAGATCTCACAAATCGGAGCTGCGGTAGTCAGACGTGAAGACGACGGTAGTCTTGGAGTGTTCAGCCATGCGCACAAAGTGCTTCTTCTGCTTCCCAAGCGAAGTCATGGAGTTTCGGACACTTTCTGGGCAAAAATACAGAGCATACCGAAACCCGATTTTGTGGAAATTGTAGACTTTATGATTCCCGACCCTCTTTCCGAACCAAAAAGCGACCCAAGGGACAAAGCGGGCGCGAAGGCACGATCTGCAATGCATAAGCTGGAGATTTCACTGATAAAGTCTACTGATGCGGTACGGAACGCTGAGCAGTGGCTGATCATAGACGGAAGTGTAAAGTTTGTCGAGGAGGATATCTGGCGCTCCTGGAGCGGTAGGGAACCGTATGTAATCGGGGTGGCAAAGTCTTTTCGCAAAGACCCCGTATTTCATTTCGGCTACAAGAGACGTCGACGAAAGGACATAACCTCCCTTTTAGCTGGGTTGCCCCACGCTTATCGCACGGTGGCCTTTAGTGCGTATGAGGGGCGAGTAGCTTTTTGGTATGTACGCTTAAGAGAACAGAGGGAGGTAGACTATCCCCTCATGGGGGTAGTCAAAGTAGAGATTCCCCGTCCCGATCGAACTCCCGTCCCTTCAGAGCTCGCTGATCTTATATCGCGAGCTCTGGTAGCCGAAAGGAATGTAACTCCCTATGGGGCGGAAAGGCGGTGGCATTGCTCCCTTTACCCCATTTACGTCGCCGAACAGGTCATAAAAAGCAAGTTTTACTCACGAGAAGTGCTGATGAGTTGCGTTAAATGGCTAAAGCCAGCAACAGGGGGGACATCATGAATGATAAACCGTCAAACAGAGAAATTGGGAAAACTTCCGCAACTGATCGAGATCCGAGCACCTCTGATCGCTTCAGTTTTTGGTTGGCCCCAAACGTGATAGTCAACCCATTTGACATAGTCGAAGTTGATCAAGTTAGCCACGAGGGTTTAAGTAAGACTTTCGGCTTAGTGACGGGACTCGAACATAGAACCGACTCCCCGACTCATTTAGCCAACTTCATTTCGAGCAACTTTGGTGACTTGGCTGAGGAACCCAATACGACACGCCAGGGAACTACTGTGGCCCACGTCAACGTATTGAGTAACGACAAGAAGATCTACATGCCAGTCCGCAGTGATCGAGTGGTTAGGTTCGCCGATGAAGCAGGGGTCCAAATCGCATTAGGGATAGACGCTATGGAGAAGCGAGACCGGATCCCCGCGGGGTTAATAGTTATGAGCAATGGAACAGCCGCCGTAGCCTACATTGACCGTCGATATGTCCTCGGACCGGAGTCGGCCCACGTAAACATTAGTGGAATTAGTGGCTTAGCGACGAAGACATCGTATGCAATGTTTTTAATCCAATCCCTCCTTCAAACTCTCCCTGAAGAAGAGAGGAGCAAGATCGCAGTCATCATCCTCAACGTGAAGCACGGTGACCTCTTACAACTTGATAAGCGACCAGACCGACCGTTGCCCACCGAAGAGCTAGAGAAATGGGAACAATTGGGATTGAAGCCAGAACCTTTCCCAGCAGATGTTGTTCATTATTTCCTGCCAAGGGGACCTGATGGCCGCCCTAATAGCCTCATTGAACCGGACTTCTGTCAAATATATGCTTATGACCTCGATGCTACCATTGACAAGCTGGACTTCCTCTTCACGGACATCTCAGACCCCTCAGGTGCTTTGGAGGCCTTAATAGGAGACATAATGCAGGGGATCATAGGACGGGAGAAGGCCTTTGAGGCAGTTGAGAGCTGGAACGATTTGCTTTACGGTCCCCCTCTCTTCAAGGAGGGGAAAACGCAAAAATTTGGCGATCACTACTCTGCCACGGTCGGAAAATTCAGGCGGCACCTGCGGAGAATGGTAAAAACGATGCAGTCTGGCCTCTTCGTGGACGGAAGGGCCAAAAATGAGTGCGTGTTGACTGATGAAATCATGAAGATCCGAGGCGGGCACATCTATGTGGTGGACATCGCCCGCCTTTATGAACATGAGCAGATGTTGGTGTTCGGGGACCTCCTCAAAACCGTTTATGCTCTGAAAGCTGAACCGCCGGAAGATCGTGACGAGCCGGTACCAAAAAAGGTGATCTTCTTCGTAGACGAGCTCAACAAGTACGCTCCGAGCGGAGCCAGGGTTTCACCTCTCACACAGCAAGTACTTGATATAGCCGAAAGAGGGAGGTCCCTTGGTGTGATTCTTATTTCAGCCCAGCAGTTTATGAGCGCAGTACATCCTCGTGTCACAGGCAACTGTGCCACCAAGGTGATTGGCCGCAGTGGCTCCGCTGAGGTCATGCAGCCCGATTATCGCTTCTTGGACAATGAGATCAAAACCAATGTCACCAGGCTTTCCAAAGGAGAATTGCTGTTAGTGCACGCGGTCTATCGTCAGCCTATAAAGATCATCTTTCCAAAGCCAGCTTTCAAGCAGCAGGAGTTTTAAAATGGAAACGGATATACAGGCAAGAATTGCAGAGCTTGCTCCCAAATGGAGCGAACGGATCAGAGAAGCGGCTGCAGCGGCTCGCAACGAGGCGGAGTTCCGTCCGAAGGTAGCCGCTTTAATCGAGGAGTTTGCCCGAACACTGAGGCTCATGATCCACGGCTGGGAGGAGCGCACCCTCATCAGTGGCCGGGCCGACGCCGTCTACAACAGGCTCGTTGTGGAGTACGAGCCTCCCCGTTCCCTAAGGCCCAAAAATTCTTATCGGGCTAACCAGCACGCCATAGGCCAGGCAAAAACCTACATCTCCGAGCTTAGCCGCAAGGAGCGCCACAAGCCCGACCGACTTGCGGGAGTGGTGCTTGACGGCTCCTGGTTCATTTTTGTTCGCCATAAAGATGGTAAGTGGTTGGAGGAGGAGCCCATCCCTGTGTCCTCTTCATCAACGGCTCGTTTCCTCAAACTCCTTGCCTCTTTGTCCACTGAGCTCGCTCTCACCCCTGACAATTTGGTTCGGGACTTTGGAGAGAATGCCCCGGTATCACGAAAAACCGTCAGCGCCCTCTACGGAGCTCTGGAGAAAAGTGACGTTCCTAAAGTGAAGACACTGTTCGATCAGTGGAGGTTGCAATTCAGCGAGGTATGCGATTATGAGAAGGCTTCAAAGCTGAAGCTAGGGGACTTTGCAAGGAAATTCGGTGTAAGGGACAAGGACATTAATCCCTTCGTGTTTTTCTTCTGTCTACACACCTATTATGCAACCTTCATCAAGCTGCTCGCAGTTCAAGTGGTTCATTATTACCTCATGACAGAAACGGCCACTGATCTAAAGCAGGCCGCTGCCTTTGACAGTAGCGAACTGAAGGCATTTTTGAGAGAAATTGAGGAAGGAGGTTTCTTTAGAAAAGCAGGCATAGGAAATTTCCTAGAAGGCGATTTCTTCGCCTGGTACCTCGATGTTTGGGATGCTGAGTTGCACGGGGCCTTACAGGATCTTGTCAGCAGACTATCCGAATATTCCCTTCTCACCCTCGATGCAGACCCTGACTCTACTCGTGACCTGTTAAAAAAGCTATATCAGCACCTCATGCCAAAGGACTTACGCCACAATCTCGGCGAATACTACACTCCCGACTGGCTCGCTCAGAGAGTTTTGGATATGGTTGACGGAGGCAGGTTCACCGGAAATCCTAACAAACGCATCCTTGATCCGGCCTGTGGCTCTGGGACTTTTCTCGTCCTGGGGATAAAGAAGATCCGCGAATACATGAGAACCCGAAATGTGCCTGAATCACAAGCTCTGGAAAAGATTCTCGCAAACGTTGTGGGGTTTGATCTCAATCCTCTGGCGGTCATTACCGCAAGGACCAATTATCTGCTCGCTTTGGGTGACCTTTTACAGCACCGTACAGGCGAAATCACAATACCCGTTTATCTTTGCGATTCGATCATGACGCCTCAGGAAGGAGAAGATCTATTTGGCAAGGGTATAGTGCGATTCAATACCGCAGTGGGCCCGTTTGCCGTACCGCAGAGCCTGGTCCAGGCCCAGTACATAGACAAGCTGGCGGATTTCTTAGAGGAAGCGGTCTCCCTGGACCTGTCCAAGGAGCAATTCGTAAACCGGCTCTGTGATGCCTTCCCCCTTATACCGGATAAAGATCAGAAAGAGATTCAGGCTGTGTACGAGCTTTACGAAAAGCTCCAGAACCTCCAACGCCAGGGTATAAACGGTATCTGGGCGAGGATCATCAAGAACGCCTTTGCTCCGCTCTTTGCCGGGCAATTTGACTATGTGGTCGGAAATCCTCCCTGGGTGAACTGGGAGAGCCTGCCGGAAAACTATCGCAGAGACACGTTTCACCTCTGGCAGAAATACAACCTCTTCCCTCATAAAGGATTTGATGCAATTCTCGGCAAGGCAAAAGATGACATTTCTATTCTGATGACCTACGTGGCCATGGACAAATACCTCAAGCCCAGGGGCAAGCTCGGATTTGTAATCACACAGTCGGTCTTTAAGACCGCGGGCGCAGGACAGGGGTTCCGCAGGTTCCGGCTCGGCGATAAAACCCCCCTCCGGGTGGTTCACGTGGACGACATGGTAGAGCTTAAGCCCTTCGAGGGAGCCTCCAACCGGACGAGCGTCGTGGTCCTCCAAAAGGGCAGGCCCATGTCGTATCCCATGCCCTCTTATCTCTACTGGCGGAAGACAGTAAAAGGCAAATCCATACCCATGGACGGGACCCTTGATGACGTCTTGGGAATGACCAAAAGGATGCAGTTCGTCGCAGAGCCGGTGAACGAAGGCGACCTCACCTCACCCTGGATAACGGGACGACCGAGGGCCCTAAAAGCTGTAAAGAAGGTCTTGGGCAAGTCCGACTATGTAGCTCATGCTGGGTGTTATACCGGTGGGGCGAACGCTGTTTACTGGGTAGAGATAGTCGCCGAAAGGCCGGATGGTCTTGTGGTCGTATCCAACATCACCGAAGGGGCAAAAAGGAAAGTGGACCCTCTCCAGGCGGTCCTTGAGCCGGATTTGCTCTACCCAATTCTTAGGAGCAGGGATGTGAAAAGGTGGAAGGCGGAGCCGTCGGCTTACATATTAGTTACTCATTTACCAGGTATGAGGCTTAAAGCTATACCAGAAAACGAAATGAAGACCCGCTATCCCAAGACCTACCAGTATCTGAAGCGGTTCGAGGGGACATTGAGGGAACGGGCAGCCTTCAAACGATACTTTACCCGCAGGGATAGGCGCGGACGAATCGTCGAAACTGGTCCTTTTTACTCCATGTTTGATCTAGGTGACTACACCTTTGCTCCGTATAAGGTAGTGTGGACGAGGATCGCAAAGATTGAAGCGGCAGTTGTAAATCTTTTAGAGGGGAAACCTGTTATCCCTCAAGAGACCGTGAGCTTAGTCGCCTGTGAAAGGGATGAAGCTTTTTACATCGCCGCTATGATTAACTCTTCAATTTTCCAGTTTACGGTCATCTCATATTCACAGACCGGTGGAAAGAGTATGGGGTCAATGCACGTTTTGGAGAACATCCATGTCCCCCGATTTCATCCCCAAAAGCCCCTTCACCTCTACCTCGCCGAGCTTTCAGAAAGAGCACACGAGGCGGCACAAGGGGAAGACGAAGAGGAGCTGAGAACTATTGAGGACGAGATAGATACGCTTGCAGCCCAGATTTGGGGGCTGTCTGAGGTTGAGCTCCATGACATCAAGCAATCCTTAGATGAACTGGGGTGAATAGAATGCCTCAATTTCATCCCCAAGCTAGAACTATCCTCCAAACATTCCATAGGAATGGGATAAAAGTCCTCTATCACTTTACTGACATACGTAACCTTTCATTAATTGCTAGATGTCAGGGGTTATGGAGTAAAAAAAAGTTGGAGGAAAAAAATCTACTCGATCAGGTGGTGACAGGGGGTAATGAACTGTCTTTGGACTTAGATAGAGATCTTGGAAACTGGGATAAAGTTCATTTGTATTTTTGTCCTCATACACCCATGGCATATGTCAAGCAGCAGACGAGGCATCTATGTTATCTTATAATCGAACCCACGGTTGCCCTTTGGCAAGGAGTGGTTTTTACAGACACAAATGCCACTCGTACAAGAGAAAGACCTCATCAACGAGGAGAAGGAGTTCAAGGTCTTCGTCTTGTCGATTTTGAGGTAATAAGGATGACCCTAAATCAGGGCCCTCAGCCTACAAACTCCAGATGGCATAGAAATGTTCAGGCTGAAGTTCTTGTGCCGCATGAAATCCCACTTCAATATATTAAAGAGATCGCCTTTATTAGTGAAGGAAGCCTTAAAGAAGGAGAATATCTATGGGGAGACATTCCACATCCTCCTTTTCGGGTCGTTAAGGGATTCTTCTCATGGGGAATTCCCTATCTTGAGTCTGCTGTATTAACGGATGAGGAAGTTGACAGAGATAAACTTGAGAAAAGTTTTCCAGATAAGCGAGTATTTAGAATTCGGCAAGGTCTTCGGATATTTTTACTCCTTCGGCTTTATGCGACAGCAAATTTGAAAGGAAGACTTATTTGGGGTTCCCTCAGGGAGAGGGATATTCTAAAAAAAGAAGAAGTTGAATTTGAGAAACACGGTATGTGGTGGTGCTGGTCTGCCTTACCAGTGGAAAATTTAAGACCAGGGAGATACAAAGTAGAATTTAAGCTCGGCGATATCCATTGGATAACCATTCCTTTCGTATTGGAGGCATGACATGTCTCAAGATAAACTGAAAAAGTTTCAAGGAGCACTTGCTCTTAGCGCTATCGGGGATGCTTTGGGTTGGCCCACGGAACTTAAAAGCTATCCAGAGGGTGAATATCCTATCTATGACTTCGTGGAGTGGAAGAAGGTCGTTGGCGGTCGTTATTTCGGCTTTGAAGAGACGATAAAGCCGGGTAGTTATTCTGACGATACCCAGCTGACCCTTGCAGTGGCCCGGTGTATTGACGAAAAAGGGGATTTCGATCCTGAAGGGTTCGCTTATCTTGAGTTACCTCTTTGGAGATATTACGAGCGCGGTGGGGGTAAATCAATAAAGACGGCTGCGGATAATCTTAAAAAGGCCACCAGAGAGTGGATGGACAACTTTTACAAAAGGGGCCCTATAGAATACCGAAACGCTGGAGGAAATGGTGCCGCTATGCGTATACTACCAATAGCTTTGGTTAACTTAGATAATGAGGAGAGATTGTTGCGTGATGTCTTTACAAATTCCATTATAACCCATGGACATCCTAGAGCTATAATAGGAGCTATTATCTATGCCTTTTTAGTAAACTTCATTCTTAAAGAACGGAACCTTCAGAGGAAAACTATTTTGGAATTTCTTAAAGACAAAATCTATTTCTCATCCAAGTCTATCTCCAAGGGTGGCTGGCTTGAAAAATGGATAGATAAATGGGATGCTAAACCAATTGAAGGGAAGAAATTTAAAGAACTTTTCCAAAGCATCCGCCAAGAAGCCAATAACTTTCTCAAAGCTATTACTGTAACTCAGGAAGATAGGAAATATTACGAACTTACTGGGGCCGTAAACGAAGCTACAAGAGGATCAGGTACCTCAACGGTATTTGTTGCCATTTATTTGTTCCTCAAGTACCTTGACGAGCCTTTGAAAGCTCTTCATATCGCCGTCAATACCCTTGGGAGCGATACGGACACCATAGCTAATTTCTTGGGAGGGTTGTTTGGTGCATATTATGGCCTCCAGGTGGTCCCAAGCAATTTGTTAGAGAAACTTCAAGATAAAGAGTATATATTGAAAGTAGCAAAAAGGTTATATGAGATATCCTTAGGCCAAGCCTTACAAAAGGAATTATCTACTGGGAAACTTAATCGCCAAGAGTATCCACTCCTTATCAGGGCATGGGAAATAGGACTTTATGAGATGTTCTGGGATGCTCTGCGAGAAGGTGATACTTTAATACATCCCATTCTAGGGAGAGGAAAAATTATGCGCAAGGAAGTAAAACCCCTGCTAAGGCAGGATTATGTCGTTAAGCTTGTGGAAGTAAGCTTTGAATGTGGCCAAAGCTGTGTTTTCCATCAAAGACTGAAAAAGGGGGAGAGTTCTATATTGTCAGGAGAATTCCCCACAGAGGAAAGCTTGTTAGAATACCTGGCAGCTAAAGGCCTTATACAGCCTGCGAAAGCGAGATTCGAAGATTTCCCTCCCCTCAAAGTAGAGGGTAAACCTTTATCCCAACTTTTGGACGAGGTCCGTGGTAATGGATAACTATTACCTCGACACAAGCGCTTTCCTCAAGCGTTACATCCAAGAGCCAGGAAGTGAGGTTATAAGAGACCTCCTGAAGCGAGGAGGAAAGTTTTTTACTAGTAAGGTAGCCTATGTAGAAGTGTTGATGACGTTTAGACGTAAGCAAAGAGAGGGAAAGCTTTCCGATAGAGATATCTCAAGATGCATAGAACTGTTTGAAAGGGATTGGAAAGGTTTTAACGTTATCGAGCTGTCCAATGAAGTATTGCAAATTTTGAAAAACTTTGAAAATCATCTTAGAGCGTTGGATGCTATTCACCTTTCGTCCGCCTTATGGGTTAAGAAGTTCCTGAAAATTGTTTTTGTATGTTCCGATCATAATCTTAAAAAACAGGCCATGTCAGAGGGCTTCCAGGTTTGGGACCCAACAGACTAATAACGAAGTCCGTTGAAAGTCCTGCTCGTCGAGCCTAAAAGGTCGAAGAAGTTTCACACCACCTATCCCCCCTTAGGGCTTCTCAAGCTCGCCTCGTATCACCGGCAAAAAGGGGATAAGGTAAGGCTGGTGGAGGGATTCGTAGAAGAAGACCTCACACCTGACCTAATTTACGTCACAAGCCTGTTCACCTATGCCTGGGAACCAGTGCATGACGTCATCCATTTCTACACCGAAAGGTTCCCTCGTGCCACGACGATCGTCGGAGGAATCTATGCAACCCTTTGTCCAGACCACTTGAAGGATGCCTTTGGCGATAGAATCCAGATACACAAGGGGCTGATAGAAGAAGTAGAAGACATCCTACCGGATTATTCCCTCGTACCCGAATGGAAAGCAAGCATTGTCTTCTCGTCACGGGGATGTGTGAGGAAGTGTAAATTCTGTTCGGTTGACGTTCTTGAGCCAGAGTTTAAAGCAAAAAAAAGCATAAGACACTTAATTCATCCAGGGCATCGGAAGGTAATATTTTGGGACAACAACTTCCTTGCCTCTCCATATTGGAGAGACATTCTGGATGAAATAGAGGACTTAGCCTTAGATGTTGACTTTAATCAGGGCCTTGACGCGAGACTACTAACTGAGGAAGTTGCCCATCGGCTGCGCAGACTCAAGTTGAAAGTGGTCAGATTGGCTTATGATATTCCAGAAATAAAGGAACCTCTCAAGCGGGCCGTAGACCTACTCAAAGAATCAGGATTTCGCGGTCGTGACATCATAGTCTATAGCCTATATAACTTCACTGATTCCCCTGACGATTTCCTATCCCGCGTACGCGACTTGTTAGACTGGGGGGTCGTAGCTTATCCAATGAGGTATGAACCATTAGAGCCGCGTCCCAAAAATAGTTATGTAGCCCCATCTTGGACTCCAGAATACCTTGAGATGATTGCTGATGCTAGACGAGTGCTCGGGCGTGGCGGTGCATTTCCTCCTTACGAGGGTCTGCGGCGAAAGATAATCGATGCACCAAACTTTGAGGAGGCGTTCCGCCTGAGACCACCTAAAAAACGTAAGTAACTTTCGTACGGGAAGTCGGCAAGTGGTCAGTAGCGCCCCCAGAATAGACTTTAGGTATCTCATATCGCATACACTCCCAGGATGGCTTTTGGTTCTTGAGATTGTAGTAATCATACGCCCCGAAATCTTTGCCTGTCCTATCAAGTCATTAAAGCAGCTAGCGCAATCATGGCAGCTGTTAGTTGGTATTTCAGGCATATTTTTGGTCATAGGCACTTTGATAGGCGTGATTATTGACGGAGCGCAACACTTCATTTTCGACGTTTTCGGCTTTTTTACCACAAAACTCAGACATTCGCGATACAAAATATACTGTATACATGACTCCGTTAGAACAAAGGACGAACTTGATATATTTCGCTATTTTGTGGAAGAATCTCTCTGGCATTATTACGAAACCTATGTAAATACTGCAATAGCTTTGATTCCCTCGCTTTGGATAGTTCCTCGGCTCTCTGAGATATTACATGCTGATTTAATCTGGCTTTATCCAGTCCTTATGGGAATAATTTTCACCTTGGCCATCGAGGGAATTCTTACCCGACTTTGAGACTTCCTCGCCCGGAATCCGGCTGTCGAGGGGCAAAAATAGCTTAACCATGCGGTGTTCGTCCGAAGACGGGCCCAGTGTGTAGTGCTGCGTTTGATGTTTTTGGGTCT
>Ga0190360_1001206_pt1 | contig 13510 bp, 13 predicted proteins | sample 48721834_MG_FD_161271 | JGI IMG/M metagenome (GOLD analysis project Ga0190360, IMG submission 161271) | Hydrothermal vent microbial mat bacterial communities from Southern Trench, Guaymas Basin, Mexico - 4872-18-3-4_MG | ecosystem: Environmental > Aquatic > Marine > Hydrothermal vents >... | reverse complement strand
CGACCTACTTTTTGTGGGCATGGGATTTCCTAGGCAGGAGAGGTGGATCCTGGCCCATCGGAGGCTGGCCGGGCTGCTAATGGGGGTGGGGGGGACGTTCGACTTTTGGGCCGGCCGGGTCCCTCGCGCACCCAAGCCCCTGAGACGGGCTGGTTTGGAATGGCTATGGAGGGCAGCAGTTCAGCCCCGGAGGATCGTCCGCCTGTGGTGTGTGCCCTTCCTCCTCTACCACACCCTCCTTGGCCGCTTGAGAAAAGGCTAGGCTCGTCCCTTCGCCTTCTCCGCTGCCTTTGTCCACCAGTAGAGGATGGGGTTGGCCACATACATCGAGGAGTAGGTGCCCACGATCACCCCGATCAGGAGGGCCAACGCGAACCCCCGCAGCACCGGGCCGCCCAGGGCGAACAAGATCACCACCGGGATGAACGTGGTGAGCGAGGTGTTGATGGTACGGGACAGCGATTGGTTCACCGACCGGTTGATCACGTCGTAGATCGGGGCCTTTTTCATCAGTTTCAAGTTCTCCCGCACCCGGTCGAAGATGACGATGGTGTCGTTGAGGGAGTACCCGACGATGGTGAGGAAGGCCGCGATCACCGGCAGGTTGATCTCCACCTGAAAGACGGAGAACACGCCCACGGCGATGAGCACATCGTGGATCAAGGCTGCAATCGCACCCACCGCGTAACGAAGGCGAAATCGCCACGAAATGTACACCAAAATTGCAGCCAGGGCGATGAGGATCGCCTGCCAGGTCCTGTTCACGAGCTCCCGAGACACCTGGGATCCGATGGATACCCGTGACACCTCAGTGGTGGCTGGATAGTCTTGCAAGGCCTTTTCCACGTCGTTTACCAGATCCGGATGCGTTTCCACATCCAAGGAGACGGTGATTACCTTGCCATTTTTTCCTTGAATATCCTGAATCTGACTGCGTGCCAAGTCCGCCCCGGAAGCGGGGATCTGCGCCAGAAGCGAGCGGATCTCCTCGGTGGAGACGGGCTGGGAAAAGAACACGGTGAACTGGGTGCCGCCGGTGAAATCGACCCCGGCCCTAAGCCCGATGAATACCACCGAGAGCACACTCGCGAGCATCAACGTGAGGGAAAGCGGTACGAAGAACTTGGCCTTGCCCAGGAAATCGAAATTCGTCATCGGGAGGCTCCCCTCAAGCCGGTCTCAGCCGCCGAGCCATACGGGCCTTCAGGCGGGCGGCACGGTTGGGGTGGATCGCCCTACGCTGGGCAGCCTTGTCCACCGCCTTTTGGAACTCGGAAAAGGCGGCCATCGCCTCTTCCACCTGGCCGGCCTCGATGAGCTTTTGTAGGTGCCGGCGCCAATAGCGGATCGCGCTCTTCCTCAAGTCGTTCCTCTTGCGACGGCGCAAGCTCTTGCGGAGTTGCCGTTTTGCTGACTGTGTGTTGGGAATGGTACATCCCCTCCTCCACTGAGAAAATCCAGGGCCGATCTTAGCTCCTCCCATGTCAACCCGCAACCTTGGGGAAAAAGTTCCCCCCGCCACACCTTTACGAGCGACCGCAAGAGTGCTAACTTGATAGGCGCGAAGTTCAAGGCAGCCGGTACCGGAGAGAGAAGGGGGGGATCCATGATCGAGTTCGTGCGCAAGCGCGATGGGAGGGTAGTACCGTTCGACGAACGCCGCATTGCCACCGCGATCTACAAAGCACTGACCGAGGTTGGCAAGGGCGACGAAGGGCTTGCAGGGGAGCTTGCCGCCGAGGTGACAAAGCTCCTTGAGGCTCGCTTCGGGCCCTTGTTCGGCCCGCCCCACGTGGAGGAGATTCAGGACGTGGTGGAGGAGGTCCTTATGAGGGCGGGGCTCCCGGGCGCGGCCAAAGCTTACATCCTATACCGGGAGCAACACCGCAAGATCCGCGAGCTGCGTGAGCTTGTGGACCCCCGGATCGTAGAGCAGTACCTCTCGGAGGCCGATTGGCGGGTGCGCGAGAACTCCAACATGACGTTCTCCTTGCAAGGGCTGAACGTCTTCCTTACCGAGAAGATCATCGGCCGCTACTGGCTTGGCCAGATTTACCCGTCTCACATACGAAGGGCCCATGAGGAAGGGGATTTCCATATTCACGATTTGGGAACCCTGGGACCGTACTGTGTAGGTTGGGATCTTGCCGACCTGCTTCAAGTGGGGTTCAAGGGGGTACGGGGGAAGGTGGAATCGAAGCCTGCTAAGCACTTCCGTGTGGCGCTGCTTCAAGCGGCGAACTTCCTTTATACCTTGCAGGGGGAGGCAGCTGGGGCCCAGGCGTTTTCCAACCTGGACACCTTGCTCGCCCCGTTCATCGCCTACGACGAGCTCTCCTATCGCCAGGTGAAGCAGGCCTTGCAGGAGTTCCTATTTAATTTGAACGTGCCTACCAGGGTGGGCTTTCAGACGCCGTTCACCAACGTGACCTTGGACCTCAAGGTGCCGGAGTACATGGCGAAGCTCCCCGTGATCGTGGGAGGGAAGCTAAAGCAGGCGACCTATGGGGAATTCCAGCGGGAGATGGACATGTTCAACCGGGCGCTCGCTGAGGTGATGGGTGAAGGGGATGCCCAGGGGAGGGTGTTCACCTTCCCTATTCCCACCTACAACATCACCGAGGACTTTGAGTGGGACAACCAAGAGCTTGAGCCGCTTTGGGAGATGACGGCCCGCTATGGGATCCCCTACTTTGCCAACTTCATCGGCTCGGACATGCGGCCCGAGGATGCCCGCTCCATGTGCTGTCGGCTGCGCCTGGATTTGCGGGAACTCCGGCGGCGCGGCGGGGGCTTGTTCGGCTCCAACCCCCTGACCGGCTCCATCGGGGTGGTCACCTTAAATCTCCCCCGCCTTGGGTATCTGTCCCGGGACGAAAGCGAGTTCTTCGACAGGCTCCGGGAGCTCATGCAGCTTGCCGGCCGGGCCCTCATCATAAAGCGCAAGGTGCTGGAGCGGCTCACGGAGCAAGGCCTTTATCCCTACTCCCGGTTTTACCTGCGGGGAATAAAAGAGCAGACGGGGGAGTACTGGGCCAACCACTTCTCCACCATTGGCGTCATCGGGATGAACGAAGCATGTCTTAACCTACTTGGCTGCAGTATCGCGGACGAGGAAGGGCAGCGGTTCGCCATTCGGGTGCTGGACTTCATGCGGGAGGCCTTGCAGGATTTCCAAGAAGGGACAGGGCATCTTTGGAACCTGGAGGCGACCCCGGCCGAGGGTACGAGCTATCGCTTGGCCCTCCTCGATAAGGAGCGCTACCCAAAGATCATGGTGGCGAACGAGGCCGAGGTGGACCGCGATGCCGCTGCCCCTTACTACACGAATTCCTCCCAGCTCCCCGTGGGCCTGACCGATGACCTGTACCGGGCCCTTAAGCTCCAGGAGCCCTTGCAAGTCCGGTACACCGGGGGCACGGTGTTCCATATCTGGCTTGGGGAGCGGCTTGAGGGCGAGGCGGCCAAGTTGATCGTACGAAAGGCGGCGGAGAACTTCCGTATCCCCTACTTCACCCTCACCCCTACGTTCTCCATCTGCCCCCGCCACGGCTACATCGCCGGGGAGCATGCCCGCTGCCCCAAGTGTGGCGAGCCGGCGGAGGTGTACTCCCGGGTGGTGGGGTATCTCAGGCCAGTGGAGCAATGGAACGCCGGCAAGCAGGCGGAGTTCCACGATCGTCGCGCGTTCAAGCCCCGTGAGGTGAAAGCGGCCAGCCCGTGAAGATCGCTTACGTAGAGTGGGCTTCCCTGATCGATTTCCCTGGCAGGGTAGCGGCGGTCATCTGGACGGTGGGGTGCAACCTGCGCTGCCCGTTCTGCTACAACGGGGAGCTGGTGTTGCCTGAGCGGACCGTGGACCTTCCTCCTGTCGACCCTGAAATGGTTTTGTCGGAGCTGGCCTCACGCCGGGGGTTCCTTGATGGGCTCGCTGTCACCGGGGGTGAGCCCACGCTCCAAGGGGGGCTAGCCGACTTCCTGGCGGAGGTGAAGGCCCTGGGGCTTAAGGTGAAGCTTGACACCAACGGCACCCGGCCAGAAGTCTTGGCCACCCTCCTTGAGCGGGGGCTGGTGGATTACGTGGCCCTGGACTTAAAGGCCCCTTTTCCCCGCTACCCTGAGTTCACTGGGGTGAGAGAGGACGTGAGCGGGAGGGTGAAACAAAGCGTCCGGATCCTGCGCGAATGGGCCCCGGATTACGAGCTGCGCACCACCGTGGTCCCGGGGCTTTCGCAGGCCGACCTTGAGGCCATCGCCCAGGAAGCGCGCGGAGCAAAAAGATACGTACTACAACCGTTTTTCGTCCCCCAGGGGAAGGAGCTCATCGATCCTTCCTGGGCCGGAAGGCCACACCTTGAAGAGGAGGCCCTAAGGAGGCTTGCCCCCAGGCTTTCCCGCTTCCTGCCGTGCTCGGTCCGTGCCTAGGAGATCCCCAGGTAGGCCTTTTTCACCAGCTCCGAGGAGGCCAGCTCCTCCTTGGGGCCGTGGGCCACGATCCTCCCCGTCTCCAGAACGTAGCAGTACTCGGCGATGGAGAGCGCCGCCCGGGCGTTCTGCTCCACCAAGAGGATCGTCCGCCCCTCCTCGTGGATCTGCCCGAACGCGCGGTAGAGTTCGGTGATCAGGACCGGGGCCAGGCCCAGGGATGGCTCGTCCAAAAGCAAAAGCTTTGGGTGGGCCATCAGGGCACGGGCCACCGCCAGCATCTGCTGCTCCCCGCCCGACAAGGTCCCCCCTGCCTGCCCCTTCCGCTCGGCGAGCCGGGGAAACAGCTCCAGCACCCACGCCAGGTCCTGCTTGATCCCCTCCGGATCGGTGCGGGAATAAGCCCCCATGAGGAGGTTCTCCCACACGGAAAGGTCGGGGAAGATCCGCCGTCCCTCCGGGGCCATGGCGAGCCCCAGCTGGACGATCCGGTGGGGGCGTTTGCCGAGGAGGGAGGTCCCGTCGAATGTGACCTCCCCTCGGGTGGGGCGGACGAGGCCAAGTATCGTCCGCAGGGTGGTGGTCTTGCCGGCGCCGTTGGCCCCAAGCAGGGCCACCACGCTCCCGTCGGGCACCGAAAGGGAGATGCCCTGTAGGGCATGGATACCGCCGTAGTAGACGTGCAGGTCACGGACCTCGAGCACTGAGTTCCTCCTCCCCAAGATAAGCCTCAATCACCTTGGGATTTGACTTGATCTCCTCCGGTGGGCCTTCGGCGATGGAGACGCCGAAGTCGATCACCCGGATGCGCGGGCAGATCCCCATCACCACTTGCATCACGTGTTCGATGAGGAAGATGGTGAGGTCGAACTCCTCCCGGATGTGGCGGATGAAGTCCATGAGCTCGCTTGCCTCCGCCGGGTTCATCCCCGCCGCCGGCTCATCCAGGAGAAGGAGCTTGGGCCGGGTGGCCAGGGCCCGGGCGATCTCCAGGCGCCGCTGGAGCCCGTAGGGCAAGGACCCAGCCCGCTCGTTCGCCCACCTCTCCAGCCCCACCCGCGCCAGGAGCTCCATCCCCTCCTTTCGCATCGCCCGTTCCTCCCGCGCGTAGCCGAAGAAGGGCAGGATCGCCCCAAAGATGGATGAGCGAAGATGGGGGTGGAAGGAGATGAGTACGTTCTCCAATGCGGTCATGTTTCTGCAAAGGCGGATGTTCTGGAAGGTGCGGGCGATCCCAAGCAGGACCACCTTGGCCGGAGGAAGCCCGGTGATGTCCCGCCCCTGGAAGATCACCTTTCCAGAGGTGGGCGTGTAGTGGCCGGTGATCATGTTGAAGATGGTGGTCTTGCCGGCGCCGTTTGGACCGATCAGCCCCACCAGCTCCCCAGGAGCGATATCCAGGGAGAAGTCGTTCACGGCGACCAGGCCACCAAACTTCATGGTCAGGTGCGAAAGCTCGAGGATCGGCTCGACGCTTTTCATGGTCACCTCCGTAGCCTCCCCAGCCCCTGAAAAACCGCGTCCCAGGAGAACTCCCACTCTCCAAATAGGCCCCTTCGGAAGAATATCATGACCACGATGAGGAGCACTGAGAAGAACACCATGCGCATGCCGGGGACCGTGGCGGTGTCCAAGAAGCGCAAGCCCTCAAACAACGCAGCGAAGATGAACCCGGTGACCACCGAACCGGTGATGCTGCCCAGCCCCCCAAGCACGATGATGATCAGGAGGTAGAATGTCATAAAAAACCTGAAAGGATCAGGGCTCACGGTCCCTACTAAGGTGGCATAGAGTCCCCCCGCCACCCCGGCGCAAAACGCGCTGAAAAGGAAAGCCAAAAGCTTGTGCTTGAAGACATCGATTCCCATGGATTCAGCCACGAGTTCGTCCTCCCGGATGGCCCGCAGTGCCCGTCCGTAGCTGGAGTGCTTTATGCGGAGCGCGGCATAGGTGACCACGGCCAATGTCCCAAACGACCACCACAGGTTGGTGTACTGCGGGATCCCCTTGATCCCCATGGGGCCGTTGGTGATGGCCATGAGGTTGCAAGCGAGCACGAAGATGATCTCCCCGAACCCGAAGGTGGCGATGGCCAGGTAATCCCCCCTGAGCGCACGCAGCGCGGGGATCCCCACGAGCAGCCCCGCCACCGTGGCCAGGAGTCCAGCCGCAAGCAGCGCCAGGATGAACCCGGAATAGGGGAGGGTGAACTCGGAGAAGGGCCAAGCCAGGGGCTGAAACAGCCACACCACCTTCTTTTGGTATAAGGGGAGCATGAATAGGGACACCAGGTATGCCCCCAGTAGCATGAACCCATGTGGCCCAAGCGAGAACTGGCCGGTGACCCCGTTGATCAGGTTGTAGCCCACGGCTGCTATCGCGTAGATGGCCCCGAAGTTCAACAGGCGCCACAGGAACCGATCGAGGTTCCCCTCCGCCCACCCGAGGAAGGCCGCCAGAAGCCCCAGGGAGACCAGAGTGAGCACCAGATTTCGGTAGCGCATCATACCTTCTCCTTTAAGGGTCTGCCCAAGATCCCCGTAGGCCGGAACATGAGGAATAGGATGAGGATGCCGAAGATGAAGGCATCCCGGTAGCCGGAGAGCTGTGGCAGGAAGGCGACGAACATGATCTCCGAGAGCCCAAGTACAAATCCGCCCAGCATGGCTCCGGTGACGTTCCCGATCCCCCCCACCACGGCGGCGGTGAACGCCCGCCAGCCCGGGATCACGCCCATGTCATAAGTAAGGGCGGGGTAACGACAGCCCCACAGGATCCCCCCTACCGCGGCCAGGGCCGAGCCCACGATGAAGGTGTAGGAGATGATGCGGTTCACGTCCGCCCCCATCATCTCGGTGGCCTCGATGTCAGTGGCGATGGCCCGCATGCCCCTCCCCACCTTGGTGCGATAAAGGAGGAACAAAAGCCCGATCAGGCAGGCACCTGCGATTATGGGGACCCAAACCGTGACTGCCTGGATGCGCACCTGGCCCAGCTGGAAGATCCGGGTCATGAACTGGGGCCGGGGATAGGGCTTCTGGATCCCAGTCGCCCACGGAAGCACGATGATGATGTGCTCGAGGAGAAATGACATCCCGATGGCGGTGATGAGCAGGGAGATGCGGGGGGCCTCCCGCAGGGGCCGGTAAGCGATCCGCTCAATCGCCCACCCCATCCCAGCGGTGAGGACGACGGAGAGCACGGCGCCCACCCACCAGGGGAGGCGAAAGAGCAGTACCGTGAAGAAGATCCAGTAACCCGCCCACATGAACACATCCCCATGGGCGAAGTTGATGAGCCGGAGGATTCCATAGACCATGGTGTAGCCGATGGCGATGAGGGCGTAGAGGCTCCCCAAGGTGACCCCGTTGAAAAGCTGCTGCAGCAGCACGGCACCTCCTAGCCAGCAAGGCGGACCGGGGCAACGCCCCGGCCCGCCGACAAGCTCATTCCTCGCCCTCAGCCATCAGGGCCTTGACCTCTTTGGCCTTCTCAGCCGGGATCAGGGTGGAGAAGACGAACTCGCCGCCCTCCACCTTTAGGAAGACGAAGTCCTTCAAAGGATCGCCCTCCGGGGTCATGATCGTCCGGCCGGTGACCACCTCTAGGTCGGCGGTCTTAAGGGCCTCCTTGATGGCCTCCGGGGCCGCCGCCCCGGCCCGCTGGATGGCGTCCACGATCAGCAGGTAGCAGTCCACGGCCAGGGCGCCGAAGGCGTCGGGGGACTTCCCGAACTTCTCTCGGAACACCTGGGTGTACTGCTTTCCGAGCTCGGTGGAGGCGGCCTCCTCGTGCCAGAAGGTGGTGAACTGAATTCCCTCAACGGCCTCGCCGCCGATCTCGATCAGCTCCGGGGCATAGAGGCCATCCGCCCCTAGGATGGGTTGGGTGAGCCCCAGGTCCCGCGCCTGGCGCGCTAGCAAGGCCACCTCGGTATAGTAGTTGGGGGTGTAAATGAGGTCAGGGTTGGCACGCGCGATCTCCGTGAGTTGGGCGGTGTAGTCCCTGTCCCCGGTGCGGCAGTAAAGGGTAGCCACGACCTGGCCGCCCAAGGCCTCAAACGCCTGGCTGAAGTACTTGCCAAGGCCCACACAGTAAGCTTGGGCCACGTCGATCACCACCGCCGCCTTCCGGCCCCCGAGCTCCTGGTAAGCTAGGTAAGCCGCCACCGGCCCCTGGTCGTTGTCCTTAAAGCAAGCCCGGAAGCAGTAGTCTCCCACCTGAGTGGTAAGCGGGTTGGTGGTGGTGGGACCGATGAAGGGCACCCCGGCCGCCTGGCAGATCTCCGCCGCCCCAAGGTAAGGGCCGGAACACATGGTGCCGATGATGGCCACCACCCCCTCCGTTTCGATGAGACGGGTGGCGCCGTTGGCCGCCTCCACCGGCTCGGTTCGGGCGTCGTAGTAAACGAGCTCGATCGGCCTTCCCAGCACCTCCGTGGGGACAAGGCCCGCATCCCGGGCGAGCTCCAGGGCCCTCTGGGCCATCTGACCGTAAGCGGCGCACCCGCCCGTGAACTCGAGCAAGGCCCCGATTTTGATCGGCTCCTGGGCCAGCCCGGCCCCCACGACCACCAACACCGCTACAGCCGCCGCAATCCAGTTGCGCATCTCACCTCCTTAAAAAACAACCGGAGCCCTTTGGGCTCCGCAGTCACACCGCTCCACCAAAGGCTGGGGAGCGGCGACCTACATAAGAACGATGACGGCTAGCGTGCTAGTCCTCCAAGACACCACCTCCTTCAACCGGCTTTTCCGCTTCATGACACAATGTTAAATAGGAAAATTCCTCGGGCTTGTCAAGGGGTCAGTCCAAGCCCACGCGGGCGCGTACCTCCCTCATCACCTCCCGGGCGATCTTCCGGGCCCTGTCCGCCCCGGCGGCCAACACCTCGTCGATGTCCCCCCGGGCGGCGAGCTCCGCCCGTCGCTCCCGAATGGGGGCCAAGGTCTTCATCAGGTGCTCGTACAGCACTTCCTTCAGGTGTTTGTAGAGGAGCTTTCCCTCGCTATGTTCCCGGCGCAGTTCCTCCACCACCTCCTGGGGGGCGACGAGCTCCAGGACTGTAAACAGGTTCGCGACGCCGGGGGACATCTCCTGGCCGGGCGTAAGGCCGATGTCGGTGACCGCAGACCGGATCTTCTTCCGGATCGAATCCTCAGGTTCCATAAGCCCTATATAGTGCTCCGGCCCGTAGGACTTGCTCATCTTCCTCTCCGGATCCGCCAAGGACATGATCCGCGCCCCTTTCCCGAGGAGGGGTTGCGGTTCAGGAAACAGCTCACCGAACCTGAAGTTGAACCTGCGGGCGATGCGGCGTGAGAGCTCCAGGTGCTGAAGCTGGTCCTCCCCCACCGGCACGTGATCGGCCAGATAAAGCAGGATATCCGCCGCTTGGAGCACTGGGTAGTAGAAAAGGCCTCCATTCACGAACTCCTGCTCGGCCGCCTTCTGCTTGAACTGGGTCATCCTCGTCAAGTCCCCATAGGAGGTGACACAGCCTAGGATCCATGCGAGCTCTGTATGTTCCGGGACGTCGGACTGCACGAACAGGATGGTCTTCTCAGGGTCGATGCCACATGCGATCAGGTCCAGGGCGAGCTCGCGACGGGCCTTTCGAAGGACATCCGGCTCGGTGTCCTCGTTGGTGAGGGCATGGTAGTCCACGATGCAGTAGATGCACTCGTTGCCCTCTTGGAGTTCGACCCACTGACGGATGGCTCCGAAGTAGTTCCCCAGGTGCAGCACCCCGGTGGGCTGGATCCCGGAGAAGATGCGCATCGGCCACCTCCTTTGCTGGGGCAGTATACGGGAGGCGACGGGCCCCGCTCAAATCGGGCTTGGGAAGGCCGGGCTGTGCGTTTTGCACTCAAGGGCGGCTGCGGCTATAGTTCAGTAGGGTCATGTCAAAGCCCCTGGATGTGGTCATTCTGGCTTCCGGGAAGGGAACCCGGATGTGTTCCCGGATCCCCAAGGTCCTTCACCCCCTGGCGGGCCTCCCCCTCCTCGAGCACGCGCTCAGGGTAGCGGCCTCCCTGTCCCCGAGAACCATTGTGGTGGTGGTCGGCCACGGGGCAGACCAGGTGAAATCCTCTTTCCAAGGCCGAGGCCTTGTGTTTGTGGATCGGGGAGAGCCGCCTGCTATCCGCAAGGCGGTGAGCTCTCCCTGGTTCCTCGTCCTTCCCGGGGACGCGCCCCTGGTGCCTCAGGAGGCCCTCAGGTCCCTGCTGGAGTTCCATGAGCAGAATGGCCTTTCCCTCTCTTTCCTCTCCACGGAGCTTCCGGAACCTGGTCGATGCGACCGCGTGGTGCGGAAGGAGGGGAAGGTAGCGAGGATTGTAGAGGCAAAGGACGCTACACCCGAAGAGCTCGCCATCCGAGAGGTGAACTCGGGAATCTACTGTCTTTCCAACACCCCTGAAGTCTGGGAGGCTTTGGCCGGGTTTCCCCCAAAGGACGCGCAAGGTGAATGTTACCTCACGGACCTCGTGGAGCGCTTTGCCGGGAAGGCGGACGCCTTGGTTTGGCGGCATCCAGAGGATCTCCTGCGGGTGAACGATCGGTTGGACCTCGCCCGGGCGGAAGGGATCTTGCGCAAGAGGATCCTCAATAGGCTCATGCTTGCGGGGGTCACGGTGGTGGATCCGGGTGCGGTGTATCTCTCCCCGGATGTGGAAGTGGGTTCCGATACCGTGCTATACCCCGGTGTGCACCTATATGGGGGGACGGAGATCGGGCAGGGGTGTGCGATTGGTCCTGACGCCTACCTGATCCATACCCGGGTCGAGGATGAGGTGCGGGTTTGGTACTCGGTGTTGGAGGGGGCGTATGTGGAGGAGGGGGCCAAGATCGGCCCGTTTGCACACCTTAGGCCCGGGGCTCACATCGGGGCCCGGACCCGGATCGGCAATTTCGTGGAGGTGAAGGCGGCCCGGCTTGGGGAGGGGGTTAAGGCCGGGCACCTTGCCTATATCGGCGACGCCGAAGTGGGGGCATACGCCAACGTCGGTGCTGGGGCCATCACTTGCAATTACGATGGCCTTCGGAAGCACCGCACCCAGATCGGCCCCGGGGCGTTCATCGGCTCAAATGCCGCCCTGGTAGCCCCGGTCCGCATCGGAGAGGGGGCATACGTGGGGGCAGGCTCGGTGATCACGGAAGATGTCCCCCCCTATGCGCTGGCCTTGGGCCGCTCCCCACAGGTGATCAAGCCCGACTGGGCAAAGGGTCGGAGGGAAAAGTGAACGAAAGATTGCGGCTCCTTTCTGGAAGCGCAAACCTGAAGCTGGCTGGACAGGTGGCAGAGCTCCTGGGGACGGAGCTTTGCCAAGCGGATGCGGAGGGCCTAACCCCGGGGCGGTTCCCCGATGGTGAGGTGCGGGTTGAAGTTCAGCAGACGGTGCGGGGCAAGGAGGTGTTCGTCATCCAACCCACCTCCCCCCCGGTGAACGAAAACCTCATGGAACTCCTCCTTTTGATCGATGCCCTCAAGCGGGCATCCGCCCAGATGGTGTGCGCTGTGATCCCTTATTTCGGCTACGCTCGCCAGGACCGAAAAAAAAGAGGCCGGGTCCCCATCTCGGCCCGCCTCGTCGCTAATCTCTTGGAAAAGGCGGGTGTGGATCGGGTCCTCACGGTGGAACTCCACGCGGGCCAGATCCAAGGCTTCTTCAATGTTCCCGTTGACCACTTGCGTACAGACAAGCTGTTCGCCGACCATGTCCGGCAAGAACACCCAAACTGGCTCAAGAAGCTGGTGGTGGTGTCGCCCGACATTGGGGGAGTGTGGCGGGCTCGCCGGCTGGCCAAGGAACTAGAGTGCCCCCTGGCCATCGTGGAGAAGCACCGCCACAGCACATGCGATGAGGAACCCGAAGTGTATAACGTCATCGGGGATGTGGCCGGCCGTAACGTGCTCCTGGTAGACGACATCCTTGCCACCGGCAAAACCCTGTATCTGGCGGCCGAGCTGCTCAAGGAGGAAGGGGCGCAAGACATATTTGCGGCCACCACCCACGCCATTTTCACTGGCGACGCCCTTGAGTCCCTCGATGCCTCCCCCTTGCAGAAGGTGCTCGTAACCGATACCATCGCCCACCGCGTCGAGGTCACACGGCACCCCAAGGTGGAGGTCGTCTCCGTGGCCAAGCTTCTGGCCGACGCGATCGGGCGGATCTTTAGCCGTAGGTCGGTGAGCGATCTTCTCGTGCGAAGTTAGGAGGGAGCTACATGATAGTGCAAGCCAAACCGCGGTCGCTTTCGGTCAAGGCCCGGCGGCTGCGGCGCGAGGGGTATGTTCCCGGGGTCATCTACGGGCCCCAGGTGGAGGCCCCGGTCCACGTGGCCATCCGGGAACCGGACCTGGAGGACCTGTTCAAGCATATCACCCGCTCCACTACCCTAGAGGTTCAGGTGGAGGGCGGGGAGACCTATCACGTGTTCCTCAAGGACATACAGGTGGATCCCATCACCGATCGGTTCCTGCACGTGGACTTCTATGTACCCGAGCCCGGGCGCAAACTGGTGCTCCTGGTGCCCGTGAAGCTGGTGGGTACAGCCCCTGGGGTGAAGGAAGGCGGGGTTCTGGAGCACGTGCACGAATACATCGAGGTGGAGGGGTTGCCGCGGCGGATTCCGCCTTACTTTGAGGTGGATATCTCTAATCTTGGCCTAGATGATACCATCGTCATTGGGGACCTTGAATGGGACGATGAGCTTCGCCCCCTGCATCCATTGGATGATCCCATCGTGACCGTGCTGGCTCCGAAGGCGGTGAAGCTTGAGGTCGCGGCCGGAGAGGCCCAGGAGGCCGGGGAGGCCGCACCTGAAGGCGAAGAGGCCGCCGAGGAGGGTGAGGCCAAGGGTTGAAGGCCGTTGTAGGCCTTGGCAACCCAGGTCCGGATTACGCTCCCACGCGCCACAACGTCGGGTTTTGGGTGCTAGAAAGGATTGTTCGTCGGGGCCGCTTCAGGGTCAACCGGTACGACTGGGGGGAGGTTCATCAGGCAGCCGAGAGCATCCTTCTGCGGCCGCTTACCTTTATGAACCGCTCTGGGGAGGCGGTAGCTGAGCTTGTGAGGCTGTT
>Ga0190360_1001203_pt1 | contig 13522 bp, 1 predicted proteins | sample 48721834_MG_FD_161271 | JGI IMG/M metagenome (GOLD analysis project Ga0190360, IMG submission 161271) | Hydrothermal vent microbial mat bacterial communities from Southern Trench, Guaymas Basin, Mexico - 4872-18-3-4_MG | ecosystem: Environmental > Aquatic > Marine > Hydrothermal vents > Microbial... | reverse complement strand
TATCAGACCCAGATAAGCTCATAGAAATTTCTGAAAAAGTTGGACCAATGCAGATAATATATGCAGGGAAAGCACATCCAAAGGATACCACGGGTAAAGAATCAATTAGAAAAATCCATCAGATAATGAAATCTGTAAACTCAATGAACAAAGAAGTAAAAATAGTTTACATCCACAACTACGACATAGGAATAGGTAAAATGATGGTATCGGGTGTTGATCTATGGCTCAACACACCAAGAAGACCATATGAAGCATCAGGAACCTCAGGGATGAAGGCAGCATGTAACGGTGTTCCACAATTCAGCACACTTGACGGCTGGTGGATAGAAGGATGCATAGAAAACATAACAGGATGGTCAATCGGACCGGAGAAAACAGAAGAAAAAGAATCGGATGATCAAATAGACAAATACGATTTATATGAAAAACTTGAAAGTTGGATTTTACCAAAATTCTATAAAGATAGAGATAACTGGATTAGAACTATGAGAAGTTGCATAGCAATAAATGCATCATTTTTTAACACAAATAGAATGATACAGCAATATGTTTTAAATGCATATTTCAGATGAAAAAATTGTTTTTCTTAGATTAAAATAAGAGAATTTTTTTGGTAAGAATAGTATCTATTATGTTAGAGATCCACTGTTAGTACCAGGCGTACTTGGTGTGCTAGGGGTGCTCGGAGTACTTGGTGTGCTAGGGGTGCTCGGAGTACTTGGTGTGCTAGGGGTGCTCGGAGTATTACTATTTTCGGTAACATGTATTGTTATTGTTACAGTAGCAGTATCAGTGTCAGTATTTCCATACTCATCTTCAACAGTTAAAGTAACTGTAAATGTTTTTACTACATCATAAGTAGTACTACCGCCTCCTGAGGATCCAGTAGAAGGAACAGTTATAGGCTCACTAGTTTCAGGAGTGCCCGTTTGTAAAACATTCATTGATGTATCAGTAGTAAATGTTTGCATGCTGCCTGAATTGGCAACACTGCCAGAATTAGCTGTACCTGTACTGCCCGTATTTACACTGCCGCCACCACCACTTCCAACTGTAATTGCATAGGTATGCATACATGTAGCCCAACTGCGTGTTTTTGAACCTCCGTCACCAAAATTCCAATGATATTTTTTAATTTGATCTTTAGGTTGACTACCGCCACCATTGAAATTTATTGTGACATATACTGTTTTAGATCCACCCCCACTGCCAGATGAGGTTCCTACACTTGCATCAGTATTTACTGGTGTATAAGTACCAGTTCTGTAAGTTTTACTTTGATCTGTTTGTAACATAGATAAAATGCCATCAGATTGTGAACTTGCTTGAATTATTCCACGGTCGATAAATCTTGACCTAATACGGTTTATTAAATTTAGAAGTCTATAAAATAGTATTGTAAGTTTTGTTTTTATTGGACCAGTTTTTGTAAGATTAAGTATAACTGTTGTATCATATCCAGTTGCTGTAAAAGAACCTCCATTGTCATTATCTATAGTGGTACCACCACCTTCGATTTGACTTACTTCGCCTTGCTGTCCAGTAGCATCTTGTGATCCCCCAGTACCGGTTGAGCCTGAGCCGGTTGAACCACTACCACTGCCTATTGTGACTGCTTTTGAAGCTGAATATGGCCCTCCAGCATCAGCGGTAATATCCCCAATAACCTCTACATTTACTGATGCCGAATCTGACACTCCAGTCTCCACATGAGTAATTGTAACGGTTGCAACATAAGTTCCTTCTTTACTATAAGTGTGGTGTGCAGTGCATGAAACACCAGATACTTCTTGACTAAGTGCCCCTAGATAATTATCATCGGAATCAGACAAGGGCGAAAATATAAAATCATTTTGTATTGCCTCTGATTCTTGACCTTCTTGGGAATAATCATTATTTTCGTATGACCCTCCACCTGAATCGCCAAAGGTGAATTCATATAGGAATTCTTCAGATGAATCATCTAATGAACTTAGTACAAGATCAGAGTTGCTTTGTCCGGTATTATAATCATTGTTGTTGTTATTATTTGAATTTCCATCTGCACGAGCAGTGAAGGTTACTTGTTCATTGACTTTGACTGGATTAGGTGAGGCAGTTAACCAAGCATCAAGATTTATCATAAATATATAAGCTGAATCTGAACCAGAAGCCCCTGTTTCGGTATCTTCCACATAAACTGTTACTTTAAATATCGATACTAATTTGTCACTATAATACGAATGTGTCTCAGAATGTGAATTACTGCTATCTGTCACAGTTTTTTGATCTCCATCTCCAAAGGCAAATGTATATTCATAAGTTGAACCAGAAAGAGAGGACAATATTAAGTCATTATTTGTATCAGATTGAGTTTGCCCGTTGTTATAATTATTGTTAGAATCATCTTCTTCACTAACTTCTGCAGTAATTGTAGAACTAGCACCGCTTTGTAATAATGTCTTTGGATTTGTTTTTACTTTTACATTTAAACCTTTTCCTACTTTAACTGTAACAGAATCATAGGTCTGCTTGTTGTTAGAATCTTCAACAATTAATTTTATAGTAAAAGTTCCATTTTCATTAAAAGAATGGCTTCCATGCCATTCAGTTGCAGATGTATCAGAACCATACCCTATAGTCGTGTCCTCATAAAACACTTCGTAATTGAATGTAACTCCATCCTCAAGAGTAGATAGTAAATTAAAGTTACCTTCGTTACTATTTGAATCTAAATTATCGTTGCCATTATTGTAACTTTCATCTTCATACCACCATTTGGCATGGAAATCAACAGATTCATCGACATCAACTTCAATATAATCATTGTTTTCATCGTCTCCGATCCATAAGTTGCATAGAAAATCGCCTAGTGTTATATCTATTAAAACAGTGTCTGAAACAGAGACATCAGACCCCTCTTTTGTAACTGTCACTGTGGCTATGTATGTTGCGTTAGGCTCATAACTATGAGATATCTCCAATGTTGTTTCTGAAGAAGAAGTCGTATACGGTTCACTGCCATCTCCAAAATCTAATTCATAGTTATAAATCACAGTATCTTCTGCTAAAGACGAAAGTTGATTGTCATTATTTACTTGATTATTGTTGTTATTGTATGGATTATTATTACCATCTTCTGTATCAATTGTTACTCTCAATGGGACAGTTACAGGATCGCCTTCATTCCAGTCTCTAATCTTACATTCTTCATCTTGCCAACCCTCACCATCATGAGCTTCTAAAATAACATCAAATAAACCTATTTGTATTTGAATACTTCCGCTACCTAATATATTTCCTTCAGAATCGGATGCCTGAACAATTGCTGTATAAATTCCAGGTTCTTTATATTCCCAATTTGAATTAGCTACAAATGCAGGGTATTTTCTAGATCCATGAGGTTTACTCACTTCAGTTTCAGTACCCCTAATTAAATCAGATTCATTACCATCCCCATAAATAAATTGTAAATAAATTTCATTGCTTCCGCTACCATCTGCAAGGCTTGTTAGTAAGCCGTTATTTATTTCATTTGATCCTGAAGAATCACCATCATTGTTACCATCGTTATTTCCATCCCCTGAATCGTCAGTTAAATTTAACACATAATAACCTTGGAAATCAACTCTGCCAGGTTCTTCCATCTGTACTATATCTGGTATTAATTTCTCCCCACGTTTCCATTCCACATCACTTGGTCCTTTAGCCCAAAGCCAACAACTACCATACAACTCAAAGGGCCATATTAATTTCCATTCCCCTTCATGAAAAGCATACAGAGAACCAGATAATGATAGTGTTCCAGAAGTATCTGGTAGAAGTGGCGGTTCACAAGGTTTATAGAACAAATTATATTCAGATGCACTACCCTGTAGGTTTAATTTTGTTTTTGCAGTCTCTAAGGATAGAGAAAATGGTTTTCCTTTTGTGTCTAAAAATACATCAATCATACTAGGAATTTCAAGACCTGCCAATTCACAACCGCCCCATGCCCAATAAAAATTACCCGAAGCACTAAACCCGCTTGGTATTTCGCCACCTAGACTAATGCCATATGGAGAGTCAGGTAAATCAAAATGTAGGGAGCCTGATAACCCGTTCTCGCTTTGTATAGAAATTCTATTGCTTAATGTGGAAGCATCCCATGTAAATATTACATCTCCACTTATTCCACCGGCAACGCCATCTAGATCTAGACTAAAATGGTTACCATTTATTCCTCTTTGTAGTGTGACATGTATTCCAACTACTGATAAACTAGCATCACAATCTAAATTTATACTTCCAGACTCGAAGGATGCAAGATTAATAGATGATGCAACAATGTTAAGTGATCCTGATCCTTGAGCGCTGCCAATCTCAAAACCATACCCTCGTTTGTAATAAGATATGCCGGAAGCGGAACCACTACCATCAACCATACAATCAAAGTCGATATCAAGATTCTCTCCTGAAACTGAACTACTAAGGTCTACTGAAAATTCATTCATGGCTACAGATCCTTTTGAATTAAAATCACCGGAATAAGAATTTTTTCCTGAAAATGACCAATCTATATGACCGGATGCATCAATATGAGCTTCACCAGATGTTGAATCTTCATCAAAAATACCTCTAACAGTTAATGAACCCTGGGCACCAATATTTAAAGAATGAAGATTAAACCTAAGAGATTGAACATTAACCATTAAATCATTGATAGATAAATATGCAGATGAACCTATGCCGCCGTCAACAACTAATGTTCCATCTTCCCAATTAGCAGTTACGCTACCCGCAGCATCAAATCCCATATTCGCCATGGAAATATCTAAGCCTTTCAAGTCAACAAATACATTTGATATAGAGCCATGTGCACTTGCACTTGCAGCCAATCTTCCAGCAGATAAATCAAGGCTAAGTGATCCTCTAAAGTTGGCAGAGGCGCTGAATTTTTTAGATTTACCAGATATATCATATATCTCTAGATTATTGATGGTTAATTGTATATTTGCATTATTTAAACTGATAGCGTCAAAATAAACAAATTCATCTCCAAATGTAACTTCGCCTTCGCCTGCATCAGAAAGATAAAACATACCTACTTTTAAATTACCATTAATATCGCCTTTTACGTTTAAATAAGCGTTTCTTACTGTTAATTGAGCTGATCCGCCAGCACCTGCTTTATTGGAGGAAATGTAAAGATAACCTTGTCCTTTGAATTCAGCTAATTCACAGCCCCCTGAATTTCGACCGGCCTTTATATCTAAATTTAAAATTATTAGATATATACTTGCTTCTAATCTTAAATGTGAATCATAAAAACTTCCGCTAAAAGCACCTCTTGCAAACAAGTGTGCCCAAGTAACTGTAAGATTCGGGATTGTTAATTTAAAACTGTCTATTGTGAGTTCTCCAGCCGCAGAGCCAGATATTCCGCCTTGAAATATAGTGACTTGAAATCCTGCAACAGCGTAAAGATGCTCCCAAGAAACTAAAAGATCTGGAATTACTAGTCTAAAACCATCTATTGTAAGTTCTCCACTTGCAGATCCTGAAAGCCCGCCTTCGAATATATATAATTCAAAGGCCGCATTAGCACGAGCATAATCAATATCTAAAGATAACTTATTTGCGTCTATACTCAAACTTCGTAGTTCAATGAATCCTCCAGCCGTTACATGTGCATCTGTTTCATAGACGCTAATAGCAACCGATGTGGCAATTTCTAGATATTCTAAACTAAGAGATCCTACACCATTCATAGACGCCGTTAATTGCTTTGCAACTAATTTTCCTGATGCAGACAAGGATCCGGATAATTTTCCTAATCTTGCAGAGACGTTCCCTGCAGCTTCAAAACTTATCTCACTTAGAGTGATTTTTAATTTTTTTGATTGGAAATAGATATCATAAAAATTACCTTGCCCATTAGCATCAGCATCTAATCTTTCAGAGTCTAACTCAAGAGTAATTGATTCACTACAATTACCAGAACCACTAAATTTAATATCATTACCCTTAATTATACCATCTATTTCAAGATTTTTAATGATAAATTCCAGACCGACATTACTTAAGCTAACTGCATCAAAATAAATAAATTCATCTCCAAATGTAACCTCACCTTCTCCAGCACTAGAGAAATATAGTAAATCTAAACTGAGACTGCCACTAATATTTTCTAAATTTCCATTTAAATAAACTTTTTTTAATGTTAATTCAGCAGATGCACTACAGCCTGCTTTATCAGAATAAACATAAATATCTCCTGCTCCATCAAATTCAGCTAATTCAAAACCACCTGAAAATTTTTGAGATACAACTTTTAGTTCCCTCCAAATAAGATAGGCATCGGCTGTTATTTCGAAATTTGAAAGATCATAAAAACTTCCGCTAAAAGCACCTCTTGCAAACAAATATTCTGTGGTTATCGAGAAATCTGGTGAAACTAGATTTAATTCATTTACTTCAAGTTCTACACCTGCACCACTAATCTCAACATTTAACTCTTCATTATTTTTATCAAATTTTATGTTGAGATAACCTTGAATATTAAATCTTAGCAAATCTACACTAGCACTTATGTTTTCATTTGAAAAATATAAATTCTTGATTGTTAATCCTAGTCCAGCTGTTAACGCACAATCTATTTTTATATTTTCTTCACTCCAAATTATATTTAATCTGCCAGTCACAGCTGCAGAAAGATCAATATCACCTGAAAATTGAATTAAATCATTATCCATATCGCCATATATTGAAAATTGCTCCAACTCAAAAGTACCTTCTATATCAATATGACCCGAGGTTGCGTTTTTCTTTAAATAGATATACGCTCCAAAGTCTAATAAAAAGTAACTCAAATCTACATTTACTACATCTTCTATATATAAGTGGAAATTATCAACAGTGAATTTAGCTGAACCATCAATTTTCACATATCCTTCTTCTACATCCCACCAAATATCAACTTGATCTGATGCAGTTTCTAATGAAAAATTACCAACAAGATAAACGTCTGTTCCATTTATGTTTAAGTATGCACTAATATCAATTATGGTATTACCGCTAATTGAAATATGTCCTTCTTCACCGAAAATATATTCTTCACCAATATCAACTATTTGCAATACAAGCTGTATTGCACCATCTATGACAAGTGAAGCATCTGATATGAAATAATCTCCAAATTTTATACTAACTGCAGTAAGCTCCACATGTTGTGAAGATAATGTTACAAATACTGATGATACCAAATCTGTAAAATCAACTGATAGTCTTCCATATAATTTTATTCTATCAGCTTTAAAAGTAATATTAGTGTAAATTAAACTAAAATCAAGGATATCTAAATATAATTCGCCAGAAATCTGTCCATCTATTATAAAATCTGTTTCATTCCATTCTATAAACAAATCTCCGTCCAATCCTGCTGAAAGGTTAACTGTTCCAGATATTGTGACATTATTATATTCAAAAGAAGATACACTGAAATTGAAATTACTTAATTCAAATATTCCTGAAAAATCAACTGATCCTTCAGTTAAATTTTGATTTAATATTACGTATGCAGATGCATCTAATGAAAGTAAGCCGACTGTAAATGTAATTTTATTTCCGTCACTAGTATTATTCTCTTTAATTTCAATTAGAAAATTTTCAAGTCTAAAATAAGGTGTGCCGTCTTGTGAAAAACTGCTTGCATTTATTTTTAAAAAACCGTTTGATAAATTCCACCAAATATGAATTGCTTTAGTATCAGTGGAAAGATATAATTTGCCTTGGAGTTTAACTAACCATTTTCCTTCTATATCAAGTGTTGTATTGATTGTTAAAGTTCCATTACCCCTTATTCTAATATGCCCAGCTTCTGGTAATATTTCTACGTCATCCTCGTTTGAAGTATCTCCGTTATCGCCGCTGTCGCCATTATCTTCTGTGCCATATAATTTTAATAACTTTTCAAAAATTGGGATAGATCTCAATCTCTGAAACTTTTCAAGAATCTTTAATATAAAGGATTTAATTAAGTCAGGTAAGCTTCTTGATCGATTTAAAATTTGATTATTGTTGTTCTTAGCTGATAGAAAATCCTCTTTATCTTCATTTTCATCTTCTTTATAATCATATTTATGAAAGATAAATTTTGGATTATTATTTTCAAAAGCTTGAATAGATGTAAAAGTAGTAGTAATCAAAAGAAAAGTAACTAATAGGGCAATGTATTTTCTTGAATGAGAAATTCTGTTTTGTGCCATATTTTATTTCTCCAATTAAATTATATAACTATTTTTATTTTATATTTCTTACAATAATATCTTTGTATTTTATCCTTTATATAAATTCCTATAATATCATCGATATTTACATATATTTATTGCTATATAATATATAATTGTCAATAATATTTAAAATATTCTATACAATTGTGACCATTTTATATCAGTTGTACTATTATTTATATTTAATTGAAAAATAAGAAGAAGACTAATTTCAACCTAATTCTAATCCAATGCACCAGTAGCCTGTAAAAGAAATATCAAAAATTCCAGTAAATCCGTTGTAATCGATATGAATCTCCCCTTGAATTGTAAAGCCGGGAGAATCTACACAAAAATCATATCCATCACCCCATGGTTCAATAGAAAACTTCACATAACCATCAATTTCAATATTAGCACTTAATCCAGTAATGCTCATTCCGCCATTGATTTCAAATGAAATCCCAACGATCTCAATATTAGTTTCACTTTCTAACTCCAAATTATTATTTGAAAAAGACATTAAAACAGCCCTATCAAATGATATTCTTTCAGCGCTAAATGAAAAGTTGTTCAACTCTAACTTTAAATCGATTATATCTATGTCCATTTGTGCATTACGAAGTAAATTACCATCAATTGAAATTTCTTTAGTATCATTATTTAAATCCCAATTAATCCAGATATTTCCATCAGTTGACGTAAGAATATCAGCATCAATTCTGCCAGATATTGCAAATTGAGAACTTGAATGATTTATTGATACATCAATATCAATAAAAGATCCATCAACCATTAGAGAGAAATTGCCACTTCTACCCTCATGCCAATGTATACCCCCAGTTATGATCTGACTAACATAGATATTTACATCGTCACCTAAGCAAAAAGCAAAGTTTTCAATAGTAAAATCTGCAGCTCCATCCACTGATAAACTAGCAATATCACCTTGTGTCCAGTTAACATATACATATGAGCTAGCAACATCAAAAACAAAATGGCCAGTTACTTTTCCACTTAGGCCATTTACATCAAATGTAAAATCATCAAGTGTGATTTCATTTTTCCCACCAATTTTTACACTTACATTATTGCCATCAACAGTTACTTCTGCTTCACTTTGATTTTGTGTATTATTGCTAATTGTACTGCCTTTAACCAATACCGTTTCCTCAGACGAAGGATCATTAGAATCGACAACTCTGATTATACCTCCTATATCGACATTATACTCGTTTGGAACTGTTACACTAAATCTAACGATGTCGCTTCCGCCTTTTTTAATAACTCCAGATGTAGCGGAAAACGACCAACTTCCATTCATTGGATAATCTGTTATTTCCCAATTCAAAGAATCTTTACCATCATTTCTAAGCCAAAATGACGAACTTATTGTATCGCCAGGTTCTATGTTTGGTAAGAAAATTGGACCACTTGGCAAAATATTTATTGAGTTAATCATTTGAACTTCAAAGAAATTAGAATCTTCGATACCCTCTTCAGGATTATAGGAAGGATAATTAGAGTTGTTGATGACGATATAATCTACATATTCTTCTCCATTCAAAGGCGGATAGAAAGAAATGTTAATTCTGGCGGTTTTTTGTGGTTCTAAAGTTCCACTATCTGGATCAAAAAACCATTGATTCCATTCAGGAGCCAAACCAAGAGAAAATATTTTCCAATCTAAATTATAAGTTGTAGATGCATCAGCATTGTTTTTAACAATACACCAGGTGTGAATCTTACCATCGTTAGATATATCTTCATAAGAAAATTTAGTTTTTCCAATACTTTCTATGCCCACATAACCCCCTTTAACTACCTTTACCATATTTTCATCTTCAACTATCGGAATGGATGAAGAAGAAGTTTCTACTTTAGCAGTTATTACATATTCTCCTATATCATAATCATGATTTATTGCAACGTATGTATCTTGTGTAGTAACTTGATATGAGTCCCCATCTCCAAAGTTTATAGTGTAGGTATATGGACTTACATCAGAACCATCAAAAGTAATTGGAGGAGCATACCATGCTTCAATTCTTACAGTTGCCGAATCTGTTAGTGTATAAATAGGACCGGTGACAATACTCATTCCAGCACTATTATATGGAAATACAATAACATCTCCAGAGCTGCTAAATGGATAAACTGTAACCCAATCTGAATTATTATCTTTTATTTGAATTAAGCCAGAGAGGCTTCCTTCAGTAGATACATTCAAACCACTTATTGTTAATTTACCATCTTCATTGCTAAATTCATCATAACTAATTTTTATTAATGCGTCAAATTCACCTGCCGCTCTAAAAGCATCTGGTATAACAACAGCTCCTGCTAATTCTTTGGCATTAATGACAAATGATTTTCCACCATCTTCACGAGTATATGAATCTAATCTAAAGTGCCCGGTTCCCTTAAATTTAACATATTCTTTGTTCTCAGATTCTAATGAAACCCACGATGAAGAATGCACATCTAAGTTAAAGTAACTGTATTTTAAACCAAAAACGAAATTTTGCTGAAGCATTAAATGAAATTTACCAGGTTCAAATACAAGTGAGGTATTTTGTTCATTTAAGGATATTTTAGTATCTTCTATAATTTCACCCTTAAGATAAACATAAGAAAAATAAGATATGTCAAGAAATCCAATTAAATATGCAGATCCTGAAATTGTTAAATTTTCTAAACTCATCGGGCTTCCACCCATGTTTAGAATAATAGAAGTAATCTCAATTTTACTATTATCTATCTTCACATATGGTAAAAATGTAGCCATCTCAAGCCCAACGGTCAAGCTTCCATCATAAGTATCCATTGCAATATCTGTTACAAAAATTTGAATAATATCTTGGTATCCTACAAACGCAGATCCAACAGTTAAAGGGTCTTGAGTTATAATAGTTAAAGTAACCGGAATTGCTTCTGACATATTGGCAGCAACATTCAAAGTTGTAGGGCCATTTATAATAAGAGAATCAATATTTAGCTCGATATACATTATAGAAATATACATCCAAAGAGAATTTATTGTAATCTCTGATGTTCCACTCATTGTTGCATCAAATATTAAAGATACATTTCCACTTTGATTCAAATATTGAAAGTTAATTGAAGCAGAGCCATTAAAACTAATACTAGTATCAAGATAAAAAACATAAAGCGAAATCATGAAATTTGCTTCATAAACATCTATCTCTGTCATTCCAGAAGTTGTAGTGAAGGTTACATCATTTCCAGTCATAACTAGATTGATGTTCAAATCGCCAACCACAGAGATTCTATCTATTGAAATTTCTACAAGACCTTTTGCACCAATGAATAATAAATCAGTAATTTCTAATGCGCCTTCACCAGATCCGGTAAAATCTGTATTTAAAGAAGTTATGCCAGATTCATTCCATGATACTTCTACAGTTCCACTAGCAGATCCAGAAAAATCAATATCTATTGAAAATTGTAAAGTGAAATTATAATTATCTCCAATTTCAAAATTTTGAATATTTACATCTAAAATAGCTGGATTGCTATCAACATCAAGCACAAGATTTCCTGATTTTGTTAATCCATCAGTTGATAGTTGGAACTTACCAGATATATGGGAAATCGAGATATCTGCTTTATCCTTTAACCAGAAGTGAAAATTTTTTAATTCAGCAACAGCACTACCATCAAGTGAAAAACTTAGATTGCCGTCAATTTTTTTCCAGGATATATTAAATGCATCGTTTAAAAATTTAAAGCTAATATAGCCAGAAACTAAACCATATAATTCATGATTTTCATCATGATATAAAGAATTAAAACTAAAACTTGAATAGCTTCCACCCTTAATTAAAACATATCCACCATCTTTTCCAACATGCCATTCAATTGCAAGGTCAACTGTAAAGTTATACCAACGAGTTACACTTCCTAGAACCTCTAAATCGCCTTGATAAATTGTAATTTCATTGAATTTCAATAACAAATCTTTAATATTTACTCCATGTTCTATATCAATACTACAATTTCCTGTGATATTTTCATTCTGGTTTTGAATTGAAACATCGACACTAATATTGCCTTGATTTGTTTTAGTTAATTCTTCACATGCCAATGAAAAAATTCCGCCATTAGTTGGAGATTCTATATCAAAATTAAAATCTGAAATTTGCAAATTTTTTCCTGCAAGCTTAATAGAGAGAATACCATTATTTAGTTCATCAAAACTAATCTCAAATGGTCCATCAAAAGTCCTTTTTAATTGTAATCCTCCATTTATTATAGAAAGCACAGTTTGATTTACTATTTCTCCATAAAAAGATAAAGTTAAATCAACATCGCTTCTATCTATTCTAATATATTTTTCACTAAAATCTAGATAAAATGAAAAGTCAAGTGGGTTATGAGAAAATGCTTCAAAATCAATAAATCCATTTCCAGATCCTTTTAGATAAACATGAAAACCTACATCTTCCCCTTCAGAATAAGCAGAAAAATCAGCTTTACCTTTCTTTAAAAATAGAAAACGATCGCGTGACCAATTAAAGCCTGCTTTTGAAGCTAAGTTTGTAAAATAAACCTTATACGTAGGATTTTCAAAATCATCACAAATTCCTACCTCATCAATCGAATCTCCGTGTGAATTAAATTCAATACCACCACTACGACCTCTTTTGTATATTAATGTTAAGAGTTTTGGCAAATTATTTACATATGTATATGTCAGATTAGACTCTTCTATAATTTCTAATCTCATATCAACATTTGAATCATCAGAATGATCTCTTTCAAATTTAAAAACCGACTTGCTAAGACTTCTAGTTCTATCTATAGAGATTTCAGTTTCTACTGCTGGATCATATAATGTTTTTGCGTTAATTTCTGAAATTACTACGTCTCCTTCAAATTCTGTTAGACTAAATAAAAGACTGATTTTTTCTTCTCCTATGGTTTGATCATCAGGATTTAATGCAAAATTAAAACCTGCTTTCCTTCTTAGAGAAAACAAATTTGGAATAAACTTGAATATTACATCACATTTTTCAGGTATTGATTCTCCTTTTGGAGACTGATATCCATATCTAACTCTATCTACAGATAAATTTTTAAAGAAAAGTTTAGGAAAATAAATGTCAGTATATGCTTCAAAAAAAGCATCTTTATCCAATTGATTAAAGCCATATAATTGGTTTATTGTTAACTTAAAGTCTAAAGATAATGAACGGGGTTTTGCAATACTGGGCAATACTGTTAATCTTACACCAATATCTTTACCGTTTTTTCCATCAAGATCTATT
>Ga0190360_1001199_pt1 | contig 13548 bp, 8 predicted proteins | sample 48721834_MG_FD_161271 | JGI IMG/M metagenome (GOLD analysis project Ga0190360, IMG submission 161271) | Hydrothermal vent microbial mat bacterial communities from Southern Trench, Guaymas Basin, Mexico - 4872-18-3-4_MG | ecosystem: Environmental > Aquatic > Marine > Hydrothermal vents > Microbial... | reverse complement strand
GGAATATCCAGCAAATATTGATGCAAACTTTCATTTGGGCAGATTGTATTATAACGAAGACAGAATTGATGAGGCAATCGATCGATTAACTACCACCCTTTTTCTTTCTCCTTATCATATTAATGCTAGGTTCTCTTTGGCACTTGCCTACGAGAAAAAAGGAGAATATCAAAAAGCCCTAGATCAGCTTAAAATTGTGGAGCAATTAAACCCTGATAATAAATTAGTAAAAGATAAGATAACAGCAATAGAGCAAAAGATGAACCCACCAAAGTTAGAGAAAGAGGAAGGAGAGGAATAGGAAAAAGAAGAGCCAAAAGATTAGCGAGAACTGTTCTCGTCAATTTGCTTGACAAGTTTTCTTATTTCATTAAAATAAGAAAACACAACTTGTGATTTTGATTAATTTTATTAATTAAAATTCAGAACAATTTTCGACCCTTATATAAATTAAGGGAATTTTTTGGCTTATGAAAATAAAATCTTTTGCCAAGTCCAAACTTTATCTTGAAAGGCCATACCTTTTGCAATTTCAAAAAGAAAGTTGGCAGAGATTTTGGGAGGAAGATTTAAAAGAATTATTTAAAGAAATTTCTCCAATTAAAGATTATACAGGTAAAGAATATGAATTATGGTTTTTAGATTATATTTTAGGTGAGCCAAGATATAAAAATGATTTTGAAGCAAAGGAAAACAATGATAGTTTTGCCGCCCCTCTTAGAGCCATTGTTAAACTGGTTGATTTAAGAACAAAAAGGGAACAAACCCAAGAGGTCTTTTTATGCGATTTTCCCCTTATGACAGAAAGGGGTACTTTTATTGTTAATGGAGTTGAGCGAGTAGTAATATTTCAACTTTTAAGATCTCCCGGAGCATTTTTTACTGCAAGAACAGTTCATGGAAAAAAATATTTTGGAGCAAGAATTATTCCTACCAGAGGAAGTTGGCTTGAATTTGATACAGAAACATCGGGGCTAATAGGGGTAAAAATTGACAGAAAAAGAAAAGTGCCTGCCACCACTCTTTTAAGAGCTTTTGGTTATGATACAGATGAAAAAATTAAATCTCTCTTCTCAGATGTAGATAGAGGAGAGATTAAATATATAGAAGAAACTCTAAAAAGAGACCCGGCTCATAATCAGGCAGAGGCATATATTGAAATTTATAAAAGAATGAGACCCGGCGATTTAGCAACTCCAGAAACAGGCAGGGAACTGGTGGAAAATATGTTTTTTAACTTTGAAAGATATGATCTATCAAAGGTAGGGCGTTGGAAGACATGGCAGAGATTACCTGAAATTTGTCCCAAAGACCCAGAGAAAATAGAGATAGAAGATAGGGTTTTGAAACCCGAAGATGTGGTGGCAGTATTGCGGGAAATTATACGCCTTAACAATACTCCAGGCGCGCAGCCCGACGAAATAGACCATTTAGGAAATAGAAGGGTGCGAACAATTTCTGAACTGTTAAGAGAAAGGTTAAGGGTAGGGTTGATGCGTATGGAAAGAATTGCCAAAGACCGAATGTCAACTATAAACCCTGAAGAAATTACTCCTATTCGGCTTATCAATCCACGCCCCTTTATGGCAGTGGTAAACCAGTTTTTCTCTTCAAGCCAGCTTTCTCAATTTATGGACAATGAAAATATCCTCTCAGAACTTGAGCATAAACGAAGGTTAACGGCTGGAGGTCCGGGAGGGTTAACAAGAAAAAGAGCGGGTTTGCAGGTAAGAGATGTTCAGCCTTCACACTATGGAAGAATTTGTCCCATTCAGACACCTGAAGGTCCCAATGTGGGATTAGTGGTTCATATGGCAACCTATGCCAAAATTAATCGTTTTGGATTTTTAGAGACACCATATTTCAAAGTTGAGAATGGCAGAGTAACAAAAGAAATCAAATATTTAAACGCTTTTGAAGAAGAAAAATATACCATTGCTCACGCTGGAGTAGAAATTGATGATAATGGTAATATTGTTCCCAGAAAAGTAGAAGCAAGGGTAAAGGGAAGACCTCAAATGGTGGACAAAAAAGATGTAGATTTTATTGATGTGGCGCCAGAGCAAGCCCTCTCGGTTGCTACCTCATTAATTCCTTTTCTTCAGAATGATGATGCTAACAGAGCCCTGATGGGTTCTAATATGCAAAGACAATCTGTTCCTTTAATTCATCCAGAAATTCCATTGGTGGGCACAGGGCTTGAGAAAAAAGTTGCTCACGATTCAGGACATTTAGTTATTTCTGATGTTGATGGCACAGTTGTGGGTGTAGACGCCAAGCAGATAAAAATAAAAACAAAAGACAATAAAGAAAAAGTTTATAATCTCAAGATTTTTAGACCCACAAATCAATATACCTGTTTACACCAAAAACCAATCGTAAAACTAGGCCAGAAAGTTAAAAAGGGAGATGTTCTGGCTGATGGCCCTTCTACAAAAGACGGCTGTTTAGCGCTGGGAAGAAATCTTTTGGTGGCTTTTCTTTCCTGGCGAGGACACAATTATGAGGACGGTATCATTATTTCTCGAAGATTAGTTGAAGAAGATATTTTATCAAGCATCCATATAGAAACCTTTACTTGCGATGTAAGAGAAACCAAGCTGGGTCCCGAAGTAACTACAGCCGATATTCCTAATGTTTCAGAAGAAAAATTAAAAGATTTAGATGAAGAAGGAATTGTAAGAATTGGAGCCGAGGTACGCCCGAATGATATTTTAGTAGGAAAAATTTCGCCCAAAGGGGAAACCGATCTTACTGCCGAAGAACGACTGCTTTTGGCAATTTTTGGCGAGAAAGCAAAAAATGTAAAAGATACCTCTCTTTTAATGGAACATGGAAAATGGGGAAGAGTAATAGGAGTAAAAGTTTTTTCTCCGGAGAATGGTCATAAGTTAGAACCGGGAATTATCAAAAGAATACAGGTAGAAGTTGCCCAATGGAGAAAAATTACTGTCGGGGATAAGTTAGCCGGAAGGCATGGAAATAAAGGTATTGTAACAAAAATTCTTCCCCCAGAAGAAATGCCGTTTTTAGAAGACGGCACGCCCGTAGATATTGTTTTAAACCCTCTGTCAATTTCTTCAAGAATGAATATTGGTCAGGTTTTAGAAACTCATCTTGGTTGGGCAGCAGAAAAACTAGGATATAGGGCAGTTACTCCTTCTCTTTCAGGAGCCACAGAGGAAGACATAAAAGAAGAATTAAAAAAGGCGGATTTGCCTGAAGATGGAAAGGTAGTTTTATACGATGGCAGGACTGGTGAACCTTTCCCAGAGAAAGTAACAGTAGGATATATTTATATGATGAAATTGATTCATATGGTTGCTGATAAAATTCATATGAGATCTATTGGGCCTTATTCTTTAATTACTCAACAACCGCTTGGAGGCAGGTCTCAATTTGGAGGTCAAAGATTTGGAGAGATGGAGGTTTGGGCTCTGGAAGGATATGGTGCCGCTTATACACTTCAGGAAATGTTAACCATTAAATCGGATGATGTTCCTGGTAGGGCTGCTGCCTATCAGGCAATATTAAAAGGAAAGAAAATTGAATCGCCAAACATTCCAGCGTCATTTTCTCTTTTGATAAACGAATTGAAATCGCTGGGTATGAATATCGAATTGAAGCTCAAAGAAGAGAAAAAAAGTAATTTTTAATTTTCAATTTTTACTTTTTATTCAAATGCGAAATAAAACTCAAAATTCAAAAGTCAAAACTCAAAACCACAACTCAAAACGCAAAACCGATCTAAGATATAGGTGTTATTGTTTTTCCATCAATGTAATTAAGTTTTTAGAAAGACTTCCAAAGAACAGAAACTGCTGTATTATTGGAGATCAGCTTTTAAGAGCAGCAACTTCGATCGGCGCAAATGTAATTGAAGCAAAATCGGCTAGTTCAAAACGAGACTTTGCGAAGTTTTATGAAATAGCACTAAAAAGTGCAAATGAGACAAAATATTGGCTTGGACTTTTAAGAGATGGTGTCAAAATTGAGAAAGGAAATATTAATCCTCTCTTAAAAGAAGTGCAAGAGCTTTCTAGCATTATTGCCTCTAGCCTTTTGACAATGAAAGGGAAAAAATAGTTTTGACTTTTACATTGTGGATTTGACTTTTGAGATTTGACTTTTGAATTAAAAATTAAAAATTACAAATTAATTTTATGAGGGTAGAAGATATTAAAGCAATAAAAATTAAACTTGCCTCGCCTGAAGAAATTCTATCGTGGTCTCATGGCGAGGTAACAAAACCCGAAACCATTAATTATAGAACTCAGAGGGCAGAGAAAGATGGTCTTTTCTGTGAGAAAATTTTTGGTCCTGAGAAGGACTATCAATGTTATTGTGGCAAATATAAAGGAATAAGGTACAAAGGAATAGTCTGCGATCGCTGCGGCGTTGAAGTTACCCATTCTTCGGTGAGAAGAGAAAGAATGGGACATATTAAACTTGCTACTCCTTGTTCTCACATTTGGTTCCTTAGGGGCGTACCCTCAAGAATGGGTATGATTTTGGATATTTCTGTCCAAGCACTTGAAAGAGTAGTTTATTTTGCCGCCTATATTATTACTGAAGTAGATGAAGAAGCAAAAAAACAAACCTTACAGGAAATAGAAGAAGAATTTAAAGCAAAGGTGCAAGCGGCAAAAAAAGCAAAAAACCACAAAGAGATCAAGAAATTACGAGAACTCCGAGAAAAAGCCCTCAAAGAAGTAGAAGAAATCAAACCTCTTAGGGTTTTGTCTGAAATAGATTTTCTACATCTTTCTTTAAAATATGGCCATATTTTTGAAGCAGGCACAGGGGCGGAGTCATTAAAGAAAATTTTTGAAAAAATTGATTTAGACGAAAAGATTAAAGAATTAGAAGCGCTTAAAAAGAAAGCCACTGGAACAGAGCATCGTAAAATTTTAAGACGCCTGCAACTTTTTAAAAGAATGAAAAAGGCAGGAGTAAAACCCGAATGGATGTTTTTAGAAGTTCTGCCGGTTTTGCCTCCTGCCTTGCGCCCAATGGTTCAATTAGATGGAGGAAGATATGCTTCTTCCGATCTTAACGATTTATATCGGAGAGTCATAAATAGAAACAATCGTTTGAAATATCTTTTAGAAATTAATGCTCCTGAGGTAATTGTAAGAAATGAAAAGAGAATGCTTCAGGAGGCAGTTGATGCTCTGATTGATAATGGGATGAGAAGCGGTCATACAACTACTGCTTCAACCGGGCAAAGGAGATTACTAAAATCTTTGGCAGATATGTTGAAAGGAAAGCAGGGGAGATTTAGACAAAATCTTTTAGGAAAAAGGGTTGATTACTCTGGTAGATCGGTTATTGTGGGAGACCCAACTTTAAAATTTAACCATTGCGGATTGCCCAAGAAGATGGCGTTGGAGCTTTTTAAACCATTTGTTATTGCTAAATTGCTAGAAAAAGAAATTGCTTATAACATCAGACAGGCATCCAGATTAATAGAAGAACAAACAGAAGATGTTTGGGCGGCGCTTGAAGAGGTTATTAAGGGAAAGTATGTATTACTAAATCGAGCTCCTACTTTGCATCGTTTAGGTATTCAGGCATTTGAACCTCGTTTGGTAGAGGGCGAAGCAATTAGAATTCATCCTCTGGTTTGTGAAGCATATAATGCGGATTTCGACGGAGACCAAATGGCAGTATTCCTTCCGCTTTCTGAAGAAGCCCAAAAAGAAGCAAGAGAGATTATGCTTTCAGGGTTAAACCTTTTGAAGCCTGCTACCGGTCTTTCTATTGTTTCTCCAAGACAGGATATGGTTTTAGGTTGCTATTGGCTTACTAAGATAATTCCCGGCAAAAAAGGAGAAGGCAAAATATTTTCTTCAGAAGATGAAGCAATATTGGCATATGATAATAAAGTTGTTGATGCGCAGGCAAAAATAAAAGTTCTTGTTAAAGGAAAACTAATAGAAACCTCGGTTGGAAGAATAATTTTTAACAAAGCGCTGCCAGAAGATTATCCATTCCAAAACAATTTGATGAATTCAAAGAAAATTAGGCATTTAGTTTCGGACATTATTGAGAAATACGATAACAAAACTGCCTGCGAAGTTTTGGATAAAATTAAAGAAATGGGGTTTGAGTATGCTACTCTTTCAGGCTTAAGTTGGGGAATGGACGATTTGGTCGTTCCTAAAGAAAAACCTCAACTTATTAAAGAGGCAGAGGAAGAGGTAAAGAAAATAGAGGAATATTACAGAAAAGGTTTGCTTACCTATGAAGAAAGAAGAAATCAGGTAATAGAAATTTGGCATCAGGTTAAGGAGAAAATTCAACAATTAGTTCCAAAAGCCTTGCCGGAAAATGGAACAGTTTTTGCTATTGTTGATGCAGGAGCAAGGGGTAGTTGGTCTCAGCCGGTTCAAATGGCAGGTATGAAAGGATTGGTAATTAATCCAGCAGGTCAGACAATGGAGTTGCCAGTCAAGAGTTCTTTTAAGGAAGGATTTTCAGTATTGGAATACTTTATTTCTACTCATGGTGCCAGAAAGGGAACAGCAGATACAGCTCTGAGAACTTCCACGGCAGGATATCTTACCAGAAGATTAGTAGATGTTGCTCATGATGTAATTGTTATGGAAGAAGATTGTAAAGATACAGAAGGAATTATTATTACAAAAGACCGGGCAGAGTTATTGGGGCAAGATTTTGTCTTTAAGATTGTTGGTAGGGTATCTTTAGAAGACATAAAACTTAAAAACAAAGTTTTAGTTAAAGCAGGGGAGGTTATAGATTGGGATAAAGCAAGAGAAATTGCTTCTGCTAAGGAAATAAGAGAGGTAAGAGTAAGAACGCCTTTAAGTTGTAAATCACAGAGAGGGGTATGTCAGAAATGTTATGGATGGGATCTGGGTAATAATAAATTAGTAAAGTTGGGTACTGCTGTTGGTATTATTGCCGCCCAATCTATTGGCGAGCCGGGCACCCAACTTACACTAAGAACTTTTCATACAGGAGGAGTAGCAAGCGCAAGCGATATAACGCAGGGTTTGCCAAGAGTAGAAGAGGTTTTTGAGGCAAGAACCCCGAAGGGAGAAGCAGTTTTTGCCATATCAGATGGAGAAGTAATAGAGGTTAGTGATAAGTCAGTAAAAGTAAAATATATTAAAAAAGACAGCAAAGGCAAGAAAAAAGAGGAAAAAGTAGAATACAAAATACCCGATAAAAACATTTTATTAGTTAAGAAAGGAGATAAGATAAAAAAGGGCCAACAGTTAATAGAAGGAAGTATTGATCCAAAGAAATTCTATAAGATTATGGGCACAACCCCCACCCAGATTTATCTGCTTGATGAAGTACAAAAGATTTATGTTTCTCAGGGAGTAACAATTCATGACAAACATATAGAAGTTATAATCAGGCAGATGTTTTCAAGGGTAAGAGTAATTGATGAAGGAGATAGTAATTTTACTCCCGGAGAAGTAATAGAGAAGAGTGTTGCTCTTCAAACAAACGAAGAATTGAAAAGAGCCAACAAAAAACCCTTAAAGTTTCGAGAAATAATTCTGGGTATTTCTAAAGTTGCTCTAACTACTTTTAGTTGGCTCTCGGCTGCTTCATTTGAAGAGACCTCAAGAGTATTAATAAAAGCATCATTAGAAGGAAAAGAAGATTATCTAAGAGGTCTAAAAGAAAATGTTATTATTGGAAAGTTAATTCCCGCAGGAACAGGATTTCGAAAAGAGAAATAAATGTATTATAATAGAAGAGAAGTAAGCAATGATAGATGGCAAAGAAGCGCAGAAGAAAAAAGAATAAAAATAATTTTAAGGTTAAAAGACGGAAACATTGGAGTATTCCAGAGCCAATCAAGATTTATATTGTTGGCTCACTAATTCTTTTTCTGGCGGTTTTTATAATTCTCTCTTATTTTAATTTTGCCGGAGTTGCAGGAAAATACTTTTTAAAGGGATTATTCTTTTTAATAGGGAAGGCAATTTATGTTCTTCCCTTTATTTTTTTAGCAGCAGGGATAGAATTTTTTCTTCCTAAAAAAGATCATAAGTGGCTCTTAATTTTAGCAATTTTCCTTTTTGTGCTTTCTATTAGTGGGTCTTTCGCTCTTTTAGAGTACAATGCTCATCCAGCCAGCAAGTTTTACTTTTCTTCTCAAGGAGGAATTTTTGGCTCGCTTTTTGCTTGGCCTATTTTGAAAATCTTTGGTTCTTTAATTCCCTGGATTTTATTTTTCCTTCTTTCGGTTTTGGGACTAGTTATTATTTGGTACAATCTGCCGATTTCAAAACTTCCCAAACTCAAATTTAAACGAGAAACCAAGAAAAAAGAGGAAATTCCCAGAAAAGAGAAAAGAATCAATATTAAAAAAGTTTTTACCCCAAAAGTTAAGATAAAAACAGTTGAAGAAAATGTTCCTATAAAACTATCTTCACAAACAGAAGAAAAGAAAGAGAAGAAAATCCCGCTTAAATTGTCGGCAAAACTTGCCAAAAAAGAAACTACGCCTGTCTCCAAAATAGAAAGAGATTATAAACTACCGCCGTTAGATTTGTTAGAAGGAGACAAAGGAATACCTTCAGCCGGTGATATAAGGGTAAATTCAGAGATAATCAAAAGGACATTAGAAAATTTTGGAATTCCAGTAGAGATGTATGGAGCCAATGTGGGTCCTACGGTTACTCAATATACCTTAAAACCAGCAGAAGGCATTAAACTTTCAAGAATTACTGCTTTAAGCAATAACTTGGCTCTGGCTTTGGCAGCCCACCCAATAAGAATTGAGGCGCCAATTCCGGGAAAGTCGCTTGTAGGAATTGAAGTGCCTAATAAAACACGAACATTAGTAAGGTTAAGAAATCTTCTTTCCGAGCCAGAGTTTTTGAACGCCCCCTCTCCTTTAACTTTTGCTCTTGGAAGAGACGTAATGGGAGAGGCAATATTTGCGGATCTTTCCAAAATGCCCCATCTTTTAATTGCCGGAGCAACCGGAACAGGTAAAACCATATGTTTAAATTCTATTGTTTTAAGCCTTTTATATAAAAACACTCCAGAAACTCTAAGATTAATACTTGTTGATCCAAAAAGAGTAGAATTTTCTCGCTACAACACTCTGCCTCATGTTTTGGGTCCGGTGGTGCATGATGCTAATAAAACCATAAAAACTCTTGCCTGGCTTGTGGAAGAGATGGAAAGAAGGTTTGATATTTTTGGTAAGGTTGGAGCAAGGAATATTGTAAGTTATAATGCCCGAGTAAAGAAAAACGGTAAGTTTAGAGAGGAGGGTCATAAAATTATGCCCTATATTGTATTAATTATCGACGAATTAGCAGATTTAATGGCGGCAAGAGGAAGAGATATAGAAATGGGAATAGTTAAACTTGCACAGAAGGCGCGGGCTACAGGCATTCATTTGATTTTAGCCACCCAGAGACCTTCAGTAGAAGTAATTACCGGGCTTATTAAGGCAAATATAATAGCAAGAATAGCCTTTCAGGTTGCCTCGCAGGTTGATTCGAGAACAATTTTAGATACCTCGGGCGCCGAGAAACTTTTAGGAAACGGAGATATGCTTTTTATCTCTGCTACTATTACCAAACCAAAGAGAATTCAAGGGGCTTATGTTTCAGAAAAAGAGGTAGAAAGGGTGGCTAAATTTATTAGAGAAAATCAACCTCCTCTAGAGGAAGATGAATTACAAGAAAGCATTACAGAATTTTTAGAGGAAGGTGCGGCTGGCGGAGAGGCTTTTGGTGATTTTGGAGAAGAAGATCCTTTGTATGAAGAAGCAAAAAGGTTAGTAATTGAAACAAGAAAGGCATCTGCTTCATTCTTGCAAAGAAAACTCAGGATTGGTTATGCAAGAGCAGCGAGATTATTAGATATGTTAGAAGAAAGAGGAATAGTGGGTCCTGCTCAAGGAGCAAAACCAAGAGAGGTCTATGCTAAAGAAGAAAAAATAGATTATTCTTCTGATTTTCCTGCTGATTATAATGAGAACTTCGAAGAGTTAGAAGATGAAACAGAAGAAAAGCCAGCAAGCGAAAGTGAAGAAGAAAATGATGAACTTCAAAAAAAAGAAGAGGGGGAAGCAGAGGAAGATCAAGAGGGGGAAGAAAATAATGAATCAAATTTAGAATTAGAAAAACCATCAACAAAAGACGACAAAAATAAAGAAAATTAAAATAAAATTATGGCTAAACGAAAAAAAGCAAACAAAGAATTTAAAAATTTAGAAGAGACAATAGAGGAAATAAAAAAACAATTTGGAGAAGGCGCTATTATGCGGCTTACAGAAGTAATAGAAAAGCAGGTGGAATCTATTCCAACTGGTTCTATTTCTCTTGATCTGGCTTTAGGAGTAGGGGGTTTACCTAGAGGCAGAATTGTAGAGATTTTTGGGCCTGAATCTTCTGGAAAAACAACACTGGCCCTTCATTGTGCAGCAGAAGCGCAAAAAAGAGGAGGGGTAGCGGCTTTTATTGATGCAGAGCACGCACTAGACCCTTCTTATGCTAAGAGGATAGGCGTGAATATAAAAGATCTTTTAGTTTCTCAACCAGATTCTGGCGAGCAGGCGCTTCAAATAGTAGAAAATTTAGTGCGGTCAAAAGAAGTGGACATTATTATTGTTGATTCAGTTGCCGCTCTTGCGCCTCGGGTGGAGATAGAAGGAGAAATGGGGGCTCAGCATATTGGCTTACAAGCAAGATTAATGAGTCAGGCGTTGAGGAAACTTTCAAGTATCGTATCTAAAACAAAAACAATAGTAATCTTTTTAAATCAGACAAGAATGAAAGTAGGTATTATGTTTGGCAATCCAGAAACTACCCCGGGCGGATTGGCACTAAAGTTTTATTCTTCTGTAAGAATTCGTCTTCAGCCCAAAGCGAAGATAAAATCTAAAGACAAGATAATTGGAGTAAGGGTGGAAGCAAAAATTGTTAAAAATAAAGTTGCCCCGCCCTTTAAGACAGCGGAGTTTGATATATATTACAACGAGGGAATTTCTTATATTGCCGACTTGGTAAATGTAGGAATTAAATATGATGTAATTAAAAAAAGCGGAAGTTGGTTAGAATATGAAAAACAAAAGTTAGGACAGGGAATGGAAGCAGTAAAACAGTTTTTAAGAAAAAACCCAAAGTTAATAAAGAAGATAAGAAAAGATGTTTTAGAGAAAGCAAAAGAAGAACAAAAGAAAGAAGAAGAAGTGTAGAAATTATTTTTCGGTAGGGGAGAGCAAACCTAAATTACGTGCTCTTTTGATTGCTTGAGCAATGCGTCTTTGATGATATTTACAAAGCCCGGTTTTTTTGCGGGATCTAATTTTTCCTAAACCGGTAATAAAATTCTTTAAGAGGTCTATTTCTTTGAAATCGACCTCTTTTATGTTTTGCTTGCAAAAATAACAATCATTCATAGTTTTGCTAAACAATTTTAATCATTTGCGTTGAATTCCTAAAAAGGAATTTCATCTACATTGATATCTTCTCCTTCTTCAATGATTGGAATCTCTTCTTCTGGGGGAGGAGAGGTTGTTGAGGGAGTGGGAGGTTTTTCTTGGCTGGTGGATTGACCAAATCTTGGGCCAAGTTGAATATTTTCTGCAATAATCTCAGTGCGAGATCTTTTATTTCCTGATCCATCCTCCCAGGTCCTTGTTACGAGCCGACCCTCTACAAAGACAAGGCGTCCTTTTGAAAGATATTGAGATACAATGTTGGCAAGTTTGTCCCAAGCCACTACAGAATGATATTCTACGCTTTGCTTTTTTTCTCCGCTTTGTCGATCAACCCAGAATCTATTTGTTGCCATTCGGAACCGACAAACAGATTTGCCCGAAGGAGTAGTTCTTATCTCAGGGTCGGCAGTTAAATTACCCAGAAGAAAAACCTTATTTAGGTTCATTTTGAAGTATTTCTTCTAATTTTTTGTCTATTTCTTCAAGTTCGACCTTTACAGGTTTTTTAATCTTTTTGGGTTCGGTTTTTTCTGCTTTAGGAGAAGGGGCTTGACTTTTTTCTTTTTGGGCTATAATTTTTGGTGGTTGTTTTTTAAATAAAATATATCTTAAAATTTCTTCTTTTTGGTCTAATTTTTTCTTGATTTCTTCTGATTTTTGTGCTTCTATTTCCAAATCAAAACTGATAAGATAAGCATTTTTAAATTTTTTAATCGCATAAGCAAGTTGAATTGCTTTTGGTTGAAGTTCGTTTTTTATTTCTCCTCCTAAAGCCAAAATAGCCTCTTTGACAGAGTTTATAAGTTTTTCTATTTCTTTTTGTTCTAAAGTGGGGTTGGCAATAAATGTTAATTCATAATATCTTTTCATAGGCTTCAAATTTAAGTTTTTTCATATTAACAATAAGTCCGCCCCAAGTCAACCTCCCACCCCCCAGCGCTGTAATACCATTGCCATGGCAATCTTATTACAGCAGTTTGGAAGGAGGGGTTTTTGAAGATTTCTTTAAGGTAAAAGGTTGTCTTGGTAAGGGAAAATTTTATAATAAATATATGACAGTGAATTCAGAAATTTTTAGAAGGTACGATATTAGGGGATTGTATCCAAGTCAGATTAATGAAAAGACGGCTTATTTAATAGGCAGGGCGTTTGCCTTTTTTCTTGCTCAAAAATATCATCTTTCTTCTCCTGTAATTTTGGTAAATTATGATGTAAGAAGTTCCTCCAAATCTCTTTTTGAAAATTTGATTTCAGGATTAGTTGATCAGGGAGCAAAAGTTTTAAATGGGGGAATTGCAACAACCCCCATTCATTTTTTTGGAAATTGGCATCTTAAAGTTGATGGATCGATAATGGTAACCGCTTCTCATAACCCAAAGGAATATAACGGTTTCAAACTTTTTTTACGAGAAGTAAATCCTCTGGCTATAGATAAAGGAACAGAAATTTTATATGAAATTATTAAAAAAGAGTCCTTCAGGGAAGGAAATTCAGGTAAGGGCAGGGTAGAGGAGGTTAAATTTTTTGACGATTATTTAGAATTTTTAGAGAAAAACCTACCCAAGATAGATTTTTCTAAACTGAAATTTGCAGCAGATTTTTCTAATGGCTGCTGGAGTTTGTTTTTCAAAGAAATTGCCAAAAAATTCTCGCTAAATTATATCGGAATTTTTGAACAACCAGACGGAAGTTTCCCAAATCACGAGCCAAACCCTCTTAAAACAGAACTTTTAACAGAACTGAAAAAGACAATTTCTGATCAAAACCTTAATTTTGGCATTGCTTTTGATGGCGATGGCGACAGAATTATATTTTTTGATGAACAAGGAAATGTTCAAAGAGCAGATTTTATTTTAGGCATTCTGGCAAAATATTATCTCAAAGAAGCACAAAGCGACAAAGAAGATTTAACTGTTGTTTGTGATGCCCGAGCAAGTCGGGGCGTGCGAGATGTTTTAGAACAAGAAAATGTTAAAATAGTCAAAAGTAGGGTAGGATATCCTTTTATTAAAGATTTGATGCGCAAGCACAAAGCTGCTCTGGGAGTTGAACTTTCGGGTCACTTCTTTTGGAAAGAGAATCATTATTCAGAAAGTCCA
>Ga0190360_1001196_pt1 | contig 13575 bp, 11 predicted proteins | sample 48721834_MG_FD_161271 | JGI IMG/M metagenome (GOLD analysis project Ga0190360, IMG submission 161271) | Hydrothermal vent microbial mat bacterial communities from Southern Trench, Guaymas Basin, Mexico - 4872-18-3-4_MG | ecosystem: Environmental > Aquatic > Marine > Hydrothermal vents >... | reverse complement strand
TTCAAGAACTCCCCTCTTGCGATTATTCTATTAAATATGGAAGGTAAAATCGTTGAGTGTAATTCTAAGTTTGAAGAATCCACGCAATTTAGAAAGAAAGATATAATTGGTAAAAATTTGCAAGAATTACCATCTATTTATGAGGATTTAAAGTTAAAAATAGTTCAAAATCTAGAAAAATTAAAAAATGGCGTTACAACTCCTTCTTTAGAAATATTAATAAAAAAGAAAAGTGGAGATTTCATATGGATAAATCTTATCTCAACAATTATAAATGTAAATAAAAAGCCACACATTCTCATGGTAGGTATTGATATCACTAGCAAAAAAGAGATCGAAAATAAGTTAAAAGAATTGAATGAAATTCGCCAAAAATTCATAGCAAAAGCCTCACATGAATTAAAAACGCCAATAACAACAGTATTTGGCGCTCATCAGCTAATCCAAGAATTACATAATGAAAAATTAGATCCAGAAGTTCAGGATTTATTCAATATTGCTTTTAATGGCACTAAAAAATTAAAACAAATCGTTGAAGATTTATTAGATTTCTCAAGAATAGAAACTGGGTCAATTTTTATTGAAAAAAAATTGATTAATTTAACAGATTTAATCAATCAATGTATTAATGATTATAAATTTCTTTTAAAGAATAAAAAACAAGAAATTTTTAAAGATATCCCTGAAAACGTGAATATTTTTGCAGATTTATTTAATATAAATCTTTTATTATCAAATTTGCTTTCAAATGCAATTAAATATACTCCGGAAAAGGGTAAAATAACCATTACAGTGAAAGAAGAACGCAATGCAGTTTTAATAAGTATAAAAGATACTGGAATTGGTTTAACTGATGATCAAATCAAAGAATTATTTAAACCATTTAGTAAATTAAGTTCTAACCAAGTAAATGATAAAGACTTCAAATTTAAGAGCACAGGATTAGGTCTATTTTTATCTAAAGAGATTGTAAAACTCCATAATGGTGAAATTTGGGCAGAATCTGAAGGAATAAATAGGGGGAGTACCTTTCACGTTAAATTGCCCTTAATGGAATAGCTATCCAAAACTATTAAATTTTTATCATGAAAAATTAAAAGATTAACCAAAAGAAGTTGATCTTCTAATAAATTAGAAAAAAAAATTGTTTTTTAATAAAAATAACTTCTCTTAAGACCTATTTATTTAAAGAATGAAATTGTATTTCAAATCAAATTAATTTACAATTATTCTCGAGCTAAAACCAATTTTTTTAATGATTTAAAAATTTTAATTTCTAATTGACGAGAATTCCTATTATTTTTAATAAAAACCTTTTATATAAATTACTCTCTTATTATTATTAGAATTAAATAATTTTCTCAGTGAGAATCTGCTCTTGCCACTTGAATTTATTAATCCTCCTTTAGCTATATTGGCATCAGGAAATAAAAGCGGAGTAGAGATAGGAGGTTCAAAATCAATCATAAGTATAGATGAATCTCATAACTTTTATAATGAAGGGAACATCTATACAGAATTATCTTGGGCTGCTTTTTACGATGAAAAAGGATTAGAAGATCAAATTGATACGTTTACAACAAAAGAATTTGATTCAATCAGAGAAGATCCTGAAGCTCTTACTGATGCGATCGTTAAAATCATTTATCAAATAATAAATAATAGAAAAATTTTTTATGGAATTGCTGATTTTGAAGTTGACGCTTTTTTAGATGCTAATACCACAGTTATTTCTGGTCTTAAATTAGATTATAAAATTATTAATAGATTAATGGAAGCGCATAAAAAATCGCGGGAAAAAAACTTGTTTCCGCAACTCATTATAAGCAATAAAGGCGTGAAAAAGATTTTAATAGAATTTCAAGGAAATAAAAAACATAACCTACATCTTATTGGCTCAAAATTGGAAGATTTAATTAATAGATTAAGACTTGCTAAAGGATTTGCAGTTGGTCTCGTGGCAACATCGAAAAATGTTGCTAATCTTTATATAATTGGAGATAATATCGTTTTTGAGAGAGAAACCGAACAAGATTTTTGTTTGGATAAAGAAAATATTAAATTTATTGAATATGCTGTAAAAAAGAAAGTATTAATTCCTATAAGTTGGTTTAGAATAGATATAGGCATTCGTTCACTTGAAACTCTTGAATTGTGGGATGAAATCAAGAATAAGCCGGAATTGGTTAAAGCACTTGATTATTATGAAAGATACATTAATGCATTAGTTTATAAGAAATTCAAATCATTAGCTCAACCAGAAAAAATTGGCATAGATTTGGAAGTAGATTTTTATCAAATGAGCCCTAGGGAAAGAAAAAAAGCTCTCAAGGATATGGAAAAGGCAATTAGAATGCTAACAGAAATGTATAAAGAATGATTCTATTCTTTCAAAATTCTTGGTGCTTTAAAATAACCATCTAATACATGTTTTGCATTTTTTAAAGCTTCTTCATTCGATAAGGATTTTTTGGGGATATCATCCCTGAAAACATTTTTCAAGCCTTCTATTGGATGTGTCATTGGTTTCACATTATCTGTATTTAAATTGTTAAGTTTTTTAAAATAGCCTAGAATATCACTTAATTGTTTTGCAAATTTATCTTTTTCATCCTCAGACAGATTTAAAAGCGCTAATCTTGATATATGTTCTAAAGTTTTTTTTGAAAAACCCTTTTCAGTCATTATCCTCTCAATTAGAAATAATTGTTTTCTATATTTTAAAATCATTAATAATAAATAAGCTTAACTTTCGTTCTCTTTTAAAATCATATTTCTATTTTATAAAAATTAAATATTTAAAAAGTATAAGAGTCAATTTTTGAATCATAAACATTAATTAATATCAATTTAAAATTATTGGAGTTTGATTAATTTTGTTTAGAATTGGAGTAGATACAGGCGGTACATTTACAGATTGTGCGGTTATAACTCAAGAAAAAGGAGAATTAAAGCGATACAAAGCTCCATCCACACCTAAAGATTACTCAGAAGGAGTTATGGATGTACTTGCAATAGCTTCACAAGATTTTAAAATGACAATAAAAGAATTCCTCGAAAATACAGAGTTTATAATTCATGGAACAACAATAGCTACTAATTTAATTCTTTCAAGGGGAGGAAAAGATGTAGGATTGATTACAACTAAAGGATTCCGTGATATTATTGAACAATGGTATAAAGAAGAAAGAAGATATGATATGCGATATCCTCCTCCATCTCCACCGTGCCCAAGATGGTTAAGAATTGAAGTAGAAGAAAGAATTGATTTCGCTGGGAAGATATTAAAAGAATTAAACGAAAAAGATGTATTAAAAGCAATTGATTTTTTTAAGAAACATTCAATTAATTCAATTGCAGTTTCTCTAATTTTTTCACCTATAAATTCAGTTCATGAAAAAAGGATTTTAGACTTATTTGAAGAATTTTATCCTGAAGCAATAGTTCAAATATCCTCAGAAGTATTACCTCAATTAAGAGAATACGAAAGAACAATGGCGACAGTATTAAACGCCTATGTAGCGCCTTATGCATCAAAATATCTTCAAGATCTTGAAAACAAATTGCGAGCTAATGGATTTAAAAAAGATCTTCTCATAATGCAATCAAATTCTGGAGTTTCCCATGTTAATATCATAAGCAAGATCCCTGTAAGACTCGCATTATCTGGACCTGCTTCTGGACCAAAAGCAGCATTATTCTTTTCGGAATTAATTGGAGTTAAGAATATAATATCAGTAGATATGGGAGGTACATCTTTTGATATTTGTCTAGTTAAAGATAAGGTTATTCCAACATCTATTGATGGTAAAATCGGAAGATTCCGTTTAGCATTACCAACAGTAGATATCCATTCACTGGGTGCTGGTGGTGGTAGTATTGCTTGGATAGATGCTGGAGGTGTTTTAAAAGTAGGCCCAAAAAGTGCAGGAGCATCTCCAGGACCTGCTTGTTATGATCGTGGAGGTACAGATCCTACCGTTACAGATGCTAATTTAATCTTAGGTTATATTAATCCTGAAAATTTTCTTGGTGGAAGGATGAAATTAAATTTTAATTTAGCTAAAAAAGTAATTGAGGAATTATCGGAAAAAATTGGGTTGAGTTTGGAGGAAACTGCTTATGGAATAATAAAAGTTGTGAATAATAATATGATTGATGGTATTAGGGCGGTATCGATTAAAAGAGGACATGATCCTAAAAATTTTACTTTAGTGGCGGCAGGAGGTGCAGGACCACTCCACGCTGCTAAATTAAGTGAATTAGCTGGAATCTCTAAAATTATAATCCCAAGAATAGCATCAGCCTTCTGTGCCTTTGGAATGACAATATCCGATTTGCGTCACGATTATGTTCAACCATACATTACACCAATTAGAAAAGCAGATCTCGAAAAAATTAATGAAATATTTGATGTTTTAGAACAAAAAGGAAGAGAAACTCTATATTCTGAAAATCTTAAAGATGATCAAATTGAATTTATCCGATCAATAGATATGAGGTACATTGGTCAGATTTATGAAGTAGAAACTCCGATTCCTAAAATTAAATTAACTATAAAAAATCTAAGTGAGATTGAAAATCTTTTTCACGAGAGACATGATAAACTTTATGGTTATTTTGATAAAAATTCTGATATTGAATTGGTTCATTTGCGTGTTAAAGCAATTGGAAGAACAAAACCTTTTAAAATTAAGAGAAGGGAATTGGGTTCAGAACGACCCATTAATGATGCTATTAAACCAAAAAGAGAGGCTTACTTCGAAGAAATGGGAAAATATATCAAAACAATGGTTTATGATGGAAATAAATTAATTCCAGGAAATATTATAGAGGGGCCTGCAATAATCGAAGAAAATGATACAACAATCGTAGTTTTTCCAAGATGGGTTTGTAAGCTTGATGGATTTAATAATTATATATTAACTTTAAAAAATAATTCCGGAGGAGATATATAAAAATGAAAGATAATAAGATAGATCCAATCATTACCTCCGTTATAATGAATCGAATGGATACTATTGCAAAACAAATGGCAACTACAGTGTTAAAGACTTCGAGATCGGCGGTTTTTAACCAAGCACACGACTTTTCCTGTGGTCTTGCAGATGGGAAAGGGAGAATGATTTCAATGGAAGCAGGTCTTCCAATTCATCTTGGAGCGATGCCATTTGGAGTAAAATATGTTATTGATTATTTTAAGGATGATTTATACCCAGGTGATGTAATTATGATGAATTCTCCATACCACGGGAATAATCATCCCGCTGATGTAACAATAATAACGCCTATATTTTGGGAAGAAAAAGATAATGAAGAGCCTGAAAAACCCATTGCATTTGCCATAACAAGGGGTCATCAAGCAGATATTGGTGGAAATCAAGCAGGAACATATAATCCTATGGCAACTGAGTTAATGCAAGAGGCATTCGTGATTCCTCCTTCAAAACTTTATCATAATGGAGGAAAATTAAATAAATCTTTATGGGATTTATTTTTAACTAATGTTCGAGTGCCACATTATCAATCAGGAGATCTACTAGCTCAAATTGGAGGAAATCGAATAGCTGAGCGTCGAATTTTGGAAACAGTTCAAGAATTTAGTTTAAAAATGTTTGAAAATACTATAAATAAAATAATAGATTCTACTGAAAAACGTATTAGAGCAGAACTTGAAACTTGGCCAGACGGTACATATAAGGCAGAAAGTTTATGTGAAGGAGGTTTTACGGATCCTGGACCATATAATATTAAAGTTTCTCTTACTGTTAAAGGGAGTGACTTAATTTTTGATTTTTCTGGTTCTTATCGTCAAGTTAAAGCAATTGTAAATAGTGCTATTTCAAATACTTATTCAGCAGTTTATACATCTGTACTAACTTCAGTTGATCCAGAAATTCCTCATAATGAGGGATGTTTTAAACCAATAAACATTATTGCTCCTAAAGGTACAATTGTAAATGTGGAATGGCCTTATCCTACAGGAATGTCGACGGTCTGTATAGCTCAAGAAATCATTCATGCTTGTTGGAAAGCAATTGCACAAGCTGTTCCAGAAAAAGCAAACGCAGAATGGGGAAAATGGAACACTATGGTGACAAACGGAATTGATAGATATGGAAGAAGATATACTATTATTCATTATATTAATCTAGCAGGAGGAGGAGCAACTTGGGGTGCTGATGGTTGGCCACATGTAGCATCCTCAATGGCTTTAGGAGCAGCAATTCCTATGTCTGTAGAATTATTAGAAAGCAAATTTCCTGAGTTAATAAATATGACTAATTTTGTTATAGATTCTGGAGGTCCAGGAAAATGGCGTGGAGGTGTTGGTATGAAATATGAAATTGAACCATATGGTGATAAAGTGGAATATGTAAAAGGTGGTTGTGGACAAATTTTTCCTCCAGAGGGACTTTTAGGAGGGAAAGAAGGAAGCATCTGTAGACATTGGAAGGGACCAAAAGGTAAAATAAAATATGGTCGAGCTTTAGAAGTAGGATATGCTAAAGAAGGGCGTGTATTTGGTATTGAGATGAGTGGAGGAGCAGGAATAGGAAATCCACTTGAACGAGATCCTGAATTGGTTAGATGGGATGTTCTAAACGAATATGTCTCGTTAGAAAGTGCAGAAAAAGATTATGGTGTTATTATTGATCCAAATAAGATGGAAATCGATTATATTAAGACAAAAAGATTACGCGAACAATTAAAAAATAAATAAATCCTTATAGTTCTTCTATTTTTTATAATAATAATGATTAATTATAATTGAATATGAATTTTATCTATGGCAAATAAAGAGGATTTATGGGAAGAAATACCTAGTTATGCCTTCATATCACTTGCACGAAGAGGAATGGAAAAAATATCTTTAGAACAATGCTTTATACCTGATTGTGATAATGAAGATCCAAGTTTACTTGAGCCCTTAAAAAGTGAAGAATTTGAAGATGATAAAAAACATATAAAAGATATTCATATAAAATGCAAAAAATGCGGAAAAACATTCATTTTAAGATTGGAAACCTTAAAAAAAGTAGCCAAGTCCACCAAAAATGAAGATGAGATCTTATCAATGGGCCTTGTATATGCTTATGATGAAAATGGCAAAAATTTAGGGCACATTGGTTATTTTTAGTACAAAATTCTTTTTTTAATTTTATTTTTAAATATTAAATTAATAAAAATTATTAGACAATCAGTGTTATAATACTCGTTTGTTGTTTATTGGAAAGTTATCAAACATAAATATTAAATAAATAATTTATATCTTATTTAATATCTAAAAAATCGAGCATATCTCTCAAATGACTGATGAAATTAGTGAAGAAGATACTTTAAGAAAGAAAATTTGGAGAATCATCAATGTTCTTCAAGCTCATCAACTATTTGTACATTCAAAAGTTTTAGAAATAAAATTTTTTGATAAAAAAGCAAGAAAAATTAAAACTCAAAAATTACCTGAAATAATTACATTATGTGTTCTGAATGCTCTCGTACCAAATTCAGCAATGTTGTTAATAGGTCCACCAGGAACGGCTAAAACAAGTTTGGTGAAATTATTAGGGCGAATGTTTACTTCCAGTAGTTTAAATGAAATTGAAAATGCCATAGTTCGTGGACATCCCCAATTAACAGAAGAAAAATTAGTAGGAACTTTAAAATTAGGAAAATTAATGAAAGAAGGTAAAGAAGTAGTAATATGGAGGAAATTCATAACAAATTTTTGGAAAATCATAGATGAAGTAAATAGATTAACTCCATATGCTCAAGATATATTGTTATCTTTATTAGCAGAAGGAACTGTTAAATATTTTGATGAGGTTCTTTCAATTAACAAATACTGTCTATATGCTACAATTAATCCCCAAGATGTGGGGACATTTGAACTATCGCGCCCATTTCTCGACAGATTTGGCATCTCTGTCCAAGTTTCTATTCCTTCAAGCTTGGATCTAAATTTGATATTGACAGGAAAGGATGAAAAATATAGTGGTTGGGATGAATACATACAAGTCCCAGAAATCCTTTCAATTGATGAACTAATGGAAATATGGTACTACATTAATAAAATAGAATTAAATGATGATGCTGTTAATTATATTCATGCCATAATACGTGAATTTTCGCTATGTGATCGTGTCGATAAAGGAAATTCTGAAAATCTAAAACCTAGCGCAGGTTTATGCTCAGATTGCCACTTTAATACATCACCTAATATTTGTAATAAAATAGATTCTCCTTTAAGCGTAAGAGCAGCTAAAGACTTAATTAGATATTCAAAAGCATTAGTATGGTTATTAAATCAAGAAGAAATAGATATTAATGTAATAAATACACTTGCACCATATATAATCTCTCACAGAGTCTATTATGTCCAAAGAGAATTAGAAAAACCACCTTATTGGGGTGATAAATACAAATTTTCTAAAGATATTTTAGAAACAATTCGAAAAAGATATTTTAATAGAAAACAATGTTATGAAATTACTCAGAGATTTCGAGATGGTAAATATACTGAGCAAGACCTTAATATTTTAAATAAATTTAAGAAAAGCGATTTAATAGTTAAGTATGACCTCTTTCCTTATGCTAAAATGCTTAAAAATAAAAAATATTCCAAAATGGCTAAAGAAATTATTGATGTTATAAAAACTGGCAATGTAGAAAAATTATCAGAAATAAGAAACAAATTAATAAGCATGATCGATTTTCCAAACAGAGCTTATTTAATCAGTTTGAGCGAAAAAGAGTTATATAAACAAACAGTCTCGTATTATAATTTTAAATACATGTATAAAGATGATATTTGGGCGGATATTGTTGTAGAATTTCCTGAATTAAATGAACCATTAAAAGAAGCATTTAGCAAGAGGCAAACCTTACAAGTTCGCGTTGAAGATTTGATTATTGAAATAAACGTGACTGGAACTAATGAGGATTCATTAGTGAATATGCAGATTTCTGGTGGCTCAAAAGCCATTAAATTAAGAGAATTATTAAATAAATTAGATTATTTAATGAAAGAAAATTAAAATCATGATTTTATTCAAATAAACAAATTAAATTAATTAAACAAGTAAATTGAAGTTAAACGAAAAAAATCTAATTAAATTCGCTAGAGAGGGTTGGTCGAAAGCAATACAAGCATATTATTTCCCTCCATTAGATGAACCACGATATGTATTTGATTATTCACTTGCAGAAGGGTTTTACATAGATCCTAATGCTAATTGGAGGGTTACAATGAATTTAGCAAGCGCCCCTCCTTTTTCTCATCAAGATGATTACATTAATTTTTTTCATGCAATATCAATGCATGAAATTGGTCATTATCAAATAATCCCTTATGATGGGTTAATACACGCAAAATTGTTAAAAGCTGCAATAAAACATCTATCTCCTGATCTAGCTCAAATTTCCGTCAATTTATTTGCCGACATCGTTATAGATACAATATTATATAGAGAGCATCCTTTTTTAATGAAATGGGAGATTGAAGCATATTTTTCTCATTTAATTTACAAGAATGATAAAAATTTTAGCAATTTCTCAAAACTCATATTTTACATTTATAAAAAAATGTTTCAAATTAAGGTTGATATAGATGATATTAAAGAAGATATTAAAGATTTAGGAGATAATATTTTAGAGATTACATTAAAAAATCTTGAAATTGAAAGCACTTGGGAACAAAAAGTATCAAAAATCTCAAAATTACTGAAAGAATTAATAAAAAAGGAATTTACGATTGTAGTAGAAAAAACAAAATGTAATGAATGTAAAGCTGTAAGGAAATCTCCTAACAATAAAAACACGTTTATAGAATTTTCAGAAGATATTTTAGAAATAATGGGTAATCCCTTAGAAATTAAGAATAAGGATGTTTTAGAAATAGAAAAAGCGGATAAGAAAGCTCAAAAAGCAGAGGATTTTGCTAAAGATTGCTCTTACTCCAATTTTGGTGCACCAGCAAGGATCGCTGGAATCATAGAAGATTTAAATCCATTGGCAACTTGGTATCGTGGTAAGGCTAAAGATTTGATTCAAATTAGATTCTATGAGGAAAAACCTTCTGGACTATTACCAGTATATCCTGAAATGTGGAGGATTGGAGATCCCGTGAGTGATATGGATATCACTCAATCAGTAATCACGTTTCCCGTGATAATTCCAAATGTCACTACTAAAAAATGGAAAAAAGATGAACAAAAAGGACTCAATTTAAACCCCTCCCTTCCAGACTTATTAATTATAATCGATTCATCAGGGTCGATGGATTGGGATTATAAGTCAAATAAACCTAAAGGTAAATATCACGTTGCAGTTTTGTCCTCTTTTGCAGTCCTAAATCATGCCATTAAAAAGGGAGTAAAAGTTAGCGTGATTAATTTTTCAGATAGGGCTCTTGTATGCGATTGGACCGCCAATGTTTCAAATGCAGAAAATGTTATATTGAAATATCAAGGAGGAGGAACAGTTTTACCCATTAAAGTTCTATTAAAGCAATGCCAAAAGGCAGAGAACAACGTTTTAGTATTTCTAATAACAGATTTTGAATTATATAATTGGAAGGCAGCACGAAAAAAATTAATTCAAGTTGCTGAATGGGGCCATAAAATAATTGGATTTTTTATAGGTTCAAAATCAATTGAAGAAAATTGGGTTCACGAGCTTCAAGAAAGAATAAAACTCTATCCTATAAAAAATCTGGAAGATTTAATTAATTTAATCATTTCAGAAGTAAAAAAGTATTATTAACCTTTAATTTCTTTATTTATTTCTCTTAAATATAATTTCATGAAGTATCTTTGACTCTCACAGTACATTAATTTCTGTTGAGGCGTTAAATAAGTAGAATTTTGTAATATTGATTGAATTTCTTTCAATAAATTAAAGCTATCTAAAATCTTTTCTCCATGAATATTGAATCCACTTACTTTTTCATCATTATCATGCTCTAGTTCTTGTTCAATTATGTCTTGATAATTTGAAATTTGTTCAGTCTCATATATTTCAGTTCTATCCATTTTCAAGTAGCTCCATTTATTTTTTTATTTCATGAAATTTATTACGAAATAATGTATTCTTGAGGAATTACCTACACAATATAGAAACACAGAGATTTTCTTTTGAAACTATGTATTATCTGGATATCATTACAATATTATCTCAATTTTGAAAAGAGAAAAATATTAAACTAATGCCATAGAATAAGTATTTAGAAAAAATATGAAATCTTTAATAAATAAAACAAATATGTCGAATTTTTTAACTTAAAAATTAAATTTTGATGATAATGTCGCAGACAAATGATAAAATTCATGATAAAATCAAAGAGAAACTGGAAAAAGAAAAATGGTTTAACTATTATAAGATTACAACCTCAGTAAGGGATGGTGTAGTCATTTTAGAAGGAAATATCAAAGATTTATGGCAGAAGGTTCGTGCTGAAATCCTCATTAAAGCAGTAACGGGTGTTAAAAAGGTCATTAACAAATTAAACATTATTGAAGGGAAATTATCAGAGGAGAAATTAAATTATTATGCTAAAGCATATCTTTCAAAATTAGAATGCTTATTTGGTTTTATCGGTGTTTTAGCGTTATTTGTTTGTCTTATAATTGCTGCTTTATTGACACCAAATTATAATCCATTATTTAATACAGTAAGTTCATTGGGAAGAGGAATTGCCAAGACAATCTTTAGTATAGGTTTTGTTACCGCTGGTTCTCTTGGAATTCCGTTTGTTCTTTATTTAGAAAAAACTCTAAAAGGTGTTAATGAATTTATTAGGAGATTTGCCTCAACATTAGCTGTTATTGCCTCTCTTTGTATTGCTTTAGTCGGAATTTTACCAGATCCGGAATTTCCTGACCTTTTTATTACATTTCATACAACAGTAGCACTTACGGCTTTTTTGGGTTCAGTTACATATATTTGTTTATATTCTTATCTAATGTTGAAATCAGGAATTTTTAAATTATCTAATGTAGTTTTAGGATTCTTTACACTCTTAGAACTATTATTACTTGGAATTACTGGTTTTAATCCATTAATAGAATGGATTTTAACCTTGAATATAATCTCTTGGAGCGGAATAACTTCATTCAAGTTGTTAAAAATAAAAACCACTATTGACAAATACTTATGAATAATTTAGTGTTTTTAAAGAAAAGAAAATAAACTTTTAATCATATTTTTACAAAAAACTTTTTTAACCATTCTTCAAATCTAATTTCTCTTAATTGCTCGCCCCATAAAGTTTTGAGATTTTCTTTTCTTGGCAAAATACCTTCTTGTTTCAAAAGATTAATGAGGTGTTCAACACTTTTTTCTAATAATATTTCATAAAAGTTTGAAACCTCGATATTTTCTATTTTCGTTTCTTCAATCTCGTTTTTTAGCTTTTCTAAAATATCTAGCCAATATTTTGCGATTTTTAATGTATATTTTTCGATAGATTCCAGATCATTAAAAGTGAGAATTGGAAAAGTTATATGATATTTATTTTCATGCTTCTTTATTAAGCCATACCATTCTAGGTTAGTTAAATGATTTTCAACGATATCATGAGTCCATTTAAATTCAATTTTAGTAGAATATTCTCCATTTGAAACCAATAAAGGTTTTGGAGAAAAATTTGTCTTTTTTAAAATTTCTTGCGATGTCATTGGTCCCTTATTAGCTAAAAGTATTAAAATTTGCCGTCTAACCTTGTTTTCCAGAACCCAAGGTACTTCCTCCTCGTCCCATGGCTTGCCTTTATCAAAATCAAACCATGGCATTATTTCATTAATATATGACCTTCCAATGAATCTATATGAACTGTATTTTGTATTTTCTTTCATTTTTATAACACTTTTAATATGCTAGGGATATCCAACCAACCTTTTTTAGCGTGAATAATTGTACCATCAAGATCAATTACAAATTGACCAGGACATTGTTGTTCCCATCCTTCATATTCTCCATGCTCCAAACCAGCTTGTTTTGCTCTCTTTAATTTCGCAGGTAATTTAGCCATTGCTCCTGTTGTAAGTCTTCCAAGCCCATATTGAGCATATAACTCTGTTTTTGAGGATGGAATGACAGGAAATGGTATTTTTTTCTTCGCGATAAATTCTTTTGCTATTTTTTCTCCTGATTGTGTGATGTATAAGATCTTTGCTCCTTTTTCTTCAATTTTTTCAACATTTTCTAATAAATCAATTAGGTCTAATTGACAAATTGGGCAGCCAAAATATCGAGAAAATATCAAGACAATCTTTTGTTTGCCTAATAATTGTTCCAAATCTATTGTTCCAGCATTATAAGATTCTAATTTAAATAATGGTGCTTTATCCCCTTCATTTAATTTAACTTTCGGCATTTTTTAATATCACTTCTAAATTTTTAATAGTAATATATATTATGGTCATTTCTAAATAAATTATTCTCCCAACATTGCCTGAATCAATATTTCTGTTGCCTCTTCTTCAGTTAATCCTTTAGCTTGAAGTTCATCCAACCATTTCTGGTGAAATCGCCCAAGAGAGGCTTCATGTGAAATACTAGATGTAGGATCTGTTG
>Ga0190360_1001190_pt1 | contig 13600 bp, 8 predicted proteins | sample 48721834_MG_FD_161271 | JGI IMG/M metagenome (GOLD analysis project Ga0190360, IMG submission 161271) | Hydrothermal vent microbial mat bacterial communities from Southern Trench, Guaymas Basin, Mexico - 4872-18-3-4_MG | ecosystem: Environmental > Aquatic > Marine > Hydrothermal vents > Microbial... | reverse complement strand
AAATATGGGATAAGAGTGATTAATCTGTGTGAATAGCAGAAGACGCAGGGAGTGGAAGCTGAGATGAGGGCGGGGATGTTGGCGAAAGACAAGGGATGGGATCTGGTAGAGTTGTGCAAAAAAGCATCAGACGGAGGAGATGCAGATCAGATACTGAGGATAGACGGTAAACTATGGTATGGAGAGGTGAAAAGTGAGATACCGAGCGGAATGAGCATAGGGGATTGGATGACGAAGGAGACAACGAAGAAGAATACCTTGTATAAATTGTTGAGCAGAGAAAAAGATATCTCTATGGGGGATTGGGAGTACGGTGGAATAAAAAATCTTAAGATATATTTACCGGAGAAGTATACAGGATACAATAGTGAGTTGCTGGAGAGAATTGAGGTGTACAAGAATAAGTTAGGCATGAACGATTGGGACATAGAGATAGTGTATTACAGATGGTGATGAAGATGAGCCAGGATTATCTGGGGATGACATTTGTTTACGGAAAAGAAGAGGAGTTAGATGGAAAGCTTGTAGCAATAGTGAAAATACTGTTGAAAATGGGATTCAAATGGCTATGGTGTGAGTGTGGGAAAGGGGGGTATGGATTGGAGTGGGACAGAGATAGATATATTCTGAGAAAATATGGAGTTGAAGATATAAATAGGTTGATAGTTTACAGTGGTGCAGAGTGGTTAGCGAAGGTAGAAGCGAAAGAGATAAAATGGATAGAAGATAAGGAATTGATATGTAAGATAAATGACTATCATAAACAAGAGGACGAAATAATTCTTTATAGTATACCATTTCCCCCAGTTAAATATTACGAAGAATGTGGTATACGATATGATCGAGAGAAACCGTTTCCTCCAGATGAATTAATTATTAATGAAGATGGAAATAAAGTGGAGGTATATGGACGCGAGGCGAAAGGTAAGAGAGCAATAATAGTGGATTTCTGGTCATTGCATAGGTATTTTGAGTTTTCAGATCCGCCATTAAGCAGGGCAGTGGAAGATTTCGCAGTGGATTTGATGAGGGACATAGCTAGTGCTACGAAGCCAGTGTATGCGTACATGAATAGAGAGGAGTTCAAACCACTGGAATACGATCCCATGTGCAGAAATATGAAAGAAATGGTGAAATTGGTGAGAAGTGAGGGAATATACACTGTGTGGAGTGACATTCTGTGGGTGCCGAAAAATGCGATACTTAATGAATTTTCTATGGAAGAGCTAAAAACTGTAGAAGGTGTAACTGGCAGAAAATGGGAAATAGTTGTGGAGGAACACGATGATCATTTGTTCCTGTACCCAACGAAGTCCATAAGTAATTATGAGTATGTTGAATATAGATATAAGAATCGGAGAAAGGAGGAGGCTTTCTTAAGGGAGTTGCATGACTCTCTATGGTTGTTGGAGGGGCGTGATATAATAGAGGACTTCTGCGGAGATGCGAATGAAGGCTTGGTATTGAATATTAGGGCAGGTAGCGGAGCGAAGAAGGATGAGGTAATGAAGGTAATAAAAAGGGTGAGCAGAAAGCATAAGGTTTCAGTGAAAGAAGTAAAGTTTATTGAGTGAGGAAACAGCGGGAGAACGGGAAGGGCAATCTCCGGGTTATAGAGATTGATTGCAGGATAAGAGGAGAGATGAAACGTAGTGATCAGTTTTCCTTCAAGAGGTAATCTCTTTTTCCCCTTCTTTCTTTTTAAGAAACATCCACGCACCTATCCCTGCTCCAATCCTTACTATGATCAGAAGCTAGTTTATCCCTCCACCCGTCTCCAAAGGCTCCTCCTGATTCAAATTTCAATGGAACAATCACCATCGGTTGCAGATACCCAAACTCCGGGGCCGTGCCCGCAAAAAACGAAGGGATGCCTGCAGCGGCAAAAGATCATATCATAGCCGGAGGGTTTATGCCGGTCTCTCATAATCGTGAGCGTACTAAAAAGACACATCGGCCCAAGCACATCCAAAGATGGATTGATACCAGAGAGGTGATCTGATGGAGAGTCTATATATAACAAAACAGGTATGACGTGTGAAGAAGGTTTCTTGGGGGCGGGGTTATAACCGATAGGAAGACTCTCCGTTAACGGTGGTTTAAAAAGGTTGACGACGCTAGCGTCTCCCCACGCGTCTGCCATCGTTCAGAGTATCACCATGAGGAAAAAGCCCAGCAGAAATATGGCCATGAGCAGGTTCATGATTCCCGAGAAGAGGTTTGGGACGGCTCGGGTCTCCTTTAGCTTCCTTAGGAGCTCACCCTCAAATCCCGTGCTCCGGGGTATATCCGAGTGGATTATGGAAACACCGGGCCACTGGTTTACAAAGGAAACTTTTCCCTCCGGCCTCCTGATCTCTATTGAGCTCTCTTTCTCTTCGTACTTCCATCCTCTCCCCTCCAGCACCTCCCGGGTGGCCCCTCTTGTCTCCAAAGGGTCGGAGTTGTATATTATAAGACTCCTGTAGTAGCGCTTGAGAAGATACAAGAAGACGAGCATAAGAAAGAGTGCCGGGTTGAAGACCCCGAAGAGGTATTCCGGCATGCCCTGGCCGTGCCGGAAGGAGAAGATGAGCACCGATAAATAGACTGGAAGGAGGATGCCCAGGAAGAGGAAATTGAGAAGGGCAAGTCTCATTACGATGGGGCGTCTTCGGAGCTGGGAGATTCCCAGAAGGAATATGAAGCCGATTGAGACCGCACCGATGATCAGAACCATAAGGTCAAACATCTCCTTTAAGCCTCCTTATCTCGTCCCTTATTCTCGCAGCCTCTTCAAATCTGAGCTCCTTCGCAGCCCTCCTCATCTCCCTCTGAAGATCTTCGATGACCCTCTTAAGTTCCCCTGCCGGGAGCCTCTCACCCTCCTCCACCATCGGGGTCTCCTTAAGGATAGTGCGTATCTCTTTCTTTATGCCCTTGGGCGTTATCCCGTGCCTTCTGTTGTACTCCATCTGGATTCTCCGCCTCCTCTCGGTCTCCTCTATAGCCCTCTTCATGGAGTCCGTCACCTCATCGGCGTACATTATCACCTGTCCGTTGACGTGCCTCGCTGCCCTTCCTATGGTTTGTATAAGGGCGGTCTCGGATCTCAAGAAGCCCTCCTTGTCTGCGTCCAGTATTGCCACCAGGGAGACCTCCGGCAGGTCGAGCCCCTCCCTCAAGAGGTTGATCCCCACCACCACGTCGTACTTTCCCTCCCGCAGAGCCTTTAGGATCTCCACCCTCTCCAGCGTCTCAACATCGGAGTGGAGGTAGTTCCCCGAGAGCCCCATCTCCCTCAAGTAGTCAGTCAGGGTCTCCGCCAGCCTCTTCGTCAGGGTGGTGACCAGTACCCTCTCACCGCGCTTCTTCCTCTCCCTTATCTCCCCGATCAGGTCCTCTATCTGTCCCTCCGTTGGCCTCACGATAAGCTCGGGGTCCACAAGCCCGGTGGGGCGTATGATCTGCTCCACAATCTGTGAGGATACCTCCCTTTCAAAGGGCCCGGGGGTGGCGGTGGTGAAGATGACCTGGCCCACCCTCTCGAGGAATTCCTCGAAGGTCAGGGGTCTGTTGTCGTAGGCCGCAGGTAGTCTGAAGCCGTAATCCACTAGGTTCTTCTTCCTAGAGCGGTCCCCCCTGTACATGGCTTGGAGCTGCGGGATAGTGACGTGTGACTCGTCTATAACCACAAGGTAATCGGAGGGGAAGAAGTCGAGGAGGGTGTAGGGGGGCTCCCCGGGGAGCCTTCCGTCAAAGTAGCGGGAGTAGTTCTCGATTCCCGTGCAGTAGCCCATCTCCCTTATCATCTCTATGTCGTAGAGAACCCTTCTTCTCAGCCTCTCAGCCTCCACCACCTTCCCCTGCCGCTTGAAGAACTCAACCTGTCTCTGAAGGTCCCTCTCTATTTCCTTCAAGATCCCCTCAAGTCCCTCCTGGGCGATGTTATAGTGGGTGGCAGGGAAAATGAGGGCCTGCTTCACATCCTCAACGGTGGTGTAGGTCACCGGGTCCAAGTATCGTAAGGACCTCACCACCCCCCCTTCTATCTCCACCCTCAGAACTCTCTCCTCCACAGTGCCCACGTCAAAGGTGGCCCCCCTCAGGCGAAACCTCCCTTTTTCGGGGGCCATCCCTCTCTGGTACTGCATAGATATAAGTTTTGATAGGAGCTCCCGTCTGGTGAGCTCCATGCCCCTCCTCAGCTTCAGGGAGGCCCTCTCGTACTCCAACGGCGACCCGAGGCCGTAGATGGCCGAGACAGATGCCACAACTATGACGTCCCTGCGGGTGAGAAGCGCCTGGGTTGTACGGTGCCTCAGGCGGTCTATCTCCTCGTTTATGGAGGCGTCCTTTTCTATGTAGAGGTCCTTCTGGGGGACGTAGGCCTCCGGCTGGTAGTAGTCATAGTAGGAGACGAAGTACTCCACAGCATTGTGGGGGAAGAAGGCTTTGAACTCCGCGGCTAGCTGTGCCGCGAGGGTTTTGTTGTGGGATATGACAAGAGTGGGCCTCTGGACCCTCTCAATCACATTGGCCACGGTGAAGGTCTTCCCTGAGCCGGTCACACCCAGGAGTGTCTGGAATCTGTAGCCCTTCTTCAGCCCTTCCACAAGCTTCTCTATCGCCTGGGGCTGATCCCCCGTGGGGGAGAACTCCGATACGAGACGGAAGGGCTTCACGGAACCCCATCGTCCCGCTTCATATTTAATTTAACGGATACATCTTTACACCTCTTCGCCCCACCGTTACACCCACTGCTGAAAGAAGACTCCCCCGGGGGGATAGAAGTTTTAATAACGTTGTTGTTATGGGGAGTCGGTCAACCCACATCTGGAGGATTCAAGATGGCGGAAGAAGGAAAGATCCCGAAACCGAAGCCGGTGAAGGACCGCTTCAAAAGGGTCCCCATAAGGATGAGGGACCCGAAGGAGAGGATACATGACTTTGAAGTTTACATCCACGGGTACACCCCCGAGGAGGCGGTGGCTGAGGCCTCAAGATGCCTCTCCTGCAACGTGTGCTCTAAGGGCTGCCCGGCAAGGCTGGACATCGCGGCCTACGTGAGGGCTATCGCCGACGGGGACCCGAAAAAATCCTTCCAGATAATCTTCAGGGACCTCCCGCTTCCCATGATATGCGGTTACGTCTGCACCCACAACTGCGAGGACCTCTGCGTTCTGGGCCGCAGGGGCGCCCCCATCGCCATAAGGCACCTGAAGAGGTATGCCGCCGAGACAGTGGGGGACTATGCCGAGGCCCTGGGCCTCAAACCCGAGCCCGACACGGGGAAGAGGGTGGCTATCATTGGGGCGGGCCCTGCAGGTCTCACGGTGGCCTACCGCCTGGCCTTGAAGGGTGTGAAGCCCGTTGTCTTCGACGCCCTTCCCTATCCGGGGGGCACAATGTATGTTGGAATTCCCCCCTACCGCCTCCCCCGGAAGGTTATAGAGAAGGAGGTGGAGTTCATAAAGTCTTTCGGGGTGGAGTTCCGCTTCAACACAAGGGTTGGGGAGGACATACCCTTTGAAAAACTCATGGAGGAGTACGATGCGGTTTTCATAGGGGTGGGGAACCACAGGCCAAGGAGGGTGGAGTGCAAGGGAAGTGACTGCTCAGGGGTTTACCATGCTCTAGAATTCTTAAGGGGGGTAGCCCTGGGCGAGATAAAGGAGGTGGGCAGGAGGGTGGCGGTTATTGGCGGAGGGTTTACAGCCATGGACGCCGCCAGAGTATCGCTGAGGCTGGGTGCGGAGAAGGTTATGGTCCTCTACCGCCGCAGAGCCCAGGACCGCCCCGGCTATCCCTCTTCCAATGCTGAGGAAGAGCTCAGAGAGGCGGAGGAGGAGGGGATAGAGTTCGTCTGGACTGTTACACCCTTTGAGTATACATCTAAGGAAGGGAAGGTGACTGGCATTAAATACTGGAAGAACAGGATGATTGAGGTGCCGGGGAAGAGGGCGAGGCCAGAGCCTATAAAGGATCAGGAGTACTTTGTGGAGGTGGACACCGTAATTGAGGCTACTGGTCAGAAGATAAACTTTGACTTCCTCCCGGAAGAGATCAGGGAGAAGCTGGAGATGAGCTGGAGCGAGATCAAGGTGAACGAGTACGGAGAGACCTCAATCCCCGGGATATTCGCCGGGGGCGACGCCACAAACGAGAAGAAGGACATAATAAGCGCAGTGGCAGACGGCAACAGGGCGGCGGTGGGAATCCTAAGGTACCTATTCCCGGAGAGGGCCGAGGAGTTCCACATAAAGGAGTGATATTCCATGAAAAGGGATATAATCTCCATGCTTGACCTGGAAGATGACCTCATGGAGTTCCTCGAGCTGGCCCGGAGGGTGAAGGAGGAGCCCGGTAGATACTCAAAGGCCCTGGAGGGTAAGAGCCTCGGGATGATCTTCGAGAAACCTTCCACACGCACCAGGGTCTCTTTCGAGGTGGCCATGACCCAGCTCGGAGGACACGGACTTTACCTGAGCACAAGGGACCTCCAGCTGGGGAGAGGAGAGACCGTTGAGGACACCGCAAAGGTCCTCTCAAGATACGTAGACGGTATCATATACAGGGGCTTCAGCCACCAGATCACCCGGGAGCTGGCCCGCCACTCAACAGTGCCCGTGATAAACGCTCTGGATGATGCGGAGCATCCTATGCAGATCCTCGCGGACCTTCTGACGGTTCTTGAGAGGAAGGGGGACTTAAGAGGTCTTAAACTGGCTTACATAGGTGACGGGAACAACGTGGCCAACTCCCTGGCGATGGGGGCGGCCATGGCGGGCATGCATTTCGTCATTGCCTGCCCCGAGGGTTATGATCCCAATGAAAACCTGTGGAGGGAGGCTGAAAGGCTCGCCCGGGAGAGGGGAGGGAAGGTGGAAATCGTGAGGGACCCCTTGGAGGCCGCCAGGGGTGCCGACGCTGTTTACACTGATGTGTGGGTTTCCATGGGAGACGAGGAGGAGAGGGACAGGAGGCTCAAGGTCTTCCGCCCCTATCAGGTGACGGTGGAGGTCATGGAGAGGGCCAAGGAGGACGCCATTTTCATGCACTGCCTCCCGGCCCATAGGGGGGAGGAGGTAGCCCAGGAGGTTATAGACGGCAGGTGGTCTGTGGTCTTTGACCAGGCTGAAAACCGCCTCCATGCACAGAAGGCTGCCCTTCTGAAACTGCTCTCCTGAGGACCTACTCCTCCGCCTCCCTCTCGCCTCTCCTACTCAGAAGCAGGGCTGCCAGGACTATCAAAAGGGCTACTGCTCCTAGAATTATGTAGAGAAGGTTGGTCCCTTTCCCTCCGCCCCCGCCTTCTCCCTCTCCCGTTTCATCCCCCTCCTCGGGCCCCTCCCCCGTGCCTCTCACGTGAACAGTAAGGGTAGAGTGCACCAGGTGCTCCCCGTCCACCACTGTTATTGAGATGTGATAGACCTCATCGTTAATGGTAGGTGGTGGTGTCACGTTGAGGTAGGGAGAGTCATAACTAGCCACACTGTCCGTGACGTTTATCTCAAACCCCTCAAAGGGCGTGTCTGAGTCTGTGATGATATCCCTCAAGTCAATGGAGATGTTCTGCCCTGCTTGAAGTGTGATGTTCCACTCCTGAGGTAGAGAGGGGGGGTCATTCACTGCTATGACCTCGAAGAGCACCCAGAAGGGAACCCTGTATACTGAGTCTGTGAGGTTCAACCTGATCAGCCCTCCCTCGGTGGAGTTCTCTGGTGGGGTGAAGGTGAACGCAAGGCCTCCTACAATCTCCACTGCTTCTCCTCCCTCTCCCCGGGATAGCTCCAGGGTGAGCTCCTCCCCATCAGGATCTTCTGCCCGGACGATGAATTCCTCCGGGGTGTCCTCCAGAACTGAGGCTATCCATGCGGTCACCACCTCACCACCCCCTATGCTCACCATCCTTTTTCCAAGGGGGGTCCCGTTCAGGTAGGTGACATTGAGAAGCACTGGTGGATCGGGGGAGGGCAGAACAGTGACCGTTATGTTGGAGGTTGTGTTCACACCCTCCACGGGGCATATCTCAATATAATCCTCCTCTTCAAGGGCAGAGAGGTTCCAGTACTCGTCCCTGACAGTGATGGTCACCCAGGATTCCCCGTGCCAGTTACGCTGTGGCTTTATTGTTATGTTCTCCCCTTCCGTGGTGACGTTTATGCCCTCTCCCCACTCCGCCGAGAGAAGGGTCAGGTTCCCCACCCCGTCAGGGTCTGTGAAGAAGTCCTCCACAGTACCCCGCCATAATCCGTCCTCCTCTATCTCCAGAATGTTTATATTCGAGTAAGCGGGAAGGTTCATGGTGGGATACAAGTGGTGTTTCCACCATGAGGTCCCAGCGGTCTCAATCGTCACATGAAGGTACCCTCCGCCGGAGGTGAAGGTGAAGTTGTAGGGCTGGTAGTAGACAATTTGAGAACCTTGTTTGGAGAAGAGGGGCAGCCAGAGCTTCACGCTATCCTTTACATACCCCTCGAAGAAGGGGTCCTCCGGGGGAAAGCCGTATGGGACCACCGTAAGGTTGAAGGAGATGCTCCTTCCCATCTGATCCAGAGCACCCACGGTGATGTTTCGTAAGGCGGTGAAGGTGGTTAGTTCATCCTCCGTATGAATCCTCCTGCTGTCAGCGTAGGAGTCGTAATAGAACACGTCGCAGCGCCCCGGGGGAAGATGGCGGAAGTAGCTCCCGCCGTAGGAGTTCATATAGGAGCGGTTTGCATAGAGTCTTCCGCTGAAGGTGACGTTGAGGTCCATTCCGCAGTGTAAGGAAAAGGTACGGTTTATGTGAATGGCACCCACCCCCACAATCTGAAGGCCCGCCCTTAGGAATTCGGACCTGAAGTAATCCACGAGAAAGTCGCTGAAAACCCCACCACCCCCAAGCAACTGCATTCCTATTGTGGGATAGTTCGTTCCGTTGCCCTTCACCCTCACACCTTTGAGCAGGACCCCCCTCCCGCCGCCGGAGATGAGAACCCCCACATCCTTAACCTCGCTTATGTCTGCCCCGTCCAGAGTAAAATTGATGGGCCTCTCCACCACAATCCCCCGTCTAGACCCTATAACCGTTATGTCCCTCACCACCACATTTTCGGGGCTGTATATGGTGAGGGCGTCCTCCTGGACCTCCTCGAAAGTCACCCCTTCAGCCCTCATGTGCCCCTGCGAGAGTAGGCCCTTTTCGACAAACTTTATGGAGGAGTTGCGAACCTCCATGCTGCCCCCGGGGTATGAATAGAGGGCTATGGTAGAATTGGAGATGTAAGTGTTCCTCACTACCGCCCTCCCTGTGGAGTTCACCTGTATGTACCCCCAGGGAGAGGAGGAGGCGTTACCAAGATAGACAGGGGGGCCCGAATCATTGCCTGCTATGAGTGCCCCTTCCACGTAGATCCGAGCCCCCGGCAGGCCGTGACCGACGCTCCCCGGGGCTATTGTAAGAGTTGCCCCCGGGGCAACAGTCACATTGGCGAAGTGGAAGTTCCCTGCCCATGTGGTATCTGAATCTATGAGCCCTGAGAAGGGGACGTCTCTTGTACCCTCCCCCCTCACATCTCCATGGGGAGGGAAGGACAAGATCAAAATCGACACGAAAAGGAGGGCCAACCCGTTTTTGAAGCACATATAAAACACTTCCTGAGATTGTATAAAATATGGCAGAATAAAGGGCATCATATTTAAGCTGATTGCCAACATATTACAGTGATTCCTCAAAGCCCTTGCCTGGGGACTCCCCCTCCCCCCTCCGCCTGCGGAGAAGAAGGAGGAAGGCTCCTCCGAGGAGAGCACAGGGGATGGCAGCCGCCACGATGATGATGGAGGAGATACCCCCTCCCCCACCGCCTTCCCCGGGGATCTCAGGCACAATGATTTCGGCGCGGAAGGTGTCCTGGTAGCCGTCGTCATCCCTAACGGTGAGTGTCACGCAGTACTTTCCGGGCCTGAACTTATGCGTCACGTTCACTCCCTCGGCGCCCTCCCCATCGTCAAAATCCCAAAGGTAGATGAGCTTCTCTCTGTCGGAGGGAGTGTCCATGGAGGTTGAGGCGTTGAAGAAGTAGAGGGAGGGGGAGAGTCTCCCGTAGACGAAGTGCGCCACGGGCTGAAGATTGCTCACAGTCACCTTCAGTTCCGAGCGGCACGTAGCCCCGTCGTCGTCGGTGAGAAGCATTGTTAGAGTGTAGGTTCCTGAGGTGGGGAAGGATATGTTAAACTCCATCCCCTCTCCCGCCTCCTCACCATCCACCAGCCACTTCACACGAAGCGTTTCAAGGTCCGAGGGGGAGTCCTCAAGCTCCACAGCGCTGAGGCAGAGCACCTCATCCTCTATCAGCTGCGCAGAGGTCCTGTTAATCTCTCCTCGGGGGGGCAGGTTCTCAACGTATATGGTGCAGACATCCTCGGCAGTGAGCCCTTCGGGGTCTTTCACTTTAACTTTAAGGTTGTAGACCCCGCTCTTCTCAAAGCTCAGGGTTATAGAGCTGTTGGGTGAGAAGTCCCTGAGGAGCTCTCCGTTCAGAAGCCATTGGTAAAGAAGATTCTTGGAATCTGTGGGGGAGTCTTTTCCAACCGCCTCCAGGATCACAACCTCATCCTCGTAGACGTCCACCCTGTTCCTTGAGAGGATGACCTCCGGCGGGGCGTTTGAGACAATCACCTGGAAGGCCACAGAGACTACATTCTCCGAATCGTCCTTTACAAAGAGTACTGCCTCGTACAGACCTGAGCTGTGGTAGGTGTGCAGTGTGTCGGGGCTACCTCTCCAGTCGGTCGAGTTGCCGTCCCCGAAGTCCCACATAAAGGTGAGGTCGGAGGCGTCCGAGGGGTTATCTGTGACCTCTACAAGGCCGGAGAAGTGGATGGGAACGTCCTCCTCCCCCGTAAGGGGCTCCTCTGTTGTGGGGGTGACCACGGGCGGGGGGTCTGAGATGGAGATTACACTTGCTACGATGCTTTCAGCACCTAAGGGGTCCCTCGCATGGAGCTTCACGGTGTAGTTGCCGGCGTCGGTGTAGAGGTGATAGATCGGTGCAGGGTCATCCCAACTGGTTAAAGTGCCGTCGCCGAAGTCCCATCTAACGATGAGGGATGTGTTGTGAGAGGGTGTGTCCCTGATGCGTGGGTGGAATAATATAGAGTAGTCCTCCTGAAGCAGGCCTTCTACGGTGAAGTTCCCCCAGGGGGGTGGGTTCAAGATGCTCACACTTATCTCCAGCTCATTTACCGCCCCGTCATCGTCCTCCACAGTGACCCTTACAGTGTACTCCCCCGGATCTGAATATGTGTGGTTCACTGCAGTGAGAAGGGTCCCCTCGTCCCTCTCCCCGTCCCCGAAGTCCCAGCGGACCAGAAGCCCCGGGAGGTCTGAGGGTGTGTCCCAAACGTTAACGGATAATAGAAGAGGGGCCTCCATCTTCCCCGAGATGTTCTTTGAGCCGTTCACAGAGGGGGGGAGGTTTATTACCCTTAAGGTGAGGGGATAGAGCTCAACCCCCCTCCCCCCGCTGTCCAGCACCCAGAGCCTTATCCTTTTCAGGCCGCTTGAGGTGTAATTGGTGCTCACCGTGGGAGAGGTCCCAATGTGGTCCCAGCGGAGGTCCTCATCCAGATCCCACATGTATAGGGAGGGTGTGGGGTTCACCGAAACGCTGACCGTCACCTGCTGATCCTCCGAGGGGTCCTTTGGGGTCGCAGAGAAACTGCTCAAGGTGAAGCTGCTTCCCTCCTCCCTTATGATCAGCATTGTGTTAGCGGTCCCCCGGGCGGGGAGCACAGTGACGCCGCCGGTTGGCCACCTCACCTCAATAGACTCCACCCTGCGGCCCCCCAGCCCGAAGTGCAGCTCTGGCGGGCCCTGATGACCGTGACAGCTCTCCCCGGCGGTCATTTCCCTGACCATGATCCCACCCCCCTCAAGCCTGAGCGTGACCCTAGCGCCCACGGCGTACCTGTTCATCCCGGCTCCCTCAAGCCTCACCTTGAGGTAAGCTCCTCCATGCTGATTTCTATAAAGATGCGTCTCGTAGTACTGTCTTGAGCCTACCATGAAGGGGGACTTCCCTCCAGTTATGAGGTCCAGGTCGCCATCGTTATCGTAATCGCAGAAGACCCCTCCGTAGGTGTTCCAGACTCTCACGCCCTTCTCCGCGGTGACATCCTCAAAGCTCATATTCCCCCGGTTCCTGTAGAGGTAGGAGTAAGCGTAGGAAAGGTTGTATATCTGGGGAATGAAAAGGTCTACGAGGCCATCGTTATCATAATCCCCTGCGGCCACCCCGGAGAAGAGTTCGTCCCCCTGATAGGCGGGAGGGACCCCTATAGGTTTTATGGGTATGGAGGAGTTCGCCCTCACGTCAATGAAGTTGAAATCGGGCGGGCCCATGTTCCTGTAAAGCTTTGAGTCGTCGCAGACGTATCCTCTTATGTCATAGGGCATGGAGGGGTTGGAGGTTGGACCCACGTATTTATGGACCAGGTTGGCAGTGAAGAGGTCCAAAAGACCATCCCCATCAAGGTCGGATAAGGAGGAACCTATGGTATGGCCGTATGTGGGACCCCACCAGTACTGGCCGTAGTACCTTCCAGCTATATCGTCGTAGTAGCGGTGGGGATCGTACACCCCAGCCACACCTACATCCTCCGCCACGTCGGTGAAGGTTCCGTCACCGTTGTTTCTCCAGAGGTAATTGGGCTTGAGGCGGTAGTTGGAGACGTAGAGGTCAATCCAGCCGTCAAGATTATAATCACAGAGCTGAACACCTCTGCCGTAGGCAGGGTTTGATGAGGTGTCTACCCCGGCGGCGGTTACGTCCGTGAAAGTACCGTTCCCATTGTTTCGCCAGAGTACGTCTGGGAAGTGGCGGTAGTTCCCACCGTTCCAGTCCTCACCTTTGACCACGTAGAGGTCTAGGTCTCCGTCGCGGTCGTAGTCGAACCAGGTGGCTGCAGTGGTGGGATTGAGGTCCGTCTCCCCGAAGGCGATGCTGCTCACGTCAGTGAAGGTTCCATTCCCGTTGTTCTTAAGAAGGTGGTCCGGATAGCCCACGCGCCCCCCTATAAAGAGGTCCAGAAGGCCATCCCCGTCGTAGTCGCCCCAGACCCCCATGTAGGCACCCTCTACCGACCCCAGCCCAGAGCTCTGAGTGACATCTACAAAGGACCATTGAGGAGGCCCTGAGTTTCTATAGAGACGTTTTCCGTCCACGAGCAGGTCCCAGTACCCGTCCCCCTCTATGTCCCCCCAAGCGTAGAAGTTCCCCCTTCTAGTCAGGTTCACCTGGTGGGAGACGTTCACGAACCCACCTTGGCGAATGGCAGTTTGAGAGGAGAGGCCCTGCGGGGAATCGTCAGGGCGACCTATCCCCCCTGGGGGGCAGATGGAGAGAAGAGATGAAGCCCAAAGTAGACCCAGGGAAAGCCATACAAGAACTCTGCAGGGGTTCATGTCTGTATAAGCCCCGGAAGGGTATAAAAAATTTTTCAAATCCATGCTGTGTTGCATAATTCTTTACTGTAGGTGCTACACTCTCTCCTCGTTTTAGGTGGAGGGGCAGCTTTATATGCTGAGCAGCAGGTTATAGATCATTATTCTCATCTCTACCTCTCTGAACATCTG
>Ga0190360_1001189_pt1 | contig 13604 bp, 8 predicted proteins | sample 48721834_MG_FD_161271 | JGI IMG/M metagenome (GOLD analysis project Ga0190360, IMG submission 161271) | Hydrothermal vent microbial mat bacterial communities from Southern Trench, Guaymas Basin, Mexico - 4872-18-3-4_MG | ecosystem: Environmental > Aquatic > Marine > Hydrothermal vents > Microbial... | reverse complement strand
CATGTACCCTGCCGTTGGGAAATGTCTCATAACATGTACCCTCTACTACAATGATTTCTGGTATCCCATCATTATTTAAGTCTGCAACCGCTGGAGTTGAATTGCTTGAACCCAGTCTACGAGGCCATCCGTTTGAATACATCTCTCCATTGCTTCTAAAAATGTATATATAACATAAACCAACACCATCAACTATAATTAGTTCATTCTCCCCGTCTTTATCAAAATCGTATATCATTGGATAACGTGGCCACGTCCCGACTTCAATGGGCCAGCCTGGCATGAGGGGGATTACTGTTGTATCTGTTGCTAAGGCTCTGGTGTTAACTGCTCTTTTGTATACTATATCCATATTTTTACAATGCCTGTCTATAAAATCTCTGTGTATCCACGCCTTGTGCTCTTTTATATTATATGTCTGGGAGTAAAATGCGTGAAAAGTTGATAGCAAAAAGATCAAAAAATTTTTCTTTATCTTCATCTTATGTGTCCCTTATTTATAAAAAGGCCCAAGGGTATGTTTTATCAATTTATACTTCTACTTAAAATTCAGTGCATATGACCACAGGAATTTTTATCTTTCTTTTATCGAAAGATAGAGAAAGTAGAAACCTACGGCAGATTCTAAAATCGACTATAGTATCAGACGGTTAAAATCGAAAGACGCCAAGAATGCGATCATCCAAAAAGTGGCCAAAGAATTAATCTTACACCCATCATCGCAAAATCATTTTATCAACAGTTTACTATTTAATTCAAAGAACATTCGAACATCTCTATCTGATCTATGGGATAGGTCTCCACAGCTCGCTCTCCTGTCCCGGAAAACTTTTTGTATAAGACTTAAAATAATAAACTTATCTCCTCCTCTGATCATGTGATACTATTTGACCAAAACCATCTTCTTGGACTTAACCCGCCTGCCGGCCTTTATGGTGTAGATGTATATTCCACTCGGAATATTCTGTGGATTAAAAATTACCGTGTAACTCCCTGCCTCCTGATTCTTATCAACAACTCTCTTGACCACCTTCCCCTGCATATCATACACTGTAAGAGTTACATGGATATCCTCTGGTATGGTATAGTAAAATACAGTATAATTATTAAACGGATTTGGATAGTTCTGGCACAGAATATCTGAACTTGGCTCTATCGGTTCATTATCTGGATTATCCCAATCCAGTATATTGGCCCATATATCCCAGCTCCTCCCCTCAACACGGTTGTCTTCCCATACAGTATAAATTCTTTCCCCTGAAACTATTACATCAGGATAAACCTGACTCCTTGCCGAGGTATTTGTAATTCGAAAATTACCACCATATGAGGTGCCATTTGCCCATATTCTCCTACCATATATCTCCCAATTCCAATTCACCCTATCATCCCACACAACAACACACTTTCCATCATCATCAATTGAAACATTGAAGAAATTGTAGCTGTACGAATCTTCATCGTTAACTATTATATTATCTCCGATTCTCTTTCCATTCGAATCAAAAAGTTGTATAAAAGTACCACCAACTATAAAACTTCCACTACTGTTCATATCTATGTCACTGATATAATAAGTAAAACTCCCTTCAGATTTACTACTCTCATTATCTATTCGAAATTTATTCACAACCACGTTCCCATCACTCGAAAATATCTCTCCATACATTTTATCTTTAACAACCCAGCATATTACAAAATTTCCTTTCTCATTCACGGCAATCTTTGGATCAGATATCCATCCTTTTCCACCAGTATTATCCACAACGATCTCATTTCCACAACTCTGGCCATTGATTAAAAACCTCTGGCAGAATAATGCCGTATCATTCTCAACCCAGACAAGCCAAAAATGTCCATTGTTACACAAAGATACATCATAATATCCATCTATCACTTTAAAACTATTAAATTCATTGACAACCTCACCACTATTTAAATTGTAAAACCTCCCATTCAGCTTCTTTTTGTCAGAACCAACCTGCACTGCTTCTAATGCTAAAACATTTCCATAATCATCAGCAGCAATACGATCATACCAAAATGAATCCAGTCTTATATTATCCATTCCAGAAGCAACAAACATATTGGACAGCGATCTGTAATAGATATCTCTCGTTCCATTTCTTTTATCCAACCATATAACATAAAAATTTCCATCCTTTGTTTTAATTATCGAAGGATTGTACTGGTTGGAGCTGTTTTTATCATCATTTATAGTACAGATATCTGAGGTTGGAGATCCAGATATGTCGAACCTTTGTATGTAAACATCCTCATCTATATAATAGCTCCTCCAACCTGTAAAAACAGATATCAACTCTCCCTTTTCATTACTGACTATGTTCATTATTTCTGACTGAAAATCATAATCCAGAGAACCTCTGTCTATCGAGTAATCAAGCTCAAAGTTCTGGCCTATTGATTTGCCATCATCCGTATAGAGCTGTGCATATACATCATTCTCTCCATTACGCCTATCGAGCCAGTAGACAATAAAGCATGTGTCTCTGTATGTCAAAACTTCAGAATAGTACTGGTCTGTATCCGTCCCATCACTGTTTACAATAAAACTCCCGGTAACAGGCGTCCCATCCTCCCTATAAACCCTTGCATATACATCATCATCTCCGTCATTAGGAGTACCGCAATCAGTCCAGGTTATCAAGAAATTACCATTACCTATCATTGCCACAGAAGGATAAAATTGATCGGATATGTCTATCTTCTCATTGCCCCTGAGAGATGGAGAGCTATTTATGATTGGACTCGATTGGTTAAACACTTCTATACTCTCGTTGACCCTGAAATTGACTCCTATGGGATTCCCTGCCTCATCAAATATCTGTGCATAGATATCGAAATTATCATTCCTACCATCTCCCCATGTAACCACAATTCTGCCGCTGCCACCTGCAGCAATCGAAGCTGGTCTACATATATCAGCCATATCACCTTCAGAAACGCAGATATTATTGCCTATTCTTGCCCCGCCTTTTTCGTATAATTGCAAAAAAATAGCATCCACTGCTGTCCATGCTATTGCAAAATTCCCGCTGTCGTCCATTGCAATCACAGGTTCGGATAACCACCTCGAATAATAATCGGAGCTTACTATGAAAGATCCATCCTTTGGAGTTCCGTCCTTTTGAAAACAGCGTGCCCTTATCACCCTCCTCTTGCCGTCTCTTCCTTTCCAAACTACAACAAAATCTCCTTCTCTGTCCACCGCAACCACAGGTGAATATTGATTTAGTTCATCGATTAAATCATTTGCAAGGAAGTTTGCTCCATCAAAGGATCCATCACTAGAAAACATCTGTACATATATATCAGTATAACCGTTGCGTAAATCTGTCCATACAGCAACCGCTCTTCCATCTCTATTAACATCTATATCTGGAGTGTACTGAATTGTACCATAATCCCCAGAATAATCATTGATCAGAAAATCCGGAATGATTGCCATCAGCTCTGAATTGATCTGAAGCCGTGCACTCCTCTGAAATTCGTATCTGCTCCTCGGCCATCGAATTAGAGTATCTTTACTAACTATATATCTTTGCAGATCATCTAAATTTCTGCATCTTGCAGGATACCTCTGAGCAAAACAGGGAATCAAAAAGATCCAAATAAAGAGCAGTAAAGTAAAAATTTTAGATTTTTTACCCATCTCTATACTCCTCCCCTGTAACGAGTAAAATCATTAGAAACAGCAGATTTTTCTTATGATTTTTAATTTATCAAAAAGTATGCCATGTATTATCTCTCATTTTAACAACAATTGAGGCTAAAAATGGGTGATCATTAAAAGACTTCAGAAAGGTAATCCTCAGAAATTTGAGGATTCTTCAGATTTCTGAGGATAATACTTGATTATCCTAAATTCTGACTCTCAGGAAGTATATTTTCTATTATATGCCTTCCCCATAAAAAGGTAACAGTAACTGCAATAAAATTTCCTGCTATTATCCCCCACCATACTCCAATCAGTCCCATATCAAGAACAATACCGAATATGTATGCTGCAGGAACCTGTAATACAAATGTCCTGAGAATAGTAACCATAAGAGATTTCTTTCCCTCTCCAATCCCTCTGAACATGGCAGATGTCAGCATGCCCAGCGGAACCATTGGATAAAGCAGACTCATTATTCTCAAGAAAATAACAAGCTCTTCCAATATGCGTGCCGAACCTTCAGAATATGTAAATATAAACGAAACATGCCTTGCAAAAATGGCTATGGCTACTGCCATCACTATCTCTATTAAAATGCCTAGCTTAACAGCATAAAGATATGCAGTCTTAAGCTTTTCTCTATTCCTTGCACCAAAGGCCGCACCCGTTACTGCCACAACACCCGTGGCCATACCCATCAGCGGAATCGTACCAAGCATTATTATTCTCCATCCACTGGTAAAGACGGCTATCCCATCCGTACCACCAGCTTCTATCACAACCTTGTTTAAAAAAATCATTGCAATCGACATCGATAGCTGGGCAAGAGAGGATGGAATTCCAACCTCAAATATCTCACCTATAATCTTGCGGCTGGGTTTGAAGTCCCTGACTGTTATCTTTAAATATGTGTCCTTTTTTATGAACATCCAGTAACAGAGAAGCAGGGAGGAAATCAGCATCGAAATCATGCTTGCCCAGGCAGCACCAACTACACCCATTTTCAACAGATATATAAAGATGGGATCAAGAATGATGTTCAGCAGAGAACCAACAATGATGCTGTACATCGAACGTCTGGCGTCTCCCTCTCCCCTTAAAAGTGCACCTGCAATGCTGGAAAATACTATTATCAGTGTACCTGCAAACAGAATCCTTGCATAGTCTGCTGCCATGACTCCTATTCTCTCACTTCCGCTGAATGATGAAAATATCTTCTCCAGAAAGGGAAGCACAGGAATACTCATTACAATTGAGAAGATAACTCCTATTAAAATTGTATGTATTGCGGTGTTGTCAGCATCTCTTTTATTCTTCCGACCAATTCTTCTCGAGACTGCAGAACTTCCCCCAACACCGAGCCCTGCACCGAGAGCAATTATTATCATAAAGAATGGGAAAAAAAGACCAACTGCTGCCAGCTCATCTGCACCAAGTCCTGCAACCCAGAATCCATCTGCTATGTTGTAAACCGCCTGAAACAGCATCCCAAGCATCATTGGAAATGAAAGCTTTATTATTGCCTTTTTCGGATTGCCAAGAAGAGTTCTTACACCCTTTGTTACTCTCTCTTCATCAAACTCCATATCATAAATCCTGCTTTGAATACAAGTTTTTTAATATAAATAATTGAATTTAAAAATACAATTTATACTTGCATATGAATCTTCAATTGGATAACTTTTTAAAGTTGTGAGACATCCAAAACTTGAAATATGGGAAAAAAGGCTAAAAGGAGTGATAGACGAGCTCGATGAGTTCCTGGAGTCGATCTACGGCGGCAAGTACCGTCTCCATCCTGCAAGAGCAAGAAGAGGAACAACATCCAATAAGGCTCATGATGGACTCTTCGATATAGTTGCGAGCTTCTCCATAGGTGCAGGATCAAAATATGGAAGAGGCTACATTGTTGATGTAGATTTTGCCACTCTCGAACAGATTCCTCAAAAAACAATAGATGAGATCCGCTCAATAACAATCCAAAAATTGAACGAAATACTTCCTAAATATTTTCCAGAAAAGAGGCTCAGGGCCGATCTTGATGGAAATGTGGTCAAGATTCACGGAGACCTCAGTCTGGGAGAACTCTAGTTTTCCAGCTCCAATCCGATGAAAGAGAGAAGAGCACAATTTCGCTTCTATGAAGAATTAAACGATTTTCTGCCCCTTAAAATGAGAAAGAAAATCTTTCAATATGAATTTGAAGGTTCCCCTTCGATAAAAGATGCAATCGAGGCCATAGGTGTTCCACACACAGAAGTCGATCTTATAATAGTAAATGGGCGATCTGTAGATTTCAATTATCATCTTCAAAACATGGATTTTGTTTCTGTATATCCTGTTTTCGAGAGTCTCGATATTTCTCCCATAACCCATCTCAGACCAGAACCTCTCCGCAGGACTCGCTTCATACTCGATACACAACTCGGAAAACTTGCCAGACTCCTCCGCATGTTGGGACTGGACACGCTTTATAAAAACGACTATGATGACAATCAGATTATTGAGATATCACTGAGTGAGAAACGAATCATCCTTACAAGAGACCGTGGAATACTGAAAAACAAAAAGGTGACGCGCGGCTACTGGGTACGATCAACACGAGCAGAGGAACAGATAGTTGAGATATTGAACCGCTTTGATCTCCATACCCAGATCAGACCATTCACCCGCTGCTTGAAGTGCAACGGTATTATTAAAAGGGTTAATAAGCAAGATATAATATGCCATATTCCTAAAATGACAGGGAACTATTACGAACAGTTTTATCGTTGTGAGAGGTGCAAAAAGATTTACTGGAAAGGTCCGCACTATAAGAGGATGAATAAGAAGATAGAAGAATTAATGAGAAAAGCAGATTTATCTCCAAATGAGTTGCATTTAAGTGGTAATTTTCTTTAATAGGAGTTCAAAATACTCCATATAGGAGAAGCCGTATACTTTTCTTTTTCCAGTCTTAATTTTGATCAGTTGTTTTGATTCCAAAATCAATAGCGAGCCCCACTCACTTAAAAAGTTGTCGTCTTAGATTATCCAGGCAGCAGTAACCCTACAACTGTTTCAGAGAATCTTTCAATATGTAGCCGATTGAAAAATTGCCATTAATAGATAGCAATTTCTCAAGAGGCTGTTTATCATTTTCTCTCAAGTTCTCTTGGTTGAAGATATTTTGTTCCTTTAAAATATTTTTAATGTTCTTTATCCGAAGCTTTAAATTCAGAAATTCTAACTGAATCAATAACTTTACTGTATTCTTTAACCACATTAGACTGATCAAATACGACTCAAGCATTGGGAAGATATTCTCTTACTGCTTTGATGTAAAGCTCCCACATCTCTATTGCAACTGCTTGTATCCTTTTCTTTTCCTCTTCGGAAAGAAGATAAAAAAACTTGCCCAACGACTTGGTTTTTCTATCGTTGTTTTTCCACAATATTCTTACTCTCTGATCTGTAATTTTTACTCGACAAAATGGAAAAAATGCATTAACTTTGGTATGTGGGAAAATTTTCTATCTTCTTTCTTTTTTTGCTTTATTTCATTTGGAGATGAAGCAAAAATATTAATGAAACAGTATGAATCGAAATTTTGATATTCATTTCAAAACTCAAACATCAATGATCAAACATAGCAAAGGATAAATTCACCATGACTAAGGAATCACGTAAAAATCATCTCAAATATCCAAGCATTTTTAATGATGTAATCGGACCTGTTATGAGAGGTCCGTCCGCTTCTCACTGCGCGGCTTCAGGGCGTATCGGGAAGATAGCCAGGGAACTCATGGATGGTAATATAAAGGAAATATTAATTGAATTCACTCCTCATGGTGCACTAGCTACAACTCATGAAAGCCAGGGAAGCGATATGGGCCTATTTGGCGGTTTTCTTGGCTGGGATATTACAGATGAACGGCTTGCCGATTCTACAAAGGCAATTAAAGAAGCCGGGATCAAAATAAATATTAGGATTCGTGATTATGGTGCCCATCATCCCAATACCTATAAATTAACCCTTATGAATGAATCTGAATACCACGAGATGACCGCTATTTCAACTGGTGGTGGAATGATCGAGATTATCGAAATTGACGGCGTAAAAGTATCGATTGCTGGTGATTATTATGAAACGCTTATCTATGTCGATAAAGATATAGATGAACTCTTTAATTATCTATCTTCGGCAATAAGTGTAGACGACTTGCTTATCCTGAAAGGTGCAAAACACCGGTTTATTGAGATTAAATCACAAAAGTTTTTAACTCCAGAAATTGTCGCTAACCTTCATTCAAAATTCAATATTAAACATTTTAAGACCCTATCTCCAGTACTCCCGGTATTATCTAAAAAAGATATTAAAGTACCATTCATCACCTGCCGTGAAATGCTGAAATACAATGCGGAGAAAAACCTTCCTCTCTGGGAGTTAGCAGTTCACTATGAAAGTGGTAGAGGAAATTTAGCCCCTGACAAAGTCTTCAAAATGATGAAAGATCTCGTAAGGATCATGGAAAAGTCTATTCATGATGGAATTAAAGGTACTGATTATACTGATAGAATACTCGGATATCAATCAGGAATTTTCAAAACCCGGATGGAATCCCAACAACTTCTCAAAACTAAGCTATTAAATCAGATGATTCTATATGTGACCGCACTGATGGAAATGAAAAGTTCAATGGGAGTGATTGTTGCAGCCCCGACCGCCGGAGCCTGTGGCGCACTTCCAGGGTCGTGTATTGGTGCAGGCCATGCAATGGGGCTTTCCTTAGATGAAATAACCAAAGCTATGCTTGCCGCAGGGATGATAGGAATTTTTATTGCCGCTCACTCCACATTCGCTGCTGAAGTTGGAGGTTGTCAGGCAGAGTGCGGTTCCGCATCTGCAATGGCAGCCGCCGCTCTGGTGACATTAGCAAATGGCACTTTGCATCAGGCTATAGGTGCGGCGTCGATGGCTCTTCAGAATACCTTAGGAATGATTTGTGATCCAGTAGCCAAAAGAGTCGAAGTTCCATGCCTGGGGAAAAATGTCCTGGCAGCCAGTAATGCTCTTGCTTGCGCAAATATGGCCCTGGCCGATTTTGATTCGGTTATCCCCTTAGATGAAGTCATAGAAACGATGGATAAAGTCGGAAGAAGTATCCCCAGCGAATTAAGGTGTACAGGACTTGGCGGCCTATCGATTACAAAATCTTCAAAAGAAATTGAAAAAAGGCTTAAACAAATAAAAAATTGAGAATCATAAGAGATTGTAATTAAATATCAAAACGATTTTTTCTGTCTCTAAAAAATTGCCTAACGACAATTCCAACCAAATACGCCAGGTGTTAAGGGCATACGTTGTCTTGATTCTTATTGCTGGTTGCTTATGAAGAAAAATCTTTTGGCAAGCATACCCGAAATATCTACACATCAGATAGATATACAACTATTTCAGAAAGGTTTTGGAGTAATGGATCGGTCTTATCGCTAACTCAGTTTCTTGTGATGATTTCCCATATTGTAAAAAATTTTCCCTCAGCAATAATAAAACAACAAATGGAACTTAATAACTACTGATATGTAAAATATTATAGCAATTGAGTAGAAGACAAAATTGATTGCTTTTAGAACTATATTTTAACAAAAACTCATCAATGCTTCATTATAAACACACATAACAATAGAATTTACTCTGATTTCTCAATCTGTATCCAGTTTTGGATTAACTGCTCTGTTTTTGGTTTTTCAAATTATTGATACATGATTGAGTTAAAATTAGCAAAGGTTATGGAAAGGCTAAGATGAAAAGTCCAAGCATTAAAAGAAAAAGAATACCATGACCACATCAAATAGCTACAATTCTGATATTGAAGAAACAATATCAAAGCGCCACAATATCGTATGGAACTACCGGGCAAGTGGAGATGGACGCCTTACAGTAGGTCATCCATTCAGTACTCTCGCCTTTGCAATGATGCTCGGTGAACTTGTGGTCGGGTCATCCACCCCTGTTCCTAATCGAGCTACTTACCTGATTCTTAAAGCATGGAGGGAAGATGGAATATTTAGGCTCGCTCCAAGTGGAAAGCTTTATCCTTGCTACATGGCTACCACAGCTAGGATTCTTTGTCGTTCAAGATATGCAAACGACTGTAGGCTCAAGAAAATATTTAATCACTTACTGGAGATTCAACACAATTATGGTGGCTGGCGTTATAAGAAGTTTAGTTTTGGAAGAGGACCAGAAACCGAATTCCCCAACCCTGTACCCAAACTAGTGGTTTTAGATTCATTCAGGTTTACACAACTGTTTAACAAAGATGATCACCTTGATAGAGCTGTGGAATTCTTACTCGATCATTGGGTAACACGCAAGCCGATTGGCCCTTGTCATTTTGGGATCGGTACCCTGTTCATGAAAGTTGAGTATCCCTTTTTTCGTTATAATATTTTTTCTATGTATACATGCTCTCTTTTTATGACAGAGCAAAGAGTGATCAAAGATTCATCGATTCGCTTGGGGTTTTGAGATCCAAAGTAGTAAATGGGAGGATTGTTGTTGAAAATCCCAATAGAAAATTATCAGGCCTTGGCTTTTGCAGGAAAGGTGAACATTGCGAATTAGCAACTAAGCGATATAATGAGATATTAAGAAACCAAAAAATAGTGGTCATGGAAAGTAAAGACAGTAGGAGTATGTTCGCCTACAGTTTAATTTGCCCGATCGTTATTCCACTGATTTTAATAGCGGCGGGTGAGTTTGCCAGTTAATAAAAACAAACATTGTATCAAAAAAGGGGGATGATAAAATGAGGGACACTACAAAGATATACATTGCAGCAATCATTTTATTTATTGGTACAATAAACTCTTACAGCCAACTTACACCTGACTGGCTTAACAATGTACAAATTTTCCAAAATACAAAAGGATATATTATAGACACGAGTCCAATCCTATCTAAAGTGAATTTCACAGGTCAGGGATGGGGTGTATATTTCCCAAACGGTTGGGATCAAAGTATACTCGAATCTGAAATAGGCGCTTGGCATTCTCAAAATAAAATTTACATTTCTTTTGGTGCGACAATCAGCTTGTATTGGCCATATTCCATACCTGTACCAGATTCCCATCGCCAGCTCGACCTTAACGGAAATTTTGTAGATTTTCTTGGCTGCTACAGGTATACGGTTTGTAGTGAAGCGTGGCAAGACTATGTAAAGTCTGAAAATAGAAAGGCTATAGATCTTGGAGTCGAGGGTATTCAATTCGATGATGCTCAAGTACCACCTCTTCAAATGTGTCCATTTGAATCTCAGCCTGCCTCTTTCGATTCTGTAACAATGGTTCATTTCAGAAATTATTTAAAGCAGAATTTTACTCCGGCACAGCTGCAACAGAGGTTTGATATTGCAAATATCGATACATTCAATTACGCAGAATGGATCAAACAAAAGGGCATGGAAAGCACCTGGAACAACATGCCATTTACAGGTCTGGCTGCCGAATTCTTCAAGTTTATGATCCTGGCCACAAAAGAGTATTTTCACAACATCGCAGAAGATGCTAAAAATTATGCACTAAACACATACGGTAGAACAATTACCATATCGTGCAATCCAAACTTTGGAGCTGAAGGATATCACCTGGCAGAAGATATGGATTACTTTCTTGCAGAACATTATCCTTTTCAAACAGACGACCCGTTTGCCCATACCGATATCAAAGGAACGAAATGCATCAAGAACTGGCCTGTGTATGTTATTCCCGAGCCAAGAGTAGAAGGTCTACCTCTGCAAACTAAAAACATGATTCGTCTCATTGTGGCGGATATCTATGGTTCAGGCGGCCGTATCTCATTCGGTGAGAAGTTATCCGACGGAATTGCCCATGAGGTTACACCTATTGAAATCGATTTTGATATTTTCAGCGATTATGTAGATTTTATTCTGAGCCACCGCGACCTGTATGAAAACCTTACTACAGCCGCTTCCGTTGCTCTTCTTAATTCTCACAGCTCACGTATGGCAAGGTATTGGCCAGTAGAGGGGGATGCACAAGTGGATTACGGCTGGGGATTCATCGGTACAGGAAAGCTACTGACAGACAGCAACATCCAGTTCGATTGCATCTTTGCGCCTGATAATCGGTTTACAAATATACCCTCATTCACCATAGAAGATCTTCAGAATTATAAGGTAGTTATCCTGCCACACACGTTTGAACTAACGGACAGCCAGGCAGAGACACTCTTGAACTATGTTAAAGCCGGAGGTGTAATCATTGCCATGGGAAACATTGGAACTAACAACCCTGACGGCACATTAGCAAACCGTCCTGCATTACAGTCTCTACAACAAGGAGACGGCATAAAATCCTATGGAGAAGGCAAGTTTGTCTATACTTGGAAAAATTTAGGTGAATTCTATCTCTGGGATTACGGGGTTCCTCATGCGGAAGTACGAAATAGCTTTCAATCTATGATTCTACCACATATAAAACCAAAGGTAATAACAGAGGGTATTTCTGAAACCTTTCGTCCTGGTGGTGCCACAGGATTTTTGTATCATGATACGCATGGCAACCACATTGTTCATCTTGTGAATTATGACTACGACGAGTTCAACGATTTCTTCTCCGTGAAAGAGAATTTCACATTAAAAATATTAGTGGACACTTCCGGAGCATGGCAGGCTACATATTTATCTCCCGACTTGCCGCAGCCTCAAATACTCCCGACCACCAAAAACGGCGATTATGTGTGCATGACGATTCCAAGACTGGAGGCATACGGAGTTGTAAAATTAAGTGAAAAGACAGGAGTAGATAAAATCTCTAACTTGATTCCAGAGGTTTTCGACATAGAACAGAACTATCCAAATCCGTTCAACTCCTCAACCATTATTAAGTTTCAAGTGCCAAAGTCAAGCCATGTTTGTATAAAAATCTATGATATGCTTGGCCGGGAAGTAAAGACTTTAGTGGAACAGAAGCTCCAGAGTGGTTTTTATGAAGCAGTATGGGATGGATTGGATCACCGCAACATAACAATCCCTTCAGGCATCTACTTCTACCGAATGGAAGCAGATAAATTCGTAAAAGTTAGAAAGGTAATAGTATTAAGGTGATTATAACATTTGGGAATAAATGAGAGGAATATACGCATACAGTATCCGATAATCTCCTGTATACTATCAAACGAGACGTAGTCGGCATAGGTGATTTAATTGTGGCATCTGTGCTCCTTGCTTGTTTGATTATACTTGGATATGGTTATCTGCACCATATAAAAATTGCCTTACGTATCAACCTATCGATAATATCTACCGCCGCATTGACTCAAAAATAAAGTAATTTTATAGGAATTGAACTTTTTAAAAAACCTGTCGTTGCCTCATGATATAATGTAATCATAAAACAGGAAAATTAATTATGAACACAACGACTAAATACCTACCCGTTCCCAAATTTGTGTTTGTAAACGATGTTGAAAACCTCTCTCGTTATATATTTTATATGAAAATATAGTTATTCTCTTTTTATAGATCGCGCTCGTATTCTGCTGCTTTAAAAAGGACAACAAGGCCTCTCAATCTAAAAGTAAATAAAGATAATTTGATTACTGCTAATAGCTTCGGTTACCTTTTATTTTGAGAAAATGGATTTATATCAACCCTAATTATATCCCCATAGCATTGGTTGAGATTATAATGGCAAGTAGAGATGGGATGGGATTGTATTGATCTCTTTATACTCATCGTAAGATTAACTGAAGAGGCAAAAAGGTCATTGTGAAATTAAAATATTAAAAAAAATAATAACTGCACTTTTGCACTTTTAGGAGTGAACATGTACCACTTGATTTGAATAAAAAGAACTCTTACCTTACCCTAAAACAACTATAACCATGAAATAGCTTAGGGGGTAAGAGCTCATGGAA
>Ga0190360_1001184_pt1 | contig 13679 bp, 12 predicted proteins | sample 48721834_MG_FD_161271 | JGI IMG/M metagenome (GOLD analysis project Ga0190360, IMG submission 161271) | Hydrothermal vent microbial mat bacterial communities from Southern Trench, Guaymas Basin, Mexico - 4872-18-3-4_MG | ecosystem: Environmental > Aquatic > Marine > Hydrothermal vents >... | reverse complement strand
AGCGAACTCCAATATCCAGGTCGGGTACCTCCGTCCGGATTCCAGCGACTATCTCACGGAGGAAGCGCGTGCGATTTTCGAGGCTGCCGCCGTAACGACCTGGCCGTGTGACGGCACTGAGGAACTCGTGCCCCAGGTATCCGTGGCAGTGCTTGATATCGACAAAGGCAAATCCGGCCTTGTACGCCAGTTTGGCAGCCTCGATGAAGCGTTCGATCAGGCGGTCGATGGCCTCGTCGCTGAGAGGGGGAAGGGAGGGGTCGATGCCGAACCTGGCATCCAGGAGCGGGTGATGGTACAGGATCTGCGGCTCCAGGCGTGTCTTCACGTGCGGTCGGGCAAAGCGACCGGAGTGGGTAAGCTGCAATCCCACCAGCAGGTCGTCTGTGTCCCCGAACTTCTGGCGGTGGGCCTCCACCAGAGTCTCGCGCAGCCGGGCGAGGTCCCCCACGGTCCTCTCGTTGATCATCAACTGATTGGGGTTGGCCCGCCCGTCGCTCTGAACCGCGACGGCCTCTCCCCCCCAGATCAACTTGGCACCGCTCTCGCCAAAGCGCCGCCATCGCCGCTCGGTGAGCTGCGTCGGTCGGCCGTCTGCTGTGCCGTCCCATCCCTCCATGGGGAGGACGCAGAAGCGGTTGCCGATCGTCCGTCCGCTCTTGAGATGGAGGGGTTGTGACAATGGGCCCGATGGCCCCTGCTCGATTGTCTCATCGAAGCCCAGGGGGATGCCCAGTGCCTCGATGCGTTGGGCGAATGCGTCGGGGGTTCTGAGGGATGCAATGCGCGGATAAGTTGCCACAGTCACCTCCTCATCTGTTAGAGAGCCCTGAGAACGACCTCGACGGCCTCAATCATCGACTGAAGCTCCTCAGGCGGGCGGGTGGGATTGGTATACAGATAAGCGGTTCGTGACAGGACGTCGAGCGTCTGAGGGCACATGTCCGGGCTATACGTCACGGTCGCTGGCGCCAGCTTGAAGGCATCCAGGGCTGGGTGATGGGCACCCCGTTGGGTCAGGATGGGCTCCCAGTTTGCGTAGATGTGCCGTCCACTGTCGGCGGGGGTGTCTGCGCGCACGCCAAGCTCTCGCACCTTCTGGGTGAAGTCCCGCATGCGCTCCTCGGAGTCAAACAGCAGTGCCACCGTGGTGCCGCAGTCACCCTCGACGTCATGGATCGGGTTGAAGGTGAAGGGTCCCGTGCCCTCCAGGGCATGGATGATGGTGCGTTTCTCCCTCAACATAGCTTCCAGCATGTCGTCAAGGCGAGTGAGTTGCACCCGGAGGATCGCGCTCAGGATTTCGTTGATCCTGAAGTTCATACCGGCGAAGAGAGGGTTTCGGAGCTGGTCGACGTGCTCGCGGAACGCAACGCCGCCATCGTGGAAGATCAATGCTCTCTCAAAGATATCCCTGTCGTTGGTGACTAGGGCGCCTCCCTCGCCACATGTGATGATCTTGAAGTGGTTGAAGGAGAAGGCCCCGGCATCGCCAATGGAGCCCAATCGCTGGCCTCCATAGGAACCGCCATCGGCCTGACAGGCATCCTCCAGCACGCGCAGGCCGTAATGGTGTGCTATGTCCATGATAGCATCCATGTTCGAGGGCAATCCCACCATATGGACCGGAATGATGGCCTTGGTCCGTGGTGTGATCTTACGGATGATGTCTTCGGGGTCAATGGTGAGGGAGGTATCGACCTCAGCAATGATCGGTACGGCCCCCACCGCCAGCGGTGCGAGAGCGGTGGCGATGAAGGTATAGCCAGGGACGATTACCTCATCACCGGGGCCGATGCCCATGCCCACCAGACCGCAGATCAGGGCGGCTGTGCCGCTGGTAACTGCGATTGTGTGTCTCACGCCGATTGTCTCTGACCATTCGTGCTCGAACTGGTCTGTCTCGCCTCCCTCGCCACCCCGGTAGCGAAAGAGCTGACCCGACTCGATGACGCGGCGCACGGCCTCGACTTCTTCCTCTCCAATGATGTACATCTGTTCGCTGCCTCCCCAATTCTCAAGATCACTCATGAGATCGATGTCATTGTAGTCAGGCACCAGATGGGTGCAAATGGAGAGCGGTTTGTGGGCTGATGGGCTACTGTTGTGGCGGGGGGAACGGGGACATCGAGTGGAGTGAGTTGCACTCTCGGAGTATCGGCGACAGGGGTTTTTGGCGAGCGTCGGCGTGGTATAGTCATGGCTCTGGGGAATTGCGCAGTCGTGCGGCTGGACGTCCTGCGTGTTATGATTAGACTTGGTTGGGCTCATAAAGCCGCACGTGTCCAGAGGAGGCCGGTATGTCAGCGAATCGTCCCAATATCCTGTGGATCTGCACGGATCAGCAGCGCTATGACACTATTGGTGCTCTAGGGAATGCCCACATCCATACGCCAAATCTCGATCGTCTTGTTTCGGAGGGTGTGGCTTTCACTCGGGCCTATTCGCAAAGCCCGATCTGCACGCCCAGCCGCGCCAGCTTTCTGACGGGCAGGTACCCCAGCACGATCCACGTGAACCGTAACGGAGATGGTTGGTTCCCAGAACGGGCGCGTCTGATCACCCGCATGCTGCGTGATGTCGGATACGATTGCGGATTGGCGGGCAAACTTCACCTCACGGCTGCTGATGGCCGAGTCGAGTGGCTGCCGGAGGATGCCTATGGATACACCTTCTTTCGCTGGAGTCATCACCCGCATCCGGAGCGTTTCTGGCCTACGGAAGCCCATCACTATCAGGCGTGGCTGCGTGAACAGGGCGTGGTGTGGGAGGAAGCTTACAACGCGGATCTGGACAGCGCCTGGCACGTGCCAGGATATTGCCGGCCGGGTATTGCAGCCGAGTTTCATCAGACGACCTGGTGCTTCAACGAGGCCATCACCTTTGTCACCCAGGATCACCCGGGGCCGTGGCTGATGTCGATCAATCCATTTGATCCCCATCCGCCTTTTGATCCTCCCCTGAGTTATCTGGAGCGGATGGACTGGTCCCATATCCCCTTGCCGCTCTACCGCGAAGGGGATCTCTCGCATCAGCTTCGCTTCCGGGGTATCGATCACCAGACGGAGGATCCCTTGCCACCCACGAGTTACGATGCCCGCCGGATGGTGGCCGCTTACTATGCGCAGATAGAGCTGATTGACGCTCAAGTGGGGCGCCTTCTGGACGTCCTGGAGGCAACCGGGCAGCGTGAGAACACGCTGATCATCTTCACCAGCGATCACGGCGAGATGCTTGGCGATCACGGGCTGCTGTGGAAGGGATGCCGTTTCTACGAGGGTGCCGTGCGCGTCCCTCTCATCTTCAGTTGGCCCGGGAAGTTCGTGGCTGGTGTCAGGAGTGAGGCGCTGGTGGGGTTGATCGATATCGTGCCCACGTTGCTGGAGACGGTGGGCCTGCCCATTTCCTCTCACATCCAGGGTCGCTCGTTGGTTCCTCTCTTGAGCGGTACGACTGATCCGACCGCTCATCGCGAGTTCGTGCGATGTGAGTATCACGATGCTCTGGACCGCCCGTACGCCAGCCATGCCAACATGATACGGACCGAGCGGTTCAAGCTGGTGGTCTATCATGGACATGAGGTAGGGGAGCTCTATGATCTGGAGGAGGACCCGGGCGAGTTCCATAACCTGTGGGATCTCCCTGCCTACCAGGATCTAAAGTGTGAGCTGACGCGCCAACTGTTCGACGACATCATGCTCTCCGTCGATGAGGGCATTGAGCGGGTGGGGCGTTTCTAGGATCTTGAACACAGTGTAACATCCATGGGGGGACTAACAGTACGTCCAGATCTGGCGCATCGCTGGGACCTGGCGCCACAAGAAGCGATAGCGCTTCAGAGACGGTTGGCGGAGCGCGTGCGTCGTGAACCGGATCTGGGAGAGGTTCGCAGGGTTGCGGGTGTAGATGCCAGCTACCGCAACCAGACCGCTGTGGGTGCAGTCGTCGTCCTGGATTATCCGACGTTGACCGTGGTGGACTACGTTGTGGCTCGGTGTCCGGTGACTTACCCGTATGTGCCGGGCTTACTCAGTTTCCGGGAGGCCCCAGCGGTGCTGCAGGCCCTGGCCCAGATCAAGGTGGTGCCGGATCTGCTCATCTTCGATGGACATGGCATCGCTCATCCACGCCGATTGGGGCTTGCCAGTCACATTGGCGTGTTGTTGGATGTGCCATCCATTGGATGCGCCAAGAGGCGGCTGTGTGGGACGTATGAGACGCCGGGGGCAGAGGCCGGCAGTGTGTCGCCGTTGTATGACAAGGACACTCACGAGATCATCGGCGCGGTGGTGCGGACACGGACCGACGTCAGGCCTGTGTTTGTCTCGGTTGGGCACAGGGTTGACCTGGACACGGCCATTCACTACGTGTTGACGTGTTGCCGGGGACGACGGTTGCCTGAGCCCACGCGGTGGGCTGATAAGATCGCAGGCGGTCTTCGGCCCGCTTTGGAGGGGCTTGGCAGCCAGGATGGAAGCACAAAGAACGTAGCATCTGCGCAAACAGGAGGGAGCAATGGGGGAGACTAGGTTGAAGTATGACATCACCAAGGATGACTTGAGTGCACTTCAAGGGGGAGGACCCGTATTCGTGACGTTTGGCGAGGTGATGGTGCGCGACACCCCAGCGGACAAGGAACGGCCGGAGCGCACACGGCTGGTCCATCTATCGCTGGCAGGCAGTGAGTACACCCTGGCCATTGCACTGGCTCGCTTTGGGGTTCCCAGCGCCTACATCACCCGGGTGCCGGACAATCCCTATGGGCACATGGTGCGTAACGTGGCCCGCGAACATGGCGTGAACACGGATCATCTGGTGTGGGCCTCCAAGACAGAGCCTATCGGGCGTTTCATCTATGAGATAGGGCGCACGCCTCGCAAGAATGTGGGCGTGTATCAGCGGATGTATTCCGCTGCCTCGCGTCTTGACGCGGGCATGGTGGATTGGGGGAAGGTGCTTGAGGGCTGCAAGCTGTTCCACACCTCGGGTATCACCTTTGGACTGGCGAACCACAGTGGTTATGCGCACAATGGGCCGTTGGCGGCATTTCAGGAGGCCATTCAGCACAAACCAACCGACTGTTGGGTGGGCCTGGATTACAACTATCGCTCGACGCTTTGGTCCCCTGAACAGGCTCGAGAGGTGCTGACTCCCATCCTGACGGACTTCGTGGACGTTCTCATCACCTCCATCGAGGATATGGCCAAGATCTATGGCTTTGGCTGCGGTCAATACTCGGCGCAACAGATTGTCGATGGCGATATCGGTCGTATTGAGGATGATGATATCCGAGCCTTCGCGGTGGAGATCCATCGGCGCTTCCGTACACGTATCGTGGCCATCACCATCCGCTATCCAGACAACTTCGAGCAGCACCGTTGGGAGTCGGCGGCCGTGGATGCCGACGGGAATTTCTTCCGTTCACCCGCGGTCAGACCGATTACCCTTTGGGACCGCCTGGGTGGTGGCGATACCTGGAATGCTGGGTTCTACTATGGGTTGCTCTCAGAAGGGTTTACGCCTGCGGGCATCGAGAAGGGTGTGTTGGTGGGCGATGCGGCGACCCGCATCAAGCAGACGTTGATGTTCGACCTGCCCATCGTGACCAAGGAGGAGGTCCAGGCGTTGTTGAAGTCCGATGCGTTGGGCGGGGGCAAGCGAACGGCGCGTTGAACTGACCCATACAGATGTAGAGGGAGGAAGTGATGGACAAGATGGAAAAGCTCAGTCTCATCGAGGAGACGGGGGTGATCGCGATCATGCGCGCCCAGAGTTCTGATCAGCTCATCGCGGCGGCTGATGCGATCCGTGCCGGTGGTGTGCGGGCGATCGAGGTGACGATGACCACGCCGGGCGCGTTGCGGGTCATCGAGGAGGCCAGCCGGCGCTATGGAGATGAGGTGCTGTTCGGGGCTGGTTCTGTGCTGGATGCTGAGACGGCCCGCGCTGCTCTCCTGGCGGGGGCGGGGTTCATTGTGGCACCCACCTTGAACGTAGATGTGGTGGCGCTCTGTAACCGCTATGGCGTGCCGGTGGTTCCGGGGATCTTTACCCCCACTGAGGCTCTGACAGCCTGGGAAGCTGGCGCTGATATGGTGAAATTGTTTCCCGCCAGTGTGGGAGGGCCGGCGATGATCAAGGCTATCCTCGCCCCCCTGCCGCAGCTCAAAATCGTGCCTGTAGGAGGCGTCAACCTGCAGACCGCGAGCGAATTCATCAGACAGGGCGCGGCGGCTTTGGGGGTGGGGAGCAGTCTGGTCAATCAGTCCCTGCTGGACCAGGGCGATATGGCAGAGCTGACGCGACGTGCGGCGGCTTTTATCGAGGCGGTCAGGCTGGGACGGAGCCAGTAGAGGTCGGATCCTCTCACGATAGGGATATCGACTGGGGGCTGCCCTTGGGCGGCCCCTACTGTGTCTGGCTATGTGGCACGTGCGGCAGTGTATAGAGACTCCAACCTGCGTAGAATCCGATCCAGGCGCACGGGATCGCGCCCCAGATAGCGTGCCAGATATCTCCCGGAGTCTACCAGGAAGTGTTCGACCTCAGACGCAGGGCGAAGCGCGGCAGCCCGTTCCAGGGCCGCGGGGATGAGTTCATCGGTCGGTAAGTCCGGTGCGTCGAGCAACGTGCGCATGAACTCAGGGGAGGCCGTGATGGCTTCCACCTCTTGATCAGAGCAGACCGCGATGCTGTATAACACCATGGGGGGCTGGGGAGGAAACCCGTAGATGAAAGAGCCCCTCCCAGCGATCCGGTAGCCGATGGCCGCCACGGATATCTCTACAGGCAGGGCGCGGTTCTCGCGTTGGTCCTGGATCACCTCTGCATACTGCGGGTCGTCGGGTGCGATGGTGGCAGCCAGTGTGCGGAGGAAGGGATCATCTTGAAGACGGATGTTGTGAACGATGCCGATCAGGTCTGTCTGTTCCTGTTGAATTGGTGCGCGCACAAACGTGCCGAACGTCGGTACCTCGGGCTCGGGGATCCGCGACGCCACCACGAACCCCCGGATATCTGCACGCAGCACGTTGCCGATGACAATGGTATGATTGTTGGTCATGGTTTCACTCACTTCGTTGGGCCTTGTCAGGTCTATCGGTGGCTCAGAAGAGACTTTTGCTGTGCTTTGGCGGAGGGCTCTGTGTAGAGTCCATCCCGCAGTAGTTCGCGCTGTATGGTCTGCTCCAGGATTCCCTTGTCCCTGGAGGTCACCAGTGCTTCCTCGTGGGCCCGGGCTAGGACATAGGGATACCCGCCCAGGACCTGCGCCTGATGCTGGAGGACGGACTGTAGTATATCCATCGCTTCCCGATCTCGGGCCGCCCAGGCCGGTACCTCGACACGCGCCACTGAGGCCCCAGCCGGGCTCCCGAACTTTCCATAGCACAGCCAGATCTCCTGGCCGGCAAGCGCGTGGAGCCGATTCGTTGCGCTGGGACGTGTGAACCACACCGTCCGGCTGCCAGGCGTGAGCACCTGTTCCATGAGAGTTAGATCTGTGAGCCCCCGTAGGGGAAATTGCCCCGCCGGTTCCCCTGCTGCCCCCTGGGTGATCTGGTGGCTGACCCATAGCAGCCTCAGCAAGAGGTGCCCCCCAGGGCGATCGACATATCCTACAGGGATGGCCCCGACCTCTTGCAGGCGAGACAGCGCCGATAGATAGCTCTTGAGGTGGCCCCCCTCGGCACTCCGTTCCATATAGGGCCAGAGCAGAGGGCCATCGATCAGGACGATGATGGGCGCGACACTATGTGCTCTCTCCCTCTCGGCCAGCGCTGCAGCGACCTCCATTTCCTTTATGGATCTCTCAATGTTGAGGGTTTCGCTATCGATCAGGTAGCCCTGAGCGTCGTAAAGCTCTTCATCCCGGTACCGCAGCCATGCATGGGTGTATGTCTCCGGCGCCTGTTGCGTGTAACGGAAGAGCAGGGCGCCGATGTGCAAGAGGTAATACAGGAGCGGTGCATGCCGATCGGGATAGATCTGAGAACCATCGATGCCGATGGTGACGACCTGGCTGCGATCCACACGAGGACAGGGGATCTGCATAGCCCAAGGTGTGTCCTCGGCTGGCAACAAACCTATCCCGTTGGGGTCGTCGTCCGCCAAGGGCAGGAGCCGGGTTCGTAATTGGCTGTCCTCGGGGAGCTCGCTCAGCCATTCCATGGCAAGTTTCAGGAGAGATGCGCGCAGTTGCTGGCGGGCGCCCGCCTGTCTTCGCATCTCAACGATGGCATGGTGTAACTGCTCGATATGAAGCATGACTGCATTATAGCGGCATCACGGTCGCATTCAAAGTGCGCTTGGAGAGCCGCCGCCACGCATGTTCCTGGTGCGGTGGTGACCCTCTGTACCATGCAGATGTTCCTCCATGGGAGGGGTTTTGTGGCATGGATGCGAATCATGGCCCACACCGGACCCTAGGTGAGCTACTCGATACTGAATGTGCGGCCAGTCTGAGGGGGCATTCAAAAAGACATTCAAATATATGACTTCGAGATTTTTGTTGGATGACGGTTAGACTATTGCATCGTTTTGGAGTTTGTTGTATAATGGTGGAAGATTGTGGGGTAAAGTGGGGCATCGTGGCTCTACTGCCCATGTCGTTGTCTAGGACCTCTAGGTGGTGAATCGTGTACTTGGGCCAGTACACCTACATGCTGGATGACAAGGGACGGCTGACCATCCCCTCTCGCTATCGAGAGGAGTTGCCCTCTGAGGTGGTTGTAACTCGTGGTATGGATCGGTGTCTGGCCCTCTATCCGCCGCGAGTCTGGCAGGAGCTCAGCGACAAAGTGACATCCCTGCCGCTCACCAGCCCTCGGGGGAGGGCTCTGCGACGACACTTCTTTGCTCCAGCGGCGAACCTTGAGCTCGACCGCCAGGGTCGAATCTTGATCCCTGAGCATTTGCGGGAATACGCCGGGCTAGACCTGTCATCTGAGGTCCTTGTCATTGGACTCTACAACTTCATCGAGCTCTGGAATCCGCAGCGCTGGCAAGATCAGAACGAGCAGCAGTTGGCTGAGCTTGACGAGGACCACGGGATATGGGAAGGCGTGGACATCTAGACCCATCTCCGGTGGGTCATGTCCCGGTCTTGCTTCAAGAGGTGGTGGAAGGCCTGGCCGTAAGGCCTGGAGGACGTTACCTTGATGCGACGGTGGGCGGCGGTGGGCATGCGGTAGCCATCCTGGAGGCCAGTGCTCCCACGGGGACTCTGCTTGGGCTTGACCGTGATCCGGAGGCTGTTGCGCGGGCATCGGCGCGCCTGGCCCCCTATGGTGACCGTGCGAAGGTTATCCATGCCTCCTACGGCGATCTTCTAACTGTTGCTCGGAGAGAGGGCGCCGTCCCAGTGGACGGGGTGCTCTTTGATCTAGGGTTTTCGTCCTGGCAGATCCAGGATGCCCAACGGGGGTTCGCTTTTCAAGTGGATGGGCCATTGGATATGCGCTTCGATCCTGGTTCTGAGTCGCCTACAGCGGCCGATTTGGTCAATGAGAGTTCTTTGGAGACACTGGTGGATCTGTTGCGTCGGTATGGCGAGGAACCACGCGCTATGGCCATCGCACAAGCTATCGTGCGGGCGCGTCCCATTCGTTCGACGCGGCAGCTCGCGGAGGTGGTTGCGCGCGCAGTTGGGCGGCGAGGACGGGTTCATCCGGCGACGCGGACGTTCCAGGCGTTGCGGATAGCTGTGAACAGGGAGTTGGAGATCTTGGAGAGGGCTTTGCCGCAGGCATTGATGGCTTTGAAGCCGGGTGGCCGACTGGCTGTGATAAGTTTCCACTCCCTGGAGGATCGGATTGTCAAGCGCTTTTTCCGGCAGGAGGCGCGTGATTGTATCTGTCCACCGGAGTTGCCTGTATGTCAGTGTCACCATCATCGAACTGTACGGTTATTGGTCCGGAAGCCGATCGTTCCGTCTCCGGAGGAGGTCGAGGCCAATCCGCGGAGTCGCAGTGCAAAGCTGAGGATCGTGGAACGGCTTTGATCAAGGTTGATGAGTGAGAGTGTAATGGAGTAGCTAGGGATATGGGTGCGGTATGGCAAAAGGAGATGCATGGCGTGCGGCGGCGGACGGAGCCCCTGGATCGCGCGGCTATGGTCCGTCTTCTTCTGCTGATCGCGATCGTTGTGGTTCTTGCGTTTGTCTACATGGGTCTTCTATGGAGTACGACGCGGTTGGGTGGGGAGCTCTGGGCTTTGAATGAGCGGTTGATAGAGATTCAGCGACAGAATAGTCTCGTCGAGGCGGAGATCGCCAGGCTCAGCTCAATCCCGGTGCTACAGGTGCGTTCTGTCGAACTGGGCTACATGCCGGCAGAGCAGGTGGAGTACCTGATCGTGGGAGGCCGTTGAGTATGCTGCGAAATCCCGAAGCGCGCCTGCAGGTCGTAGTGGCTCTGCTGGTTGTGGCTCTCGCTCTCATCCTGGTGAAGCTGGTACAGCTTCAGGTTTTGGATCGGGGAGAGTATCAGGATGTGGTGGAAGATACGATTTACCGTACCTATGCGTTGCCCGAGCCGCCCCGAGGACGGGTCCTGGACCGCAATGGGGATCTGCTGATCGGGAATGTGCCGACCTACGACGTGGGTGCACAACTGACGGCGATACAGCCCACGGATGTTCCCACGATCGCAACCAGTCTGGCCCCGATTTTGGGAATGGAGATCCCTGAACTTATGTCGCTGCTGAACTCTGAGTATCCATGGGTCTATCTGGCGCGAGGCGTCAGTGTGGAGACGGCCCATGCGATCACAGAGGTGGTCACGGCACACAACAGACGGGCTCAAAACTCCCAGACGGAGAGGAAATGGGATTGGCTTTCGCTTCAGGAGACCTGGCGTCGTTACTACGCCGAGGGCGCATTGGCGGCTCACGTATTGGGCTTCGTCAACGAGGAGGGCGTCGGCTATGGGGTTGAGGCGGCGCAGCAGCGGTTCCTGCGACCGCAATCAGTCCAGAACCAGGGCGTCGTGAATGTCCTCTCTGAGCCTCTCAGTGAGGAACTGGCCAGCACAGAAGTTCGCACATATCCCGGAGCGGATCTCGTATTGACCATTGACCGCACCATCCAGGCCTTCGTGGAGGGAGAGCTCGACAAAGCACTTGCTGAGTTTGGTGCTGCCTCTGGGACCATCCTGGTGATGGATCCCCGCACGGGGGCGATTCTGGCGAGTGCCAGTCGGCCTACCTATCGGCCGTACGACTATATGGGCTATGGGGGAGATGCACGAGACCTCTTTGCTGATCCTGCTCTAAGGGATTATGAGCCGGGTTCGATATTCAAGCCGCTTGTCGTAGCTGCGGCCGTCGACTCCGGCCGAGTCACGGCCGATTGGTCCTACTATGATACAGGGGTCGTTGAGTATGGCGGCGTTTTCATTCGGAACTGGGATCGAAAGGGGTATGGGCAGCAGAATCTGCAAGGGATCCTGGACTACTCGCTCAACACAGGGGTAGCAACGTTGACGACCCGTGTCATGGGACCTGAGGTCTTCTACGCCTACATCCGGCGCTTTGGGTTTGGGCAGCGCACAGGCATTGGGCTGGTGGGCGAGTCCCCGGGGGTCGTGCATCTGCCTTCTGATCTGGGTTGGGAGGACGGTTTCTTGGCGACCAATGCCTTTGGTCAGGGGATCAGTGTGACTCCGCTGCAGTTGGCGACGGCTGCCACCGCTTTGGCTAACCACGGTACCATGATGGCACCTTATATCGTGGCTGAGCGGCATTATCCCGATGGGCGGCGGTCGGTAACGGCGCCGCGAGCGCTCGGTTCGGTGCTCCGTCCGGAGACCGCTGACTATGTGGCAGAGTTGATGGCAAACACGGTGTCTAATCGGTTGACCATGGCTCAGGTTCCAGGCTATCGCATTGCTGGGAAGACGGGTACTGCCCAGATTCCGGTCAGTGGCGGGTATGAGAGGGATGATGTGATCACCTCTTTCCTGGGATTCGGCCCGCTCCCTGACCCACAGTTACTGATTCTGGTGAAACTCGACAGGCCCCAGGTGCCCATGCACCTGCGCTGGGGGACCCAGACCGCGGCCCCGGTCTTCCAACGGGTGGCCTCTCGCCTGTTTGTCCTGTTAGGGATTCCACCTACCGAGGGGTGGGCGGGGCCTTAAGGGAAAGGTATGGCATGGCGCGTCAATTAACCCTGGCCTCTTTTGTCGAAGCATTGACTGGCTGGCATCCGCCTGGACTGGAGATGCCAGTTTGGCCTGTCATTGACTCGCGCGAGGCCGAGGCAGGCAGTCTGTTTTTTGCCTTTGAGGGTGAGCATGTCGATGGGCATGACTTCGTTCAGGACGCTCTCCAGCGGGGGGCAGTGGGGGCGGTGATTGAGCATGATGTGACCCTCGACCGCCATGAGGGCGACGTATTGGACTTGAGCAGACCGTTGGATCGTACCAGGGCCCTTCAGCCGCCACTGGTGATACGTGTATCCAAGGTGTTGGAGGCGCTACAGGGGAGCGCCCGATGGTGGCGGCACCAGCTTCCAGTGCGTGTAATTGGTATCACGGGGAGTGTGGGTAAGACCACCACCAAGGAGTTGGTGGCACAGGTATTGGAGAAACGCTATCGGGTCAGCCGCAATCCGGCGTCCTACAACAACGAGCTGGGTCTGCCCCTGACACTGCTGCGGTTAGACGCCACGGTGGAGCGGGCGGTCCTGGAGATGGGGATGTATGTTCCTGGCGATATTCGTTTCCTGGCCGGACTCGCCCATCCGGATGTGGGGATTGTGACCAATGTAGCACCGGTTCACGCGGAGCGGGCAGGGAGCCTGGACGCCATTGCACGCGGTAAGCGAGAGTTGGTGGAGAGCCTGCCGGCGGCGCCGCGCGGGGTCGCGATCCTGAACCAAGATGACCCACGGGTGCGCGAGATGGCAGCCTATACCCAGGCGCGGGTGATGACGTATGGTACCTCGCCGGAAGCCCATCTGTGGGCCGATGAGGTCGAGCTCATGGGCCTGCGAGGCGTGCGGATGACGTTGCACGAGGGCAAGACGAGTGTGCCAGTGGAAGCATCCCTGCTGGGCCGCCACAGTGTCTATGCAGTGCTGCGGGCCGCTGCGGCGGGTCTGGTGGAGGGGCTGACATGGGAGGAGATCAGGGCCGGGTTGGCCAGTCGCGGGCCACGGCCGCGCATGGTCGTGAAGCAAGGGCGGGATGGGATCGTGCTCATCGACGATGCCTACAACGCCAGCCCGCCCTCAGTGTTGGCGGCGCTCGATTTCCTGGCAGAGCTTCCACATGCGGGGCGTCGGGTCGCTGTATTGGGTGATATGTTGGAACTCGGTCCTTATGAGCAGGAAGGACATCGGCAGGTAGGGCTGCGGGCAGCCGAGGTGCTCTCTGAGCTGGTGGTGGTGGGCGAAGCGGCCCGGCTGATTGCAGAAGGGGCCCGCTCGCGGGGTATGTCTGCAGCGCGAGTTCATTGGGCAGCGGATAGTGGACAGGCTGTGGATGTGGTGTCCTCTATCCTGAGGCCTGGGGATCTAGTTCTCGTTAAGGGGTCACGGGCTATCCATCTTGAGCAAGTGGTGGACGCCTTGTGTGATGAGGAGGCGACGATTGAGAGCTGAGCAGACGCCCAATTCCGTCGTCATCCTGGGGCTTGCGCGCCAGGGCAAAGCGCTGGCACGCTTCTTTGCCGAGAGG
>Ga0190360_1001181_pt1 | contig 13702 bp, 14 predicted proteins | sample 48721834_MG_FD_161271 | JGI IMG/M metagenome (GOLD analysis project Ga0190360, IMG submission 161271) | Hydrothermal vent microbial mat bacterial communities from Southern Trench, Guaymas Basin, Mexico - 4872-18-3-4_MG | ecosystem: Environmental > Aquatic > Marine > Hydrothermal vents >... | reverse complement strand
GCTGTAGGCTTGCAAAATCGTTTTTATCACAAACCTGGAGAGCTTTCTGGGGGAGAACAGCAGAGAGTTGCATTAGCAAGAGCATTAATAACAAAACCTGGACTGATCCTGGCAGACGAACCAACGGGTAATCTTGATTCTAAATCAGGACATCAAATTCTAGAACTTATTCAGCAAATGAATAAAAATTATAGTCAGACATTTGTTATTGCTACTCATGATCTAAACATTTCAAAGATCGCAGATCGATCTATTCATCTTCTTGATGGGAGGATCATATGCTCCGACTAAGTTTAAATTTGCTTCTGCATCATAAAAGTAGAATGCTTCTTACAACAAGCGGTATAGCTGTAGGTATTATTGTTTTTCTAATGTTATCCGCAGGAACTACAGGAACCATCCAACGTTCTTTAAATCTTTATCGTGTCCAATCTACTTGCGATCTCATTGTTGTAGATAAAGAATTTACCTCCCAACAACTCATATCTGTCCAGAAAATAGATGGAATAGATATTGCCGAGCCTGCTATAATAGAAAAAGCTGCAATAATTGATAATTTCTATGAAGTAATAGCACTACCACGTTCTTCTGCTTTATTTAATATTCCTTTTCCAGCATCTAAAGTAATACTCATCCCAGATTTTTTATCTCGCGGATGGAAAGTGGAAGATAATAATGTCATTGAGATAACATATGTTACACCAGAAAAAAGAAAGACAGTTTCACTCCCTATATCCATATTTTCTTCTAAAAATACTGATATTCCTTTAAAAATCATCTTAGACTTGGAGACAGGACGAGATCTATTTGATATTTACGCCAACACTATTCTAATTCGACTCAATCCAGCTACTGATATAAATATGATCGAACAGAAAATTAAAAATTTTATAGGTAGTTGCAGTTTTCAGACGTATGAGGATGCTTTTAGTACTGTTAAAGAAAAAAATCAAAATTTTTTGACTTTTAAGACCGTAATTACAGAGATAGCCTTCTTCATTGCTGGCATAGGTATTCTGAATGAAATGTTGCTATCTACAGACAGGCAAAAACGAGAAATCGGCATCCTCAAATCTATCGGATTTACAAGCTACCAGATCGTTCAGGTCTATCTCGCCCAGGTCATTATACTTGGAATTCTTGGAGTGATTATGGGTATTACACTCTCACTAATTATGATAAAATGTGTTTATGGAACTTTGGGATATATACATGCTTCCGATATTCTATTAGGAATTAGTCTTGGCTTTTTTTGGATTCTCTTATTTGCTTTTTATCCATTATACAAAGCTAAAAGATCATCCATTGTGAACTGCTTAAAGTAATCTCAGCAGTAAACTCCGCTTATTTTTATAACTTCTATACCTTCTTTTTCCAGAGCTTTTATAAAAGGATTTATGCCAACTGAATCGCTTGCTATATGACCTGACACTATAAGATTCCCTTTTTCATTCTTCAGTTTGAGGTAATCAGCAACACCTATATGAATATAAACAACACAAAATCCGTATTCAAAATAAGTTTTCGCGATATCGTACCCACCGTTAGTACCTGCTCCATGTGCTACCACAGTCTTTCTTGCATCCCCTTCCTCACTTCCTATAACGATCTCTATCTCTGTAAGTGCTTTCTGAAACTCCGGAAGTGTGTACAGTGCATCCACAACATCTTTTACCTTTTCTGGTTTTGCGTTGTTCACAGTTTCCTGCATTATTCTTCTTCCTATTTCATCCAACGGATTGTGTATATTCATTAATGGCATCCCAATTTTTTTAGTTATCGATGGAATGTGTGTATAATTCCGCGAATGATTCGCTATTTTTAAACTATTTTTTAAGCTCTCTATAGATCTCCATGCTTTTTCTTCAGGGATTCCGTTTTTTATCATGATGCTTGCGTGTTTATCAATTATTTTATAAAAATTGAGAACAGCATTATTCCCCAGAGGATGATGCGCTATTACACAATCACATTTTAGTTTCTGGGCTAAAAGAAGTTCTGAGACATTTATATCGATCCCGAAAAGAACTCTTTTTATGTTTTCCCCATGCAGATATATCTCAGAATCTTCCGGAATTTTCTTCTGTCCTACCAATTTTAAAGCTATACCCATTATTTCTTCTGTATTCATATTATCGCTCCATTTTTTATGACACATTCTATGTTTTTCTTTTCTCTCAATATTTTTATGTTCTTTAAAGGATTTTTGTTTGCAATGATCATGTCTGCAGTTTTTCCTTCTTCTATCGTTCCAAGATCATTTCTTCCCATTGTTATTGCCCCATTTTTTGTAGCAGCTGTGATCGCTTCCATCTCCGTAAAACCTATTTTTTCTACTAAAAGTTCCAGTTCCAAAGCATTATCTCCGTGAGGAAGTAACTCAGGTCCTATAAAATCTGTCCCTGTTGCTATTGTTACTCCCATCTTGTATGCCAGAGCAATACTTTCTTTATGTATTTCTGAGGTCTTTTTAATCTTTTTCAGACCATACTCAGGAACATCGAAGTCTTTACCCTCTGTGAACAGTTTATAGTTCACAGATAACGTGGGTATATATACGCAGTTATTTTCGATCATCATTCTGCACGTTTTTTTATCTAAATAAAATCCATGGACTATATTTTTCACTCCTGCTTTTACAGCATTCCTTATGCCTTCTGTACCCTGTGAATGTGTATCTACTTTTTTATTTACCCTCTCGGCCTCTTCCACAACTGCTTTTATCTCTTCTACCGTGAACTGTGCTTGTTCCGGAGAATCTTTTTCCGACAACACTCCCCCAGTTGTACACATTTTAATAAAATCCACACCTTCTCTCAGCAGTTCCCTGGCAGCTTTTCTGCATTCGTCAACACCATCTACTATACACGACATTTCAGCTTTCTTAGCCCATTCTAACGGAAGCATGTGAAAATCGCCATGGCCTCCAGTCTGGCTCATCACTCTTCCAGCTGCCTGAATTCTGGGACCTTTTATGATCCCTTCATTAACAGCATCTCTTAAAGCTAAGGAATGAGGGCTTATTCCTGCACATCTAACACTCGTAAATCCAGCTTCTATAAGTTTTTCTACATCTTTTACAGCTCTTATCGTCTTCAATGCGGAATTTTCCAGGACCCAATCCAGGGGATTCATGCTCCTTGTTCCAGCTAAGTGAAGATGCGAATCTATCAATCCTGGAAGTACATACTTGCCTTTGGCATCTATTATTCTCCCTCTTTCCTCTGGAGAACCTATCTCTTTTATTTTATTGTTTTCAATGAGAATAGATACATCCTCTTCAAAATTTCCATTGCCGTCAATCAGAGAACAGTTTTTTATTGTTAACATAGTATGTATTCCTTGTTCTGCCATTTTAATTTTTTCCTTGGTATGGAATTATGTGATAACTCTAATAAACTTCCTTTATATCTTTCAGAACAGGAAATTTTTTCCGCACTTCCCTTACTAAAGAAAGATCGATCTCACATGTCAATAGAGCCTCATCTTTTCCTCCTTCGATGATTCTTATTCCCCATGGATCTATTACAGAAGAATGCCCGAAATACTCAAGTTTCCCATCGTTGCCGACTCTGTTGCATCCTATAACATAGACCAGGTTATCAATCGCCCTTGCTTTTAGCAGTGTTCTCCAGTGTTCAATTCTAGGATACGGCCATTCTGCGCATACGATCAGTATCTCAGCTCCATTCATAGTTAGTTTTCTCGAAAGTTCTGGAAATCTCAGATCATAACATATCATCATCCCTATATTTTCTTTTAATCCGATTTTGTTTCCTGCTGCAAAGAATCTCTCTTCATTCATCAGTGAAAAGAGATGAATCTTTCTGTAAGAAGCTTCCAATCCTTTTGACGATATATAGTGCATTGTATTGTAACAACTTTCTGCTTTTTCAACTATAGAACCAAAAATCTTTATGTCTTTTTTTGCGATATCTGTAAGTTCTTCAATAGTTTTTCCATCGAGAGGCTCTGCTAACTCTTTTACATTCTTCGCATAACCAGTAGTCCAGAGTTCAGGAAATACTATAATATCGGATTTTCTTTTCACTGCCTCTTCTATAAAGTCTATCCCTTTCTGTAAATTTTTCTCTTTATTTCCTAAAATTATATCCATTTGTGCTATCGAGATTATCATGAACTTTTTAAACTTTGGTTTCTTTATCTATTTTTCCATCTCTTAAAAAAATGATCCTTTCAGTATCTCTCGCCATCTCCAGATCATGCGTTACTATAATGATAGTAGTATTAAAATCAGTGTTCAACTGCTTTAAAATCCCCATGATCTCTTTTCCTGTCTTTGTATCTACAGAACCTGTTGGTTCATCTGCCAGGATTATTTTAGGATTATTTATCAGAGCCCTCGCCATAGCGACTCTCTGTTTCTGGCCTGCAGAAAGCTCGGATGGTTTGTGCAGTGCTCTTTCTTTTAATCCAACAGCCTCCAGTAATTTTAATGCTCTTTCATACTTTTTCTGGTCTATGCCTTCAGGAAGTAACGGTATGAGAACATTTTCCAGGGCAGTTAAACTGGCTATAAGATTATGATCCTGGAATATGAATCCTATTTTTTCTCTTCTGAGTCTGTAAAGAATAGACTTCGGAACTTTGGCAATATCTATGCCGTCTATTATGACGTTCCCAGAAGTAGGTGTATCGAGAGCACCTATCTGGTCTAAAAGCGTTGTTTTGCCTGAGCCCGAAGGTCCGACGATGCTTAAAAATTCACCATCCTCTATTTTAATACTCACGCCGTCTAAGGCTTTAACTGTTATGTCTCCAATTTTGTAGTATTTTTTTAAATCTATGAGTTCTATCATTTACTCATTCCTCAAAGCATCTATGGGATCTATTGAAGCAGCCTTGTAAGCAGGGTATATTCCCCCAAAAACTCCAAGAGCAACAGCAAATACCATTGCTTCTCCTACGAGGGCCAATGTTATGTCGGCCCGAAATCCTCTCAAAAAAGATGCAAAGGCTATTGTACTAAGTTTCCCTCCTCCAATGCCGAGAAATCCTCCAAAAAGGCCCAGTAAAAAACCTTCAAGAAGTATCATTTTTAAAACATCATTGTTACTCCAGCCTACAGCTTTAAAAACTCCTATTTCCTTTGTTCTTTCTATTACTGACATCAACATCGTGTTCATAATCCCTATTCCACCAACTATAGCTGCTATAGCGGATATAGCCCATGTCATTGTTTCTATCGTATCCAGAAACTCGCTTATCTGTTCCGTCTGTTCAGATGACGTAGTTGCTTCAACATCTGGAATTATCAAATTTATTCTCAAAGCAACTTCTTTTTCTGTTCCAGGTTTTTCGACCTTTACCCTCACCATATGTATTATATCGGGATCTATTTCCGCTACTTCTCTTGCAACATCTATGGGTATTGCCCTCATCTGATCCATAATATAGTTTCCTGTCTCCATGATCCCCACTACTTCAAACTGTCTCTCGTAGAACTTTACTTTACTTCCCACTTTAATATCTTCCATCTTCGCATATGCACTTCCCACTATCATCTTGTATCTATCGCTTGCTTGTAGAGCTCTTCCCTCTTTTACCTCAGTGGCAGATGTGCCGATAAGCTTTTCGGCTACAGGATCGATACCATAGACCTCAAAACTTCCTGCACCCCTTCCAGCCTTTATTTCTTTTTCGGGTATAATAACGACAGGGGCAACGTATTTCACACCCTTTATCTCTTTTATTTCATCCATAACATCTTCGTCCATAGGCTGCATGGCTAAGATATTCCCACTTTTCGTGATTGTAATATCACCCGTGAGCGACCCCATCACATCGAGTGCACTGCTTTTCAATCCATTTGAGACGCCCACCAATGCAACGATAGCAGAGACACCTATCATTATCCCCAATAAAGATAGAAATGTTCTCGCCTTTCTCCTCAGTATATTTTTGTAAACGATCTCCAGGAAGTTCATGGGCTCACTTCATTATTTTCTTCAGATCTCTGCGTTTCTTATACCACCAGCCAATTATCCCAATTATACCAAGTACAAAAACTCCTATTAACTGTTTTGTATATGCTTTTCTCTCTTTTAAAGTTATGATATAACTATCCTCAAGAGTTTTTTTATTGCCGAGCTCGTCTTCGTACTCCACAAGAATCTTTATCTCGCATTTTTCACTTCCTGTATCTGGAATGACGGTATTAAAAACTGCTGCACTGCTGTCCCCCTTCTTTATGCCTCCAACGTAGCTCATAAAGTTTCCGAGGCTTGACGAAAATCCCACTTTCACAATTTTTGCATCCCCTGTTCCTATATTCTCGAGATTGACAGATATTGTAACCTCTCCGCCTTTAAAAGGTATCTTCGGATCAGAGTCCACACCCTGAATTACTATCCGGGGAACACCTCTTATCTCCAATCCTATTATATGTTTTTCGTTCACTATATTTCCAAGATCATCCAGATATGCAATATTAAGTGTTATTGGATAATTTCCGGAGTCCAGATCTTCGTTCACGCTTAAATCAAAACTCACCGTAATCTCAGAACCTGGGAGAAAATCCTTGTACAATTTCTCAAGATCATCGTTGTTGGGAGTCAAAATAGGAATTGAATTAACTAATGGATCTATTCCAATCTTTATCCATTTTATTTCTCCACTCCCTGAGTTTCTTAACTTAAGAGTGAGTTCAAAACTCTCTCCGGGGGATAGTTTTCCTGTTTTTACATTCGTTATGTCTATGACAGCATTTTTCATTTCCTCTATTTTAACAGCGATAGTTTTCTGTTCATTAACAATATTTCCAAACTCGTCCTTATACGTTACATTTACAGCAAGAGGATAAGTTCCTGGTGGTGTTTTTTTACTGGTTTCCAACGAAAATTTTATTTTAGCTGTTTCTTTTGGTCCTATATTCTTATATATCCTTTCTAGATCGTCTCCTTTCGGCATGAATACCTCGCTTATGAGATTCAATCTTATCCATTCGATCTCTGCCCCTCCTATATTTTTAAGATCGAAACTCAGATCAAAAATGTCTCCAGATTTTATATCTTCTGGATACTCAACATTTTCTATTGATATGAGCACTTCAGAGATCACTCTGATCTCAAAATCAAACTCCTGAGAGAATTTATTGCTTTCTATCCTTCCTTTTATTGTATATTCCCCAGAATCTGCATCTTCATCTATATCTATCTCAAATATGGCCGTTTTTGGAAAAGACTTCCAATCATGTCCCATATCCCCTAAAGAGTACTCACTATCCTCAACAGATAATGGTTTTTTTGGGAACAACCTTACTTTCACATTTTCAAGATCAAAGTTTGTTTTATTAGCAACTACGATTGTTATCCTAGCAGTTTCTCCAGATTTGTAGTAAGGTCTATCAGGAATAACTGTCACATTAAAAGTATCTGCTGCCTCTATAGGCACTATCAAACTCATGACCAAGATCAAAACCAATGCTTTTTTCATAGTATCACCTGAGACTATGTAAGAACACTTATATATAAAGCTTTCGGTTCTTACACAAAAAAACTTAACATACCCTTTCAATATAATACCATGTTCCTCGGTATAGATCTTGCTGGAGATGAGAAAAACATCACAGGAATGGCTTTTATAAATGAAAAAGTAATACTGGAATCTTTACATAGCGATAACGAAATCTTGGAGTTCATAGAGAAACACAGTCCCGAAGTCATTGCTATAGATGCTCCTCTCTCTTTTTATGGTGAACATTTCAGAGAATGCGATCTTGAATTGAGAAAAGAGTTTAAGATACTCCCTCTTACTTTTAAAGGTATGCAGAAACTAACTAAAAGAGGAATTTCTCTTAAAAAAAAGATCGGGGAAAAAGTAATAGAAACGTATCCACATGCATCGAGAAAAAAATTAAAAGACGAGTTAAAAAAATACACTTTTAAAAATAAACACGAAGAAGATGCACTGATATGTGCTTTAGTCGCAAAAGCTTATTATTTTAAAGAGGCAGAATATTATGGTGAGAAAGATAGGATATATGTTATCTGATCAAAAATAGATAAATTTAAATTTGAGAACGTAGAGTGATTGCAATGTTGTCCAAAAGAGAGATGATGAAGATCGTAGGGATTACAGCGGTACTTCTTTCCGTAGTTTATTATACTATTATCATATCTTTTGTTTCACACGGTGTTTTTGCAAATGTTTCAATTTCAGAAATATTCTATTTCCTGACCAGTTTTTTCATAATGCTTTTTATTAATCTGATTTTAGGTGTTTACTTTATATCGCAGTACGAGTTTACTAAAAAAATGGAAAGAGAACTTCCCGCAATAATAACTGAGATCAATCCCGATATCTCAGAGGAAGAAAGAAGAGAGTACTCCCAGAAACTGGCTTCAAAGCTGAAAGAACTGATAAAATGAATTTTTACTCTTTTATAGTTAATAAGCCTGTTTATATCTCTTTTCCCTATCTCAACTTCTTAACAACAAACTCGCATGCAACATACATCGGCTCAAACTCCTGAGATACAGGAGGTGCATAGCAGTATTCTATGTTTGCAAGATCTTTTACATTCATTTTATTCAGTATAGCCAAACACATGGCGTCTATTCTTCCAACGAGGGATTTCCCGATCATCTGAGATCCTATGATCTTTCCTTTTTCATCAGCTACTATCTTCACTACTATATCTTCTCCTTCCATGTATTCAGGTCTTGTTTTTCCTCTGTATTTTCCAGTTATAACTTTTATACCCTCATTCTCAGCTCTTGCAACTGTCAATCCTGTAGTTCCTATCTCCAATCCGAATAACTCTGTGATCGATGTATTTAAAACGGGTGTAAAATTAGCATCTCCTCCCGTTATATTTTCTGCCAGCACTTTAGCCTGTCTTACCGCAGTCGTAGCTAACTGGCTCATTATTAGTTTTCCTGTTATAAAATCTATACATTCGACGCAATCCCCGCAGGCATAAACATCTTTAATGTTCGTTTCCATCTTTTTATTTACTTTTATACCAAACTCTGTCTCTATTCCCGCTTTTCTGGCAAGATCGATATTTGCTCTCACTCCAGAAGAGATCACGACTAGATCGTATTCTATTTCTCTTTTGTCTGTTCTGACTTTTTCTCCTATCCCCAGAACCTTTTCATTGAGGTAAATTTCGATTCCTTTATCTTCCAAATGTTTTTTAACTATCTCAGCCATGTCTTTATCAAGCATTACAGGTAAAACTCTGTCGAGCATCTCCACGACAGTTACTTTGATATTGTTCTTTGCAAATGCATACGCTGTTTCCAACCCTATCAATCCCGCCCCTATGACAGCAGCTTTTTTTATTTTCTTCATTTTCTCATAGATCTTTTTTGCATCGTCTATATCTTTAAAAACTATAACGTTTTCAGAATCAACACCTTTTATCGGTGGTACAAATGCATAGCTTCCAGTGGCTAAGATTAATTTGTCATAACTCATTTCATTATCATCAAAAATAATCTTTTTGTTTTCAGGATCGATTCCTATAACTTTTTTATCAAGAATAAGATTTATTTTCATTTTTTCATAAAATTTTTCATTCAGCGTTTGCAGAGCTTCAAAATTCTTCACATCCCCAGAAAGTACGAAGGGCATTCCGCATGGAGAGTATTCTCTATAATTTTTTTCATTTATGATGAGTATCTCAGAGCTCCTATCTCTTTTTCTTATCTCTATAGCAGCTCTCGTACCTGCGGCTCCTCCACCTATTATAACGATTTTCATGTTCTCGAATCTGTAGAGTATTTAATAAATTTATCTTAACACAACGTTCCATAAACCAAGCTTGTCACGGTTCTTTTGATTCCTTCTACCTCTCTTACCTTCATTACGAAGTGATTTATATTCTCTACAGAGTCTGAAGTTACTTTTATTACCACATCAAACTCCCCATACGTCATATACGCTTCCTCTACTTTGCACGATAGATAGTCAAGATGCATTAATTTTTCTTTAATTTCCTTTTCTTTTCCAGGTTCTACTACCATTTGCATGAATGCAATTGCCATTATATCATCTCCTTTACTTTAATTGTTATCTCCTTATATTTATATTTTGTTATTTTGAAATCTTTATGAATCCAAAACTTTAATATATAGTTCTATCATATGTATAGTAATGTTTACTGTCAGAACAAAAAAATACAAGCTCCCCTTCTCCAGGGGGATTCTGGCGAGATCGCTGACAAGAGCGGGAATAGAAATAGTTGAGGCTTACCACATTGCGGAAGAAATAAGAGATGTACTCGAGAAGAAAAAAACTGAAGAGATACTTTCAGAGGAGCTTATGGAAATTACATACATATTGTTAAATGATAAAGGCTACAAAAAGGAAGCTAAAAATTATCTTGTCTGGAGAAAATTCAGAGAACTTGGAAAACCTATAATAATCCTGATAGGCGGGGGTACGGGTGTAGGAAAATCCGCTATATCATCTGATCTCGGATACAGACTGGGTATAAGATCTATTATAGGCACAGATACTGTGAGAGAAGTTATGAGAAAGATAATCTCTGAGGGGCTTCTTCCAACGCTACACACATCCTCTTTCAAAGCTTACAGCACGGTAGAATCTCCAAGCCCGTATATAAATAAAACAATATACGCCTTTGAGACACAGGTTAAATATGTGAGCGTTGGAGTGGAAGCAGTGATCTCGAGAGCCATACAGGAAGGTTTTAATCTTGTGATCAACGGAATCCATTTAGTCCCTGGATATATAAATATCAGAAAAGAAAATTCAAAGATATTTCATTTTGTTTTGTACTTAAAGGATAATGAGGAGCACATAAATAGATTTTATGCAAGATCTTATGGAACTAGCAGAAATGCAGAGTCTTACATTAAAGAATTTAAAAGAATCCTCGATATCCAGGATTTTATAGTGAATAAAGCCAGAGAATATGATGTACCTCTGATAGAAAACAACTCGCTGGAAAAAAGTTTAAATTTCATAATGGATCATATAACAGGAGAACTTGCGAAGGAAGTTTGATACTATGTTTTTAGATATAGAAAAAGCTAAATACCCTATAAAGCAGTTTATAACAAGAGGAATTATAGGTATAGATAAGAACGAGACGATAAAAAATGCATGTAAAAAAATGACAGAGTTTGGAATATCCTCACTTGCTGTTTTAGAAAATGAAAATATAATAGGATTTCTGAGTAAAAAAGATGTAATAAAAGGTATAGCTGAAGGTTTATCTGTCAATGCAAAAATAAATAAAATTATGAGCAAAAACTTAGTTTTTTGCGAGAGTTCAGTATCCATAGGGGAGGCCTTAGAGATAATGGCCAATTTCCAGGTGAGACATATACTTGTAAAGGAGAAAGAAGAGTTTATAGGTATCTTTTCATTGAAGGACATTATAGATCTGCAAAAATTCAGTCTTGAGACACAGATTTCAAGTGATTAAATGAAAATAGCACATATATCAGATACCCATTTTCCTCAGATCATAAAAGAAAGTTTTGATAGAAGTATCGAGAAGATAAATAATTCTGATATAGAGTTTGTGATACATACGGGCGATCTCGTAGATAGAGGGTATTTAAGAGAGTATGAAGAAGCGATTCAAAGTTTTTCAAAGTTAAAAAAGCCTATAATATTTGTTCCTGGCAATCATGATGGAAAGAACGTAGGACTGAAATTATTTGAAAATTTCATAGGTCCTTTGAATGGAGTTAAAGAAGGCAAAGATTACGTGGTGATCTATCTCAACAGTGTTATTCCAGACATGAACGAAGGCAGAATCAGCAATTCAAGTTTCCTTTGGCTCAAAGAAACTTTGAGGGGACACTTAGATAAAGAGATCAAGATAGTCTGTTTTCATCATCATTTAGTTCCTGTCCCAAACACGGGGAGAGAAAGAAACGTATTATTTAACTCTGGAGATGTACTCGATCTTTTACTAAAATATGGGGTGAATTTAGTTTTAAATGGTCATAAACATTATCCGAATGTCTATAAATTGGAGGATCTTGTTATAGTCAATGCGGGCACGATGTGCAGCATAAAAACAAGGCTGGGAGATAAGAACAGTTTTAATATAATAGAAATAGACGATAAAATTAAAGTAAAAACCTTGAGATTTGGTGAAATAAGGGAAAGGGAATATGAGAGAAAAAAAGAGAGGATATACAATGTTAACAGTGAAAAATTGTTTAGAATAGTCCAGATAGCTGGAACGTGCATAGATAATAGCGATATTTTTAATAAAAAGATGTTTCTAAATGCTTTTAAAAAAATAAGTACATTAAATCCCGATTTCATTGTACACTGCGGAGATATTGTCAACGAAGGCTTAAATAAAAATTATACGCTTGCAGCTAAATATCTCAAAACACCAATATTTTTTGTTCCCGGACCAAGAGATATTAATTATCTGGGTTATAACCTATTCCCAAAGTACTTTGATTTTATAGAAACACATGTAACAAAAAAAGTAGCATTTAAATTCCTGAACTCGTGTCAGTATGACTCAGATATAGGTGTGATAGGTAGAGGGGAACTTGACAGGATAAAGCAGTTCTCCAGAATTCCTTCAGAGTTTAAAGCTATAGTTTTACATCACAATTTACTTCCAATAGAAAATACAAGAGAAAAAGGACTTTTGGAAGATGCTGGTGACATACTCTATGAACTTACCAGACTGAAAATAGATTTAGTTCTTACGGGTCATTCTTCTCATCCTTCAGCGAGAAAGATCGAGAATACATTAGTTGTTAATGCCAACTCTCTCTCGTGCAAAAGACAGAGAAATTTATTCGGAAACTCGTTTAATATTATAGACGTCTATAAAGATTTTATTTACGTATCCGAGATACAGAGCCTATCGGGATCGAGACATGTTCTCGGGATATGGAAGAGAAAAATATAAAGCTATTTCATTTTCGGCATCTCAACAAAAAATATGCTCCCTCCTTCAGGATTGTTCTCCACCCAGACTCTGCCTTCATGCATATCCACTATCTGTTTTACTATCGCCAATCCGAGTCCACTTCCTTTAACATCTACATCTCCCCTCTCAAATCTTTCAAATATAGCTTCTTTGAGTTCATCTGCAACTCCCTCTCCCCAGTCTTTTACGCTTGTTCTCCATTTATCTTCTCTATCCCCTATATCGATCTCTACTTTACCATTTTCTGGAGAATACTTTATGGCATTGTCTATTAAATTAAGAAAAAGATCTTCCAGTGTAGGATTTGCATTAACTGGATAGGTTCCTTCAGCTTTATAGATGATATCTATGCTCTTTTCCTTAGCCTTTTTTTCTAAGTCTTTTAATGTTTCTTTTATTATATCTTCAAGATACCTCTTCTCAAACTCCTTCTTGTACACTTTTTCTTTCAATTGTGAATAGAGTTTCGCATTTGCAATAAGAATATTCATTTTTTCTATACTCTTTTGCATTTCTCTGATGTATATTTGAACTTTTTCATCTGCATGCCTCTTTATTAAATATGTATATCCCTTTATTACAGTGAGAGGATTTTTTAAATCATGACTCAGTATGGAGACAAACAGCTTTTGAAGCTCAGAGGATCTTTTTATTGTTTCTAAAAGTCTTGCATTCTCAATTGCAATAGCTGTTTGAGATGCCAAGTTTTCGAGCAATCTCTGATCCTCTTCTGAGAAGGCATTGAGTTCTTTGCTTTCAGCATCCAATACTCCTATAACTTTATCTTTTATCTTT
>Ga0190360_1001179_pt1 | contig 13705 bp, 14 predicted proteins | sample 48721834_MG_FD_161271 | JGI IMG/M metagenome (GOLD analysis project Ga0190360, IMG submission 161271) | Hydrothermal vent microbial mat bacterial communities from Southern Trench, Guaymas Basin, Mexico - 4872-18-3-4_MG | ecosystem: Environmental > Aquatic > Marine > Hydrothermal vents >... | reverse complement strand
ATAAGATTATCACTCCAGACATTTTTGTATTGTTTTCGAAGACCTTCAACCAGATTCCTGTATGCTTTTTGATATTCTACTTCGCTTATGATCTCTCCATTCACAGTAGCAACCTTGATACCCCTTCTCGCCCTGAAGGAGTAACCAAAGTAAAAAATAAAGACTATGGAAATCATAAAAATCAAGAACTTGATCAGCCAGGATTTGGCCTGTTTCCTCATTAGACTCAATACCATTCCGATTTTCCTCCTGGTTCAGAATCACTTATGAACCCTACCATCTCAAGCTGATAGCAAAAAACCGCAGCATCGGGTGTGGATCCTATCTTTGTGCCTCTTGGTTATGGTTGATATAGCACGTTAACCGGGCAGTATCAATGAAGATTTTGAACATTGCTCCGTCTATCTCTATCATGGTAGAGTATTCCTGTCTATGAGGGGCGCGTGAGGGGTTTCAAAAGCCCAAAAAACCCTGGCAGAGCAGAAAATGGCGAGTATCAAAGTATTAACAGGACTTGAGGTTTTCAAACACGAATACTGGCCTAAACTGAAAGGCTACAATCTTGGTTTGCTTTCCAACCAGGCGTCAGTTGACTTCCGGCTTCAACCTGCAAAGAAGGTTATTTCAGAGCTTCTTCCAGGTCACATCAAGGCTCTCTTTGGCCCACAGCACGGATACGGAGTCCAGGACCAGGATAACATGGTGGAGACTCAGCATTCCTTTGATAAGGAACTGGGTGCACCGATCTTCAGCCTCTATTCAGAGGTCCGAAAACCAACTCCTGAAATGCTGGAACCTGTTGATATCCTTATTATTGACCTCCAGGATGTTGGTACAAGGGTTTACACTTTTGCTTCCACTGTACTTGCCTGCCTTAAAGCGGCAAGGGAACTTGGCAAAAAAGTGATTATCCTTGATCGACCAAATCCACTTGGCGGAGAAACAGTTGAGGGAAACCTCTTGGACCCTGCACTCTTCAGCTTTGTGGGAGCATACCGCTTTCCCATGCGACACGCTCTTACCATGGGAGAAATAGCTCTTATCTTTAATTGCGAGCTTGATATTGGTGCAGATTTAGACATTGTCACCATGAAGGGATGGAAACGCAGCATGATATGGCAGGATACAGAGCTAAGATGGATAATGCCCTCCCCTAACATGCCTATTCCTGAAACAGCCCAGGTATACCCGGGACAGGTTTTGTGGGAAGGAACCAATATTTCTGAAGGAAGGGGAACGTGCCGCCCATTTGAGATATTCGGTTCACCCTTTATGGACACCAAGGGTATTCTAAAGCGACTTTTCCCTGAGGCAACGGCAGGGTGTATATTGCAAGAAATAATGTTTCGCCCGACATTCAACAAATGGGAGCAGGAAACATGCAGGGGCTTCATGATCCATATCACCGACCAACATGTTTACTGTCCTTATTTTACATCAATCGCTTTACTCCAGGCAGTACTTGCAATTCACCCGGAAGAATTCTCCTGGAAACCTCCGCCTTACGAATACGAATATCAGAAAATGCCAATCGACATGATCTTGGGTGATTCATCTCTCAGGAAAGAAATTGAAACTGGGACCAGCCCCTTCCGGATCAGAGAAGGTTGGGTCGAGGACCTAAAGCGCTTTCTTGAGTGGCGGGACTCCTACCTCCTTTATAATTAAGCGTCGTATTACAATCGGTTGAGCTCTTATTAGTCTCCTCCCATTGTCTTCAGGAGTCTTTCTCCTATCCTCACATACTCCGGGCCGAGTTTCTTGCTGATCCACTTCCTGGCACTGGGTGATTTCATACTCATTGAAAGAAGCTCCTTGAGCAGGCGCCTTTCTTTCTTGTTGATCATGAGCAAGGCGCCGGTGGCGTCAGCCAGACCGAGATTTATTTCATCACTGTTGCTGTTATGCATGGGAACCCTTATTTGTTCTTCTGGCCGCCGCTGATCCATTTATCAATAGCCTCTTTATCAAAACGCCAGACGCGCCCAATTCTAATGGCCGGAATTTTCCCTTCCGCAGCATATTTACAAATTGTAATTTCATGTAATTTTAAGTACTTGGCTAACTCTTTTGTTGTCATTATCTCTGGCATAAGAAACTCCTCAATAGTTTGTCCCAATCCAATTTGCTTTTCTTGATTGTTATTCTAATATTTATAATGCTTAAGGCCTATAAAGTCAATAAAAAACTGTTAATAGTAAACTAAAATATCTTATCTTTATGTATTTAATTTTTATTACCTTTTTCCAAGCTTTATTCTTGACAATTAAGGATAACTATTAACTTTGAGACGCAAAAATCTCATAACTCTTCTATTAGCTGCCCTAGTTTGCCTCTCTTTTACCCATTCTGCTCGTTACCATCGAGTAAAGTTTGTATATGATGGCGACACCATCCTCATAGATACAGGTGAGAAAGTAAGATACCTTGGGATAGATACACCAGAGATAGGACACGAGGGCAAGAAAAGTCAATTTATGGCGTTTGCTGCCAGAAACTTTAATCGCCAACTGGTAGGTGATGCGCTTGTCAGGCTTGAGTTTGACAGGGAAAAAAAGGACCACTACGGCCGCACCCTTGCCTATGTATTCTTAGAAAATGGGGAAATGGTTAATGCCGCCATGATAAGGAAGGGGTATGCCCACGTGCTTCTGAAATGGCCTAACTTCAAGTATCGCTCTTTGCTGTTAGCGTACCAAAGAGAGGCCATGAGAAAAAGGATCGGGATATGGCGGTATAAAACTAAAAAGCCTGAGCCATACTACATCGGGAGCTCATCATCTTACAGGTTTCACAGGCCCTCCTGTCCTTTTGCAAAAAAAATTCCTCCTCATCATATTGTAAGATTTTCGACTCGCTATCAGGCCTTCTGGGAAGGATTCAGCCCCTGCAGGGAGTGCAACCCGTAAAAGCAGATACTCACGCAAATCCAGGGTATAGTTCCGGTATCAATAATGAAACCACTTGGTTTCGGAAATTGCCCGCTTACCAGCTAGGTATCAGATGTAAGGCGCCGAGGAGCAACGAGTGAAGCGTATAAAGCAATACGGTGCAAAGGAGGAGAGTCGAGGGTTTACCCGCCCCGCCTTTATGGAGGGTTTACCCGCCGCCTTTATGGCGGGTTTACCGGCTTCTATGCAGGGCCTGCGCGCACAGGCGGGCAACGCAGCAAATGAAGCCTTGATGGTTGATCAGGGACTCGGCTTTATACTTGACTGAAGACCAGAGCTGTTATAATTGACCTCGTGGACTTGGCCTGCGACTTTATTGTGTTCGCAGTAGCCCGGGATAATATTAAACGGATGCTCGATGACTACTGAGGAGATTGTACTATCCTTCTCTCAGTTGCATGAGGAAACAGCCTCCGGGTTTCTGAATTGAGTTCCCGGCAGGAGTGTTTCTTATAAGGTGACTCCCTTGAAACTAACGCAATTGAGTAATTTGCGCCACTTCGGGCTCAAAACAGAACAATTAAGCACGGCAGGAAAACATCTTTTCTATTTCTTGCTTATTGGTGTCATTGCCGGACTGGGCTCAATTGTTTTCCACTACCTTTGCCAGCTTGGTCTCTATTTTTTCATGGGCCAAATGGCAGGATACAACCCTCCTGCGCCCGGTGGTGAAGCTCCCCTTTTCCACGCCGCTGGTGTACCTTTCAGACGCTGGATGCTGTTCTTGCTGCCTGCAATAGGAGGCATTATAAGCGGGTGGCTTGTGTACACATTCGCTCCTGAAGCTGAAGGCCATGGAACCGATGCTGCTATTGATGCATATCATAACAAAGGCGGCTTTGTACGAGGCCGGGTTCCTATCATTAAAACCATTGCCTCTGCAATAACGCTTTCCTCAGGGGGCTCAGGAGGTCGTGAGGGACCCATTGCCCAAATTGGGGCTGGGTTCGGCTCTTTCATGGCCACCAGGCTAAAGCTTTCCGACAGGGAGCGGCGCGTTATGCTGGCCGCAGGAGTGGGCGCCGGTATTGGCAGCATATTCAGGGCCCCGCTTGCAGGAGCTCTTTTTGCGGCTGAGGTGCTTTACAGAGAGCCCGAATTTGAATCAGAGGTGTTAATCCCGGCCGGAATTTCTTCTGTTGTGGCCTATTGTGTTTTCTGCCTTGTATTTGGCTGGGGTTCGCTCTTTGAAACGCAGGACTTCGTTTTTCAAAATCCTGCCGAACTCATTCCATACACAGTCCTTGCTTTTGTTGTTGTGGGAGGGAGTATTCTTTATGTCAAAAGCTTTTACGGAGTGCAAGACTTCGCACACCGCCTAGCAATTCCCAATCATTTTAAGCCCGCCATAGGGGGACTCTGTACGGGCGCCATCGGTTTCTTTCTCCCACAGACCCTTTCCTTTGGATATGGCTTTGCCCAGCTTGCACTGGACAATAAGCTACCCACAATGTTTCTTGTTGGTCTGGCATTTGGCAAGATATTTACAACGTCTTTTTCTATAGGCTCCGGGGGCAGCGGAGGCGTTTTTGGTCCCTCTGTTGTGATCGGCGGGGCATTCGGGGGGATTGTCGGTCGGATTTTCCACCACCTTGCGCCTGGCATTGTCACTCAACCCGGCGCTTTTGTGGTAGTGGGCATGGCCGGCTTTTTTGCTGCAGCATCAAATGCACCGATTGCGACAATCATGTTTGTAAGTGAAATGACCAACTCTTATCATCTTCTTCTCCCCAGCCTTCTTGTGTGCTCACTCGCCTTCCTGGCATCCAGGAGATGGACCATATATGTCAAACAGGTCCCTTCAAAGATAGACTCAAATGCGCACCGAGGGGACTTTTTTGTGGATGTGCTTGGAGCTATAAGGGTGAGGGAGCTTCTGCCTCTTATAAGAAAAGCTACCACGATTCCGGAGGATATGACTTTCAGCTCTTTCAAGAAGCTTTTCAGCTCCACTGAAGAGCAGTACTTCCCGGTGGTAGATAGAGATAACAAGCTCACCGGCATCTTTTCTATAAACGATATTAGAAACGTTCTCTTTGATGAAGCAATTGAAGACCTGGTTGTAATGAAAGATATTGCAAACCGCGACATCATTGTCACTACTCCGTCGGAAGACCTGAATGAGGTGCTGCGGAAGTTTACCATACGAAATATTCAGAGACTGCCTGTGGTTAAAGACGAAGATCAAAGAGCATTGCTCGGTATGCTGGATCGTCGGGAAGTCATTCAATACTACAACCAGAGGGTAAACGAACTGAAGTCTCGCCAGCAAAGGGCTGTTGTTGAATCTGACCGTGAAGTTAACCTGCTCAAGAACGTGTCTGTAAGGGAAGCCATGAACCGGAAAATCAAAACCATACCTTCTGACATGCCCTTCAGGGACGTGCGAAACCTTTTTGCGGTGAGTAAATTCAGAAGCTTTCCTGTTGTCGAGAGCAAAGGCAACCGTCTCGTAGGTATGCTTTCCTTCTCAGATTTTGCAAAATTTCCCACGGGAAAACCCAGGGAAAACCGCACAGCAAAGGATCTTGCAACCCTGGATGTAGTCACTGTGTCAGAGGACGATAGCTTGTTCGTGGCTCTTGGCAGAATCAATCAGGGGGACTATGCCATTCTTCCCGTGGTGAGCAAAGACGATCCCCGCGAGCTTGTGGGAGTGATAAGCAGAAGGGACATAGCCAGGGCCTATGATAACATTATCATCAGAAGAGGCACTGTGGAAGGAACATAGTTCTTGGCTATTTAAGGGTGGATAGTCTTCTCTGGGCGATCTTTGCCTCGTTGGAATTGGGGTACTTTTTGATAATCTTTCTCAGAAGGAGCTTTGAGCTGATCTTATCGTTGATTTTCAAAAAGGCTTCAGCCTGTCTCAACAAAGCGTTGGGTACCTTGTTGCCATTCGGGTATTTCTTTATTACCTCCTGATATGCCAGGATAGCTTTCTCGTAATTCTTCATCGCCATGTAACTCTCGCCGATCCAGAACTGGGCATTATCTGCAAGATCCGAGTTAGGGTAGCGCTCGAGGAATGTCTTGAAACCGTTCATCGCGTCCTCAAAACGGCCCTCCTGAAAAAAGGCAAGAGACTTATTATAAAGTATCTCTTCTTCAGATTTTTTCTCCTTTGCAGGGGGAACTTGAGCCTGCCCCTCTGATGGGAGCTTAACAGGCCCTCTAACGACGCTGCCCTCTCCGGGTTTGGCAAGGGTTTCAAGCCCCAAATAATCCTGCTGCTGTTTCACGATTGTTTCAAGCTTTGCCACTTTCTTTGTTAGTTCCCTCACTGATGCCCTCATCGCATCCTGCTCGCTCAGGTCTCTCTCAACAGCCCCTTTGATAACATGTTCATTATTCTCAACCCTTCCTGAAAGTGCCCTAACCTCATCCTGTAGCCTGTCTATATCAACCCTGAGCTGGGCCTGGTTGGAGCGGATCCCGCTCAGCCTGGCATCGAGATCACGCTCCAACTTTGTATCAATTTCCTTCTCAAGTTTGTCGACTCTCTTGTTGAGAGACAGGATCCGGTCGTTAATGTAAGTGAACTGTTCATCATAGACGCACGAAGACAGCGCTATAACGAAGAAAATGATGATCGATAGGCATAGGTACCATAAGCTTTTGTTGTCAAGCTTCCGTTGGCTCATCTTCATAGACCTTTATTATTGAAGCTTGTAGAGGACCAGGGCTCATCCAGGTCTCTGTGCCGTCCGCTCTGAACGGTTTTTTTGTAAAAGCGCACCCAAACCTCAAGTTGCAGCAGCGCTTTCCTGGCTCAGCCCATATTTGTACCGCTACTTGTAAAGCTTAAATTCGTCACGCCTGTTCTTGGCCCAGGCTTCTTCATTGTGGCGTGGGTCAGCAGGCCTTTCTTCTCCATAGCTTATAGTGGTCATTCTATCAGCCGAGATACCCAAAGCGTTAAGATATTTAAAAGCCGCATTTGCCCTTCTTTCTCCAAGCGCCAGGTTGTATTCATTTGTTCCTCTCTCGTCACAATTACCCTCTATCCTGACCTTGTATTCGGGGTGCGCCCGCAGCCATGCCGCCTTTTTTTCAAGAACTGCCTGCGCTTCAGGCTTGAGTTCCGACTTGTCGAAATCAAAGTAAATATTTGTTGATTCAAACGCCCTTATTTCAGCTCTCAGCTTCTGGGCCCTTTCAAGCTCACGTAACCTGGCCTGACGTTCTTCTTCAAGCTTTTTCGCTGCTTCCCTTTTCTCTACCTTTGGGGGAGCTGCTTTTTCAGGCTTTGCTGTCGGTGCCGGAGTTACTGCAGGAGCGGGCTTGGCCCCCTCCTCCACCTTCACCTGCTTCTTGGCGCACGAAGTTACCATAAGTAGCGATGCGCAAGCAAAGCTCACTGCCACCAAGACAATCATCATTCTCTTCATCATCCTCATCATACCTCCTGACTTTCAAAATTTTCTCTGTTTGAAACCCTGAAATATCCAGCCTTATTATCAGAAATCGCAAATTGTGTATATTTACCACCTTCCTCTTATTATTTCAAGAATTTATTGAGAGGACTCAAAAGAGTCTTATACCACGAAAACATTCATTCCTCTCAAGAATTTTTCTCTGCCCAGGGTTTTTCAGGGCGACCATGAAGGGGATGTCTGCTCTCCCTTGAAAGACGTTATCTTGGTCTGGTTTTGCCCGTTAGCATTCATGATATAAATATGGTACGCGCCGTCCCTGTTTGAACTGAAAGCAATATACCTGCCATTGGCCGACCAACAAGGGTCCTCATTGTTTTGCTGATTCTCGGTCAGCTTTCTCAAATTGCTTCCATCAGGACTGACAGTGTAAATATTTCTATCTCCCTCTTCGCCCCCGGCATAGACTATTCGGTTGAGGCTGGACCAAGCGGGCGAAGTGTTATAGTTTCCTTCGAATGTGAGCCTCTTTTCAGTGCCCTTTTTAAGATCACGCACATAAATCTGAGGGGAGCCCGATCTATTAGAAACAAAAGCTATCTTGGTCCCGTCCGGAGAAAAGGCAGGAGAGACATCAATACCCCAGTGATTTGTCAATCTTCTCAGAATATTTCCCTCCAGGTCAATAGAATAAATATCAGGATTATCTCCCTCGCTCAAGGTGAGGGCGGCACTCTTTCCGTCTGGAGCCCAGCAAGCACCAATATTAAGTCCTTTCCTTGCAGAGACTGTTTTCACCCTGCCTGAAACCATATCCTTCAGGTAGAGAACGGGACCTTTTCCTCCCCTGTAAGAATTGTAGAACAGTTTATCGCCTTTCGGAGACCATCTCGGCAAGAGAGCGATATTCCGATCAAAAGTTATCCGCTTTAAATTGTAGCCGTCATAGTCGCACACGTAGATCTCTTTGTGACCCGTGGCTGTTCCCACAAAGGCGAGTTTTGTCAGGAATATGCCCTGGTTGCCGGTCAAACGTTTGATGATCGCATTCCCGACCCGGTGCATGAGTGTGCGGTATTGCTTGGCTTTTCCTAGAAACCTTTTTCCAAGTATCTGCCGGCCCCAGAAAACGTCAAAGAGCCTGACCTCAAGCTCCACGCTCTCGCCTATGCACGTATACCCGGCTTTTAGGAGCAGGTCGGCCCCTATCACGCTCCAGTCCTTAAAATGAATCTCTTCCTGGGTCAGTGCGTCTTTGTCTTCAGCCAAAAAAGCGCTTTTATCCATCGAGCTGAAATACCCGCTCATCTCAAGGTCATTGGCCACAACCCCTGCGAGCTCAGATGCAAGCTCCGGGTTCTCACCCTCCCTTGAGAGATTACGAAAATCAGGAATAGCTATCTTGATTTTTTGAATGGACGGGGCATTAATATCAATAAAGATCCTTGCAGAAGCATCGCCCTGCCAGAACAAAACAATGGTAAGCAAAAGCCCGATGAGGAATGTACCATTATGAACTTTCAAGATCCTTGAGGTCGAACTTGATTTGAATTTCATCGATTTCTTTTCCATAACCTTCCGGGAAAGGGGGTAAAGGGTTAGAACGCTCAATTGCCTTCAAGACAGATTGATCGAAAATAGCGCTTGAAGAATGCTTCTCAAATTCAGTCCTTATGATCGTACCATCTCTTTTGACCGTCACCAGCACCACTGCTTCGGGTTCCTTTGCAGTGTCAATGGCAACCGGATATGCCCAGTGGCTTTTGATCCAGGTTTCAACCTCCATCTGGTAGATCTGCATCGCTGCGCTACCAACTGGAAGACCACGCCGCCGCGCAGCGGGCCCAGGCTTTTCACCAACCTTACTCTCAAGCCTGGAGATCGCTTTGGTTACGTGCTCTTCCTTTTTTACCTCTGTTCTGATTTTTGAGATCGCCTTATCAATCAGCCTCGAGGGAGAGACCTCCGGCTTCTTCGTCTTGGATACCGGCTTGTCTATGGTTCTTTTTGCAATAATCAGGGGCTTTTCTTTTTTTCTTGCGCTGGGAATTCTCCTTGCCTTCACTACCTTTTTTGCGCGGGAAGAACCTTTCTTAACCCTTACATCAGCTCCCTTCTTGGCTTTCGGAGCGCCTGCTCGCGCAGGAAGTTCCACTAAGTCCACTTCGTACACAACCCCTTCAGAAAACCTAGGGGTGGGAAGCGATTCAGGAACAAAGAGCAGGGTGCAAAAAACAGCCAGGTGAAAAAGAATCGACACCACCACCATGGGCCGCCATCTAATATCGTTAGGTCCTCTGGAGCTTTCTTTATTTGTTGGAACTGCCATAATTATCAAAAAGCAATAGATTCTTGAGACAGGCTATAGCAGGACTGAGCCCATCTTGTTTGTCAGTCTAGCGGCTCAGTCACCATGCCGAGTTTTGTAACCCCAGCCCTTTTTACTGCTGCCATCACCTTGATCACCGAGCCATAGGGAATATCCTTGTCTGCCCGCAAAAGAATCTGCTTGTCTCTCCGATACTTGAGTATCACTTTCATTTTCGTTTCAAGGTTTTCAAACTTTATCCTGTGATTCTCCAGGAATATCTCTCCCTTCTTATTGATAGTCAAAACAAGCGGTTCCTCTTTTGTCTTGATATTCCTCGTGGCGGTCTTGGGAAGATTAACCGTGACCCCCTGCATCATCATGGGGGCAGTAACCATAAAAATAATCAGCAATACAAGCATAACATCCACAAGGGGAGTTACGTTTATGTCGGACATATATTTTCTGGGGCTTCCTAATCTATTGTTCATGCTCTCTCCGTACGCCTCTATTCTGCCCCGGCCGCCTTTTGCCCTTCCCTTGACGCAACGCTTTTCCTGGCAATTTGTCTTTCAACGAGGCTCAGAAAATCTGCGCCAAAAAGATCCATTTCAGACCTTAGCTCAGCCACCCTGTTGTTGAAATAGTTGAAAGCAACCACTGCCGGAATGGCTGCAGCCAGTCCCGCTGCAGTGGCGATTAGCGCCTCTGATATTCCCGGAGCTACAACAGCCAGGTTAGCTGAGCCCCTCAGGCCAATATTTCTGAAAGACTCCATAATCCCCCAAACAGTGCCGAACAGACCAATAAACGGCGCAGTATTGCCCGTGGTGGCCAAAAAAGAAAGAGCTTTCTCCAGCCTGTTGCTCTGGTCAATCGTGGTTTTGTTCATAGACCTTTCCACAACATCAAGCAGTGGTGGCATCACTGAACTTGCCTCCGTTGATGAGCCTGCGGAACCCTGGATCTTTCTCATCCTCACGATTTCAGAATAACCGGCCCTGAAAAGCTGTGCAACCGGGCTGAATATGAGATCTTCACATTCAGTGTAGAGCTTGCCAAATGGAATGTTTTCCCAGAAAAGATCAAGAAAGAGTGCATTTTCCTCTTTTGCTTTGCTGAAAAGCCTCCACTTGAGGAAAATAATAGCCCACGAAGTGATGGAAAAGATCACAAGAATCAGCAATACCACCTTAACCACTATCCCCGCGTGAAGAACCATCTGGATTACGTCACTTCCAAACCCTCTTCCAACCGATACTGCTGCAGGAAGGAATACCGTGCCCGAGGCTAGAACTGTATTCATCACAATCTCCTAGATGTAGAAATCTCTTATCTCCATTTAGTTATTCTAATAGTAGCTGCGTTTAACTTGCAAGGATTATTTGGGAACCCTTGTGTGACGCTGGTTTCAAGGCAGGGTCCATTCCGATACTTAACCCACTGCTTTTATCCAAAAATTGAGCGAAATATCTTGTCATCAGCCTCGAGGCACCTCCTCTTTAGCCGGCTGTATTTCCGAAGCAGATCCTCTCCTTCTCTTGTCAATCGAGATCCTCGCCTTCTGTTTGTGTCAACCAGCTTCACCCTCATGAACTGCTCAGTTGTTTTGATCTTGCTCCACACTGCTTTATAGGACATTTTCATCACTTTGGCGGTCTTGTTTATGGATCCGGTTTTGCGGATGTTTTCAAGAATCTCTTTTCTACCCTCGCCAATGATGATATCCCCTTTTTCATCCACGACCCAGTGCCTTGACTTCAAACGAAAGGATAACATTTGCACCCCCCTTTTTGTGGGTCCAAACAGATGCCGAGGTTACATCCAGGAACCCCGCTCGTTACACCATACAGCCGGGAAAGCTTTCCACAAGTCCTGTCGTAAAGCTAGATCTCCACCCATAGCTCTCCGCTTTTAGATGGATCATACCCGCCAAGGGTTCTGACCCTTTGACGAAAATCTTCAGACCTAATGGTTTCAAGCACCACTTGCAAAAGCCTGTTCTCAAGCATAGAAGAAGGGACGATAAGGTCATATTGTTCTTGCTCAACAGCAATAAAATCCAGATCAAGCGCTTTAGCGGCAGCAAAAATTCCCATACCGCAGTCTGCCGCACCGCTCAGCACATCTACTGCAACAGCCATGTGGGTGAACTCTTCATGTTCGTAGCCTTTGATGGATTCAGGACTGATCCCGGCAAGCGCCAACTTATAATCAAGCAAAATGCGTGTGCCAGAACCTGCCTGGCGATTCACAAAGGTGACATCATCTCTTCCCAAATCTGTAATGTCTTTTATGTCTTTCGGGTTTCCCTTTGCTATGATAAGTCCCTGGTCTCTTAAGACCAGGTGGAACACGCTGACCTTCAGCCCTTTCAAGTATTTCTTGATATAGGAGATGTTGTATTCGCCTGTTTCTGTGTCTAGGAGGTGAGACCCTGCCATATGGCATATTCCCTTTCGGATTGCGATCAGTCCTCCGAGGCTCCCTACATTGCCTGAGGAGATGCGGACCTCATGGCCTTTGCGCCTGACTTCGTCTCCGATGATATCTACAGTCATATCGTGACTGCCAATTACGACGATCGTGTTGCGCACTTCGTCTTCACTTGCAAGGACTTCAACCTCCACTTTCTCGTCTTGGGTTATTCCTTCGGAAAGAGCAGGAATGCGTAAAACACCTTCTGCTTTTGTAAGGGTTGTAATGGAACCGGCCGCCCGTGGAAGCGGAGTGGCTATGTATTTCTCTCCCACCCTTCCGATATTGACGCGAAGAAATTCCTCGATTCCCAGTTTTGAAGGAATGTCTCTTGAAGGCTGGGCAACTATCTTTTTCGTTTCCGGTTCTTTCATTCCCTGAAGCTGATACAAAAGGGGCCTCACAAATTGCTGGAAGGAAAGGGCAGCAGAAACCATGTACCCCGGATTACCGACAACGGGTTTGTCTCCAATAATGCCCAGCACAGTTGGCTTTCCCGGCATCATTGCAACACCGTGGACAAGGACCTCCCCCATATCTCTCACTGCATGCACGGTGTAGTCCTTAGATCCTGCAGAAGACCCTGCATTGATGATGACAAGGCTGGCATCAGAGTCTACAGCCCTCTTAAGGGCCTTACGGATATCTTCTTCACGGTCTGGCAGGATATCGTAGACCACCGGAATAGCCCCGCACTCCTGAACAAGCGCAGCCAGCATAGGAGAATTGGATTCAATAATTTGCCCTTTCCCTAGTCCTTCCGGACTGCGCAGGCTTTTGTGATCCACCAGTTCTGTCCCTGTTGGAATGATGATCACCTTTGGCTTCTTCCACACCTTCAGGGAAAACACTCCTGCAGATATCATAGCACCCACATCGTAAGGAGTGATTTTGTGATTCAGAGGCAAGAGCAGCTGTGTTGCGATTATGTCTTCACCCACCTTTCTGATGTTTTGCCATGGGTAGGCAGGCGCCCTTATCTCAATGTGGTCCTCGTCAATTTGGTGGACTTTTTCTATCATGATAACTGCATCAAACTCCTCAGGGAGCACCTGGCCTGTGTTAACCCAGGCTGCATCTTTTCCCAGCTCCAGAATCATCGGATTTCTCTCCGTTGTGCCGTAGGTTCTTTCGGCATTAACGGCAACTCCATCCATAGCAGCAGAGTGGTAGCCTGGAGCAGACGTCTTTGCGAACACCGGTTCGGAACTTATCCGGCCAAGTGAATTTTCAGTTGGAATCTCCTCAATACCTGCTCGTATGTCCGACCCAAGCCTTGAAAAAAATATTTTGCGCGCCTCTTCAACGCTTTTCATGGCCAAGTAAACCTGGCGTTTCAAAACTATACTCCTTTCATTGGCCCAAAAAGAAAGACTCTCACCGTATCTCCCTCGTAAAGACCTTCACTGTTTCGATCTATACGAATCAGCCCATCTGAGTCCACCAGGGTTGAGATGAGGCCGGATTTGCCAAATATTGGGACAGCAATCCAGTCACCGTCTTTCTTCTCAAGCCTCACGCGAATGAAATCGTCTCTGCCACTGGCTGACTCGACATTCCTACTAAGCCTGGCTTCAACTTCTCCTCCGGCC
>Ga0190360_1001175_pt1 | contig 13755 bp, 12 predicted proteins | sample 48721834_MG_FD_161271 | JGI IMG/M metagenome (GOLD analysis project Ga0190360, IMG submission 161271) | Hydrothermal vent microbial mat bacterial communities from Southern Trench, Guaymas Basin, Mexico - 4872-18-3-4_MG | ecosystem: Environmental > Aquatic > Marine > Hydrothermal vents >... | reverse complement strand
TTGAAATCGAAGAGATTCTTAAAAAAATCGCTGAACAAACGAATCTTACGTTAGCTGAATTAGATTTGTATCTCTGGTATATGAAGACAGGTAAAATACTGAAATAAACTTTTTTGTTTTTTTTTTATGTTTTAACATAAAGTTTTTTGAAGTATTAATTTATCATGGGTGTGGTGATATAGGTTGGATTTCAGTTTATCTGAGGAGCAAAAACTTTTTCAAAAAACGATTAGAGCTTTCTGCGAGAGAGAGTTAAAACCTACAGCGGATAAGATTGATAAGGAAGAATATTTTCCTCAGGATCTTTATAAAAAAATGGGTAAAATGGGTCTCATGGGTATGACCGTGCCGCAGGAATATGGTGGAGCTGGTATTGATCGTGTTAGTTACATGATTGCTCTTGAGGAGATCTCTCGTGTATGTGGTTCTACTGGTCTCACAATTGAGGCTCATAACTCCCTTGGTATAGGTCATATTTATGAACATGGGAGTGAGGAGCAACGTAAAAAATATCTTCCAAAGCTTTGTAGTGGAGAGGCTTTTGCTTCTTGGGCTCTTACTGAGCCTAATGCTGGTTCTGATGCTGCTTCTATTCAAACAACTGCTGTTTTGGATAAAGATGAATGGGTAATAAATGGTACAAAACAGTTTATCACTAGTGGTGATATAGCTGAGGTTGTTACTGTTATGGCTAAAACTGATAAAACAAAGGGTGCTAAAGGTATTAGTGCGTTTATTGTTGAGAAGGGTACACCTGGTTTTAAGGTAGGGCAGCTTGAGGATAAACTTGGTTTACGTGGTAGTCATACAGCTGAGCTTATATTTGAAGATTGCCGTGTCCCTAAGGAAAACCTCCTTGGTAAAGAAAATATGGGTTTTATCGGCGCTATGAACATACTTGATCGAGGTCGTACTGCTATTGGTGCAATGTCTGTTGGTATAGCACGTGGTGCTCTTGAGGAATGTATTGAGTATGCTAAGCAACGTCAGCAGTTTGGTCGACCGATTAGTAAATTCCAAGCAGTTCAGTGGAAGATTGTTAATATGGCTACTGAGATTGATGCTGCTCGTTTACTTGTTTATCGTGCTGCTTTTTTAGAGGATCAAAATGTTAGATTTACTAAAGAAGCATCCATGGCTAAACTTTTTGCATCTGAGATGGCTATGCGTGCCACTAGAGAAGCTATTCAAATCTTTGGAGGATACGGTTACACTAGGGAATACCCAGTTGAGAGATACTTTAGAGATATAAAACTCTGTGAAATCGGAGAGGGAACATCTGAGGTTCAGAGGATGGTTATAGCTAGACAACTAGGTCTTTAAAAATATAGTGCGTTGAAAAAACCTTCTTTCTATTCTACTTTTTTATTGTTTATATGGTAAAAATTCTCTACCTAGTAACTCTCTAGCTATAATAATACGCATAATATTCATTGTACCCTCAGCTCCAATAGAGTAGGATCTAACACCACGGATTCCCATTTCAATAGGATATTCTTTTGTATAACCTGCAGCGCCAAGCCAATCAGCTACCTCATTCATCACTTCAAAAGCATGGATAGGAGCACGAAGTTTACTAATCGCTGCAGCAATAGCTACATCATGATGAGTAAACTGGTTCTCTTTATACATTTTATTCATAATCCAGGCAGCACGGTAGGTTAAAAGTTTAGTAGCCTCTATATTGATATGATGCTCTACTAACGGAAACTGTATACCCTCAAAACTCCCTAGAGGTCGTCCAAATGCCTTACGTGTTTTGATATGTTCTATACCAAACTCCAACGCTGCTTCTGCAGCTCCTACACATGTAGCACCAATAAGTACACGAGCAGCTGAAAAACCTTCCATGGCATAATAAAACCCTTTATTAACCTCACCAACTATGTGATCACTAGGGAGTTCAACATTTTCCATAGTAAAACCACCAGTTGATATACCCATACGCCCCATATCCTCTAATAAAGTTACAGTTATCCCAGGATTATCCTTCAACGGGACAGCGAAAAAAGAAAAACCCTTATGCCCTAGAGATGAGTCAGTTCTAGCCAAAGTAAGATGTACACCACCCCACTTATTTGACTCAGCGACACCACTTATGAACATTTTCTCGCCATTTAAAACCCAGTTATTCCCTTTTTTTACTGCTTCTGTACCAACGGCACCTACTATATCAGAGCCACCAGTTGGTTCTGTAACAGCTATACCGCAGAATGCATCACCAGATGTCACCTTAGGAAGATATTCCTCTTTCACCCTATTGGTTCCATATCTACTAAGTATATATCCCCATGCTGTTTCAACCAAATAAAGAACAGGTATAGCTAGGCTAATATCTGCACGTCCAAGTTCCTCTGCAGCTATACAAGCCATAGTCCAATCAACCCCACTACCACCATATTCTTGCGGTACAGTAGGTGCTAATAAACCCAGTTTTGCCATATCTCTAATGATCTCCTTAGGAATCTTTTTATTACTATCAATTTCCCGTACTCTTGGTTTTATTTTTTTCTGAGCAAAATCATGTACCGTTTTTCTCCAAAGCATTTGTTCATCTGTCCAGCTAAAATCCATCTATTATTTCCTCCACTAAAGACTTGGATAGACAATAGGAATAACTGGTTTCATATAATAAAAATTATTGTTTATATACGATTGGACACTAATACACCATCTATTTTTACTAAAAATTTGAGATAGAACTTTTATATAAATTAAATATTACCACCACCGGATCCCAGATGATGAAAACTAATAATGTGAAAGTAGAGCGGATAGTTGTTGGTCCGTTATTTTCAAACTGCTATCTAGTATGGGATGATAATACAAAAGAAGGTGTTGTTATTGACCCAGGTGATGATGCACAGAAGATACTTAAAAGAATTAAACAGATAGGTATAAAGATAAAATACATTCTTGTTACACATGGTCATTTTGATCATGTAGGAGCAGTATCAACAATAAAAAAAGAAACAGATGCAGAGTTTCTCGCTCATAGAAACGACTATGTTTTCATAAAAGATGCAGAATCCTCAGCTTGTAGATGGGGGGTTATAATTGAACAGCCACCTGAACCAGATGGATTCATTGAAGATGGAGATATAATATCTGTTGATGGTTTTGAGTTAAAAGTTATTCATACTCCAGGTCATTCCCCAGGTGGCGTGAGTTTCCTCTATAATAATATGGTGTTCTGCGGTGACACCTTATTTCAGGGTAACATTGGAAGAACTGATTTCCGTATGGGTTCATTTGAAGAGTTATCAGAATCCATTAAAAACCGTCTATATACTTTATCAGATGATACTATAGTTTATACGGGTCATGGTCCACCTACCAAAATTGGAGATGAAAAAAGATTTAACCCTTTTGTGAGAGCATAGATCTCTAGGGTGATATGAAGTTAAAAATAAAATGGAAGTGAGACGAGAATAGGAGGATGAAAATGTTGAGTAAAAAATGTGATGGTTCTTTGAAGAAGAAAGATAGATATGAGTTAATGTATAAGAATTTTAAATGGAATGTTCCTGAGTATTATAATTTTGGTTTTGATGTCGTAGATCAATGGGCTGAGGATCGTACTAAACTTGCTTTGATTTCGATTGATAGAACAGGTAGGAGGGATCGCTATCATACTTTTTATGATCTTAAGGTTCAGTCTAATCAGTTTGCTAATGTCCTAAGGAGGATTGGTGTAAAAAAAGGCGATAGAGTATTGGTTATTCTGCAGAGTATTCCTGAATGGTATGTAGCTCTTATTGGTATGTTTAAACTCGGTGTTATACCTATGCCTGGTACGGTTTTGTTGACTTCTAAAGATATAGAGTATCGTATTAACCGTGCTGAGGCTTGCATGGTTCTGACTGATATGGATCATGCTGAGAGTGTAGAGCTTATAAAAGATAAATGTCCGTCTTTGAAACATTTTATGTTAGTTGATGGTAAAAGAGAAGGGTGGTATAATTTTGATGAAGAAATGAGTAAAAGTTCTCGTGAGTTAAGTCAGAGTGAGATTGGTAGGACTAAATCCTCTGATCCTATGCTTATTTATTTCACGTCTGGTACTACGGGTCATCCTAAGATGGTGCTTCATACGCATAGTTATCCGCTTGGTCATGAGGTTACTGCACGTTTTGCTCAGGCTCTTACTAAATGTGATCTTCATTGGACTGTCTCTGAAACTGGATGGGCGAAGGCAGCCTGGGGTAAACTTTTTGGTCAGATGATAGTAGGTGCAGCGATTATTCAATGGGAGACACCTGGTCGTTTTGACCCTGATGGATTACTTCGTGCTATGGAGAAATACGGTGTTACAACGTTTTGTGCCCCTCCAACAGTTTATCGTATGCTTATTCAGCTGGATCTTTCAAAATATAACCTAAAGCTTCGTCATTGTATGAGTGCTGGTGAACCTTTGAATCCTGAGGTTATACGTGTATGGAAGGAAGCATTTGGGCTTGAAATATATGATTTTTATGGTCAGACTGAGACAGTATGTGTGCTTTCTAATTACCCGTTTATGCCTATTAAGTATGGTTCTGTAGGTAAACCTACACCAGGTCATGATGTACGTATCGTTGATGATAATGGGAACGAACTTGGACCTAACGAGGAGGGTAACATTGCTCTCTATCTTGGTAATGGTCGGCCACCTGGTCTTTTCAAAGAGTACTGGAAGGATGAAGAAATCATGAAAAAATCATTCCGTGGTGATTACTATTATACTGGTGATAGAGGTTATAAAGATGAGGATGGCTATTTCTGGTTTGTTGGGAGAGATGATGATGTTATAAAATCCTCAGGGTATCGCATCGGTCCATTTGAAGTTGAATCTGCTCTCATTGAGCATCCAGCGGTTGCTGAGTGTGCTGTTGTTGGTGTTCCAGATCCTAATGGTATTAGAGGGACCGTGGTGAAGGCGTTTGTTGTACTTGCCAAGGGATATAAACCCTCTGAAGCACTTACGAAGGAACTGCAGGATCATGTGAAAAAGACAACTGCGCCTTATAAATACCCACGTGTTATTGAGTACCGGGAGGAGTTGCCAAAGACAATTTCTGGTAAAATATTAAGACGTGAGTTGAGAAAAAGTTAAATCTACTTTTTTTTAATCATTTTGATTTTTTGTTCTCTTGTATTTTTGTTTCTTCGTTTTCAATGTAATCGCTGTCTTTTTCTGGGTTGATTAACTTGTTTTTGATGTCTTTTAGTTTTAGATAAATGTAGTATTCATCTGAGATTATGAATGGGTGTTTTAAATTACCGTTTTCAAATTCGTTTTTCAATTCGCTTTTAATTTCTTCAAATACGACATCTGTTGTTTTGTTTATTACTACATCGACAAAATCCTCTATATAAAAATCAGTTTTGCCTTCGTTGTTTTTGCACCAATCTAGAACCTCTTTTAGAATTTTGTCCTTCATTTTTATATCTCACTTTTTTTATTTGTAAAATTTGTTTTCTCCTCTTATTTATTTGATAAATGGTCTATATGTGGAGAGAGTTGTAATAGATTATTTTGTTATTTAGCTTTCGATATTTTTGGTGAATAATGTTTTCTTATATTTGAGTTTTATGAGTAGGTTATGTTGATATAGACTTTTTATAGATTATACTTGAGAGTATTATTGTTTGTTTGTTTTTATTTTTTCCTGTAATATCGGCGGATAAGATTTTATAATGGAATTGATACTAAGTGGTTACTCGTTTCTATATATGCAGATTGTTATGATATATATCATTTTTTATTAATTTTAGTTCAAAATTAAACAATAAAGTTTATATATTTAAAATTATAATAATTTATACTAATATATATGTGATTAAAAAATGGTTACAGTAAGCCATATTGTTAATAAACTTGTTGATGAAAAAGTTTATCTTCAGGAAGCAATAGGTAAAGGTATAGCATCTTATGGCTCTGTAGCAAAACACCTAAAACCAGAGATAGAAAAAGAACTACGGAAAGAAGTAGCACACTATGCAATCGTTGCAGCATTACGCAGATATGCAGAAAAACTAGATGTAAAATTTAAAGAAATAAAATTTACAAATAACAACTCAGAAGTCAACCTCAAAACAAACATTATTGACATAAATGTTCTAAAAACACCTGGTCTCTTTGATAAATTAAAACGAATCTATGACATAATCAAATTCGACAAGGGAGACATCCTTCATATAATCTATGGACGTAACACTGCAAGTATTATTACTAATGAAAGATACAAAAACCAGATATGCAAATTTCTTCAGAACGAAAGAATCATTGATATCAAAGAAGAGCTGGTGGCATTATCTTTTGCCATCGATAAAAAACTAGTAAGTACCCCAGGAGTTTTATTTCAAATTGTAAGAAACTTTGCATGGGAAAACATCAACATTATAGAAATAATCTCAATTGATTTAGAAATGATTTTCATTGTCTCAGAGAAAGACGCTGTCACAGGATACAAAGCATTAAAAAGACTTATAACTGAATAAAACGAAGAAATAAACCTTCTACTTTTTATTCTACAATATTCTCTTTTTTTACATTCTGAAAACACCAGGTTTCCAATCTGGTATAGGAGCATTCAACGATGCGGAGATACCAAGTCCTAACACCATACGAGTATCCACTGGATCAATTATCCCATCATCCCATATTCTAGCGGTACTATAGTATGGGCTACCTTCACGTTCATATTTTTTCAATATTGGTTCAACAATCTTCTTCTCCTCCTCTTTTGTTAGTTCTTTTCCTTTACGCCATAGTTGATCACGTTTAACAGTTAAAAGTACATTAGCTGCTTGTTCACCCCCCATCACAGAGATACGGGCATTAGGCCACATCCAAAGCTGCCTAGGTTGATATGCTCGGCCACACATACCATAGTTTCCCGCTCCAAATGAACCACCTATTATAACAGTAAACTTTGGAACATTAGCAGTTGCTACAGCGTTAACCATTTTAGCACCATCCTTAGCAATACCACCTGCTTCATACTTACGTCCAACCATAAAACCAGTTATATTCTGAAGAAAAACCAGTGGTATCTTACGTTGACAACACATCTCAATAAAATGCGTACCTTTGATAGCTGATTCAGAAAACAATACACCATTATTTGCAAGAATACCCACAGGGTAACCCATAATCCTAGCGAAACCACATACTATTGTTTCACCATACAAGGCTTTAAACTCATGAAACTTTGAACCATCAACAATCCTAGCTATCACTTCTCTAACATCAAAAGGTTTCCTTAAATCCTTAGGGATCACACCATATATTTCCTTGATATCATACAGTGGTTCCTCAGGTTCACGTATATCAAGATGTGTTTTCTCAGGACGGTTAAAATTCTCCACAATATTCCTCGTAATCTGTATCGCTTCCATATCATCATGAGCATAGTGATCAGCTACACCACTCTCACGACAATGTACATCAGCACCACCAAGCTCCTCAGCCGTTACCTCTTCACCAGTAGCAGCCTTAACGAGAGGAGGACCACCTAGGAAAATCGTACCAGTACCTTTAACAATCACAGTTTCATCAGACATAGCAGGTACATACGCTCCACCAGCCGTGCAGCTACCCATAACAGCAGATATCTGAGGAATACCTCTTGAGGACATCATAGCCTGATTATAAAAAATCCTCCCGAAATGCTCTCTATCAGGAAATACTTCATCCTGCATAGGAAGAAAAGCACCACCAGAATCAACCAAATAAATACATGGGAGATTATTTTCCATAGCAATCTCCTGAGCACGAAGATGTTTCTTAACAGTCATAGGATAATAAGTACCACCAGTAACAGTCGCATCATTAGCAACAATTACTACTTCACGACCATGAACAAGACCAATACCAGTAATAATACCAGCGCAAGGTGCACGGTTATCATACATATCCCAAGCAGCAAGCGGGTTAAACTCCATAAAAGGTGTATCAGTATCCAACAAAGCCTCGATACGTTCACGAGCAAGCATCTTACCCCTAGACTTATGAAGCTTTATCTTCTCCTCACCACCACCCTTCTGAACAATAGCAATCTTCTCCTTTAAATCCTTAACAAGCAACTCATAATGCCTAAAATTCTCTTTATACTCATTACTAGAAGTATTAATATTACTCTCAATAACCTCCATAAACCTAGAACACCTCCCTCATTTTACTCTTTTTTCAATCTCCACAGTAATTTGACCAATCTCAATCTGATCATTCTCTTTAAAATTAACCTTTTTCACCTTACCATTATAAGGAGCACGTATAAGATATTCCATCTTCATAGCCTCAATAACCATAAGAATATCACCCTTTTTAACAGAATCACCTTCTTTCACTTTAACATTAACAACCCTACCAGAAATAGGAGAATTGAGATCTCCTTCGTCTCCTTTTTTCTTAACACGTTTTGCACCAGTAAGTTCCACTGGTTTCACCCTAAAAACATCTCCATCTACAAACACAAATTTTTCATCATCCCCCTCAGTTATCACTGCTTTCACTATTTTATCACCAATTTTTATCTTAAGCTGACCAGGTTTTATCTCCTCAGCTTCAACCTTGTATTCAGTGTTATCATAAGTTACAAAATAATACCCTTCTCTACGCTCTATAGTAACATTGTACACATGTTTTTCATGTTCATAATTGATAAACATATTTTTCCCCTCAAATCATTATTTTTATACACCACCAACTCTCCATCTACCGACATGTTTCCAAGGTGAATGAGGATCCGCCTCTTTATACCGTACAACCTCTTGAGATTTCCTATGCATAATATCATAAACAGCCAATGCAATAACTGCATCAATAGGAAGCCCCTTCTTCGTAACAGTCCAATCTTTAAAATAATTCTCAATAAAATGTGTTGTAATATTTCCTTTTTTAAACTCTTCATGTTCCAAAACCTTTTTCAAAAAAGATATATTCGTAGTAACACCTATTACTACATAATGCGACAATGCCCATAACATCTTCTGAATACTCTCCCTCCTATTCTCCCCACATACAACAAGCTTCGTCAACAAAGGGTCATAATAAGGAGTTACCTTCATACCTGTACAAATACCACTATCCTCCCTAATATTAGGCCCAGCTGGTGCATCCACCCTCTTCAACGTACCTACACTTGGTAAAAAACCATTCGCAGGATCTTCAGCATATATACGACATTCAATAGCATGACCACGTTGAAATAAATCCTTCTGCTTAAGCGTAAGTTTCATCCCACTAGCAATACGCAACTGCCATTTAACAAGATCAACGCCAGTAGTCATCTCGGTAATAGGATGCTCCACCTGCAATCGAGTATTCATCTCCATAAAATAAAAATTCAAATTACCATCAACCATAAACTCAACAGTACCAGCATTTGAATAACCCACAGCTTGAGCAGCCTTAATAGCAGCCTCACCCATCCTTTTACGAAGATCTTTATTCACAACCGGAGAAGGCGTCTCTTCAATAATCTTCTGATGACGACGCTGTATAGAACACTCTCTTTCAAAAAGATGAACAATGTTTCCATACTCATCAGCAAGTATCTGAAACTCAATATGACGAGGTTTATCCAAATATTTCTCCAAAAAAACAGTATCATCACCAAAAGAAGACTTAGATTCACGTTTTGCACTCTCAATTGATTCCTCAAGAGTCTCCTCTGAATAAACAATCCTCATACCTTTACCACCGCCACCAGCAGCAGCCTTAACAAGAAGTGGAAAACCAATCTTTTTCCCTTCTTTCACAAGAGTAGAAGTATCCTGTTTCGAACCATGATAACCAGGTATAACAGGTACACCAGCTTTCTCCATAGTTTTCTTAGCAGCAATCTTATCACCCATTAAACTAATAACTTTTGAAGGAGGACCAATAAACTTTATACCTGCATCATCACAGGACATAGCAAAATCAGGGTTCTCTGCAAGAAAACCATAACCTGGATGAATAGCCTCAGCATCAACATCCTGAGCAATCTTTATAATCTTTGGGATATTCAAATAACTCTGAATAGGTGTAGGATCACCCAAACCCACAGTCTCATCTGCCAACTGCACATGAACTGCATCTCTATCTACATCCGAATAAACAGCTACAGTTTTTATATCCATCTCCTGACAAGCTTTTATAACCCTAACAGCAATCTCACCCCGATTCGCTATCAAAACTTTCTTAAACAAACACTATCCACTCCAACTGGGTTTCTTTTTATCAAGAAATGCGTTAATACCATCCTGCCCCTCCTCTGACACTCTAAGCTCAGCAATTTTTTTAACAGTATACTCCTTATACTTTTCCACATCCAACTCCTCATACTTATCAACAAGTTTTTTAACTTCCTCCACCGCTATAGGACCAGATGAACGAAGTATCTCGACATATTTCTCCACCAATGAATCAAACTCACCATTAGACACCACAAAATCAACAAGACCTATCTCTTTTGCATACACAGAATCAAACCTTTCACCAGTTACAAAAAGACGTCTCATATTAGATAAACCAATACGTCTAACAACATATGTTGAAATAACAGCAGGTATTATACCAAGTTTCACTTCACTAAAAGCAAATTTACAACCATTAACCGCAATAACAATGTCACAAACCGCAAATAAACCTATACCCCCGCCAAAAGCATGACCGTTAACCCGTCCTATAACAGGTTTCGGACAAGTATAAATCGTCTCATACAAATCAAGTAGCAACTTACTATCCTCAACGTTTTCATCCATGGAATAATTAACCATGTTTTTCATCCAATTAAGATCTGCACCAGCACAAAAAGACTTACCCTTACCCGTTAAGACAATTATTCTAGCAGTTTTATCTGTACCCAACCCTCTAAAACAAGTTGTTAACTCTTTCATAAGTTTTTCATCCATAGCATTATGAACATCAGGACGATTAAGATATACCCTAGCTACATCTCTCTCCTTGAACACCTCAATTGTATCATAGCCCATAAATACCTGTCCCCCAAGAGAACCTTAGAACTCCATATTAACAAACATATAATATAAATTAACTATATCAACCTGCGATGTTAGGCGAAATAAATAAACCTTTCTAAAAGTTTTTTCAACATTTGCCGAAAAATTTCTATTATTTACCTTTAAAAACTGGTTTCCTTTTTTCTACAAAGGCAGTGATCCCTTCTATGAAATCCATTGTACCTGCCGACTCTGATGCAGTTTTACTTTCAAGATCTAAATGAGTAATCATATCATTTTCAAAACTCTTGTTAATCAACATTTTAGCTTTCCCAACAGCTACTGATGGTAGCTTTCTAAATTTATCTACAAACTCCTCAACAACAGTTTCAAACACCTCAGGTTCAACAACTCTGTTTACAATTCCGAGTTCTTTAGCCTCATCAGCAGTAAAAACCTTTGAGGTAAGTATATATTCACACGCCTTTTGATACCCCACGGTTCTTGCAAAAAACTGTGTACCACAACCTGGTGCAAGACCAATACCAATAAACGCTGTACTAAATTTTGCATTTTTTACAGCAATAATTATATCACACGCGAGTGCAAGTGAGAAACCTGCACCAAATGCTGCACCATTAACTGCTGCTATCACAGTTTTCTCCATACGTCTTATTTCTATCACGCACTTATGAATAGCTCTTGTAAGATCCCTTAAAAATCTTGGTTTATCCCCTGCGACGTACATTTCTTTAACATCTCCACCACCACAAAAACCTTTACCTGTTCCTTTAATAACTACTGCCCGTACATCTGAATTAGAAGAAACATTTTTTAAAACAGAATGAAGTTCCTCTCCAAGAGCTATATCGAATGAATTAAGTCGTTCAGGTCTGTTAAGAAGAATATATGCAATTTTATCTTTGATAGCATATGTTAAAGTTTTATAACTCATAGATATCAACTTTCAGCAACACAAATTCGAATATAAAATTTCGGAAAAATTAGAAAACTAAGAGATGTAATGAATTCAATACTATAATTTTATATCTGCCAAAATTTATCTTCTCCTTCTTTTTGCACTCTTTATCAACCTTCAATATATGACCAATAAATATATAACATAATAAAAAATATATATTATCAAAATCAAAATATAAAATATATAATTATTACATTGGGGGCAAAGATAGTATATGAAAGAAAAACAAAAGATATTAAACATTTTTTTTGTAGCAGCTATTGTTATACTTTCAGCCTATGCAGTAAATATACAATATGGGATATTCTCTACATCAAACAAAGAAGGAGAAAAAACTCCTATTATAGTAAAAATCTTTGTAGATAAAAACTCTGGTACGGTTCCTTTTGAAACCAACTTTACCTCAATAGTGTTACATACTGTCGGTGACGTTAGATATCAATGGGATTTCGGAGACGGAGAAACATCCAATGAAATAAACCCAACACACATTTATGAAGAGAATGGTACATATACTTGTACTTTGACTGTTACAGATAGCTCTGGTAAAAAGAACTCGGATCATATTGAAATTTCAGCAAATGCTAATCAACCACCTCAGGTAAGAATTGAACTATCTAAAGAAAAGATCAGCAGACCCTGGAGACCTGGGACCATTCTTATATGGTCGAAGTTGTGGGATTGGTATGAAGGGAGATACATTCGTCCTTTGATTGATAAATCAAAAGTTCCTTTTATGATCATAAGAGGCGACTCTGATCTTACTTGTACTGCAAAGGTTTATGATCCAGAAGGTGACGACATTGTTTCATACAAATGGGAGCTTCAAGCACCAACATATTCAACAGGCGTTTTTACAGGTAGTAGACAGATGAAGCCTGTATACGAATTTGAGGGTGAACAAGTTGTAATCCCTCTCGCATACATATATACAGTTTCTCAACAGAACTACATAATCAAACTAACGGTTCAAGATTCTGCAGGTAACAACGCTTCAGATAGTAAACAATTTAAAGTAGAACAAAGCCCTCAAGAAGTTATAGTACAGGGATACAAATACCAGTACAAACAACTTCAGGATAAATGGTTGAAAAAATGGAGTAAAATGGCTCTAGGAGCTATTGTTGTAGCGGGTTTATCAAATTTTTTTCCTGAAAAACCAAAATATCCATTACTTGTGTTACTTCTTCAGCTATACCTCAAACTCGGTTGGAATATAAACCTAGAAAATACAGCTATACCTGAAATACTTCAACAATTTTTATTGAAACATCCTAGATTATTAAAACTTGTAAATAACAGTTTAATAAAAATGGAAGAATTCCTTGAAAAAAATAGAGGAAAACTACCAGATGAGTTCATAAACGATACAATGGATGCTATCGAGAGTATACGTGAAACCCTTGGATTAGAAAATAAGAGACCAATAGTTTCCAATCCAGTTCCAGAGAACGGAGCAAAAAATATAGACCCATATTGCCCACGTGTTGTTATTAACGTTACAGATCCTGAAGGAGATCCATTTAACGTAACAATATCTGGTAAATATGTCAATAATGTTACATACAACAACCAATATAGTGGCACATTCAATGCAACCCTAATCACACCGTTACCTGAGTTAACTGAAATAACATGGCATGTAAAAGTCATTGATCCAAAAGGTAAAATAATAGAGAGAGACTATAACTTCACAACATTTATGAAAACATAGCCACCATTAAAAATTGAAAAATTACATAAAAGAAATCAAGATACAATTTTAACTAAAAAAACTGGACTTTTGCGTTTTGAAAAAAAATAAACAGTAAAACTTAGCAGACTGAAACATTATTACTTTT
>Ga0190360_1001173_pt1 | contig 13762 bp, 10 predicted proteins | sample 48721834_MG_FD_161271 | JGI IMG/M metagenome (GOLD analysis project Ga0190360, IMG submission 161271) | Hydrothermal vent microbial mat bacterial communities from Southern Trench, Guaymas Basin, Mexico - 4872-18-3-4_MG | ecosystem: Environmental > Aquatic > Marine > Hydrothermal vents >... | reverse complement strand
TAATCGATTTTGAAAACAAACGAAACACCAAATAATAGGAGAATTTTATCAGTTCTTATTTTTACCATACTATTTATTCTAAGTTCAGGTTTCTATAGCTATCCCTCACGGAAAAAAACGCAAACCAAAAAGGCAGACTACATAGAAATATGGCATTCATTCTCTCAATCAAAAAAAGAACTTCTAAACTCCCAAATAGAAAGGTACAACAATCTGAACCAATCTATAAAAGTAAAATCGGTCTTCAAGGGCAAACCTGAAGACCTCTATCTTGATCTTCTGGCAAGAGAAAACCTGCCTTCAATCGCCATAGTTCCCACTTTTTATCTAAAAGTCCTCGCAGAGATGGATTTAATAATAGATCTGGGTGGTTATCTCCCATCAAAATTAAAAAAAGATATACCTGAGAAGTTCTGGGACTCTGTAACTGTAAACGGGAAAATTTATGGGCTTCCATTTATCTACACATTTCCCGTGTTCTTTATAAACCAAAATATAATACAGAGCAGAGGGATTCCATATACTGAAGAACCTGCCAACTGGGATCAAATATTCAATACCTTAAAAAGAATAAAGGAAACCACTGATAAATATGGTGTATACATTCCAACAGATTCTCTCTATGATTACATAGAATACGTAGAAAGCTATACAGACAAAAAAGTATACTTTAAAGACAGGATTGACATCTCCTCGGATAGTGCTATCGAAGCAATGGATTTTCTTCAGAAAGCAATATACGAATTACGCTACATGCCAGAAAAATTAACACCAGAAGAGGCCCAGAACATGTTCTTCAGTGGCAAGCTTGCCATCATTCTCTCAGATGCATCGAACCTGGTTAACTTCAAATCAACAATACCGTATATCCTTGGAGTCTGGCCGCTCCCATTCGGCAAGAACACCCGTCCGATGCTGATCGGTACATCATTCGTAATAATCAACTCATCCAAAAGATACGAGAACGAAAGCTACAAGGTTCTTGAATACCTGCTAAAATATGAAAACATCCTCAGATGGTATACACATACAGGGGCTCCACCAATAAGAAATAGTATTAAAGAATCCCTTGAATTGCTGGTATTTTACGAAGAAAATCCAAACCACCTAATAATTACCAACGAAGCTGAAAAGGCCGATGTTTTTAATCCGGATTTTGATTACATCAGTTACAATAAGATAGTAAAAAAGGCAATTGAAGAGATAATAATAAATGAAAAATCCCCATCCTTAATCATGAAGAAAGCCCAATCTGAATTAGAGGCTCTTCAAAAATGAAAAACAAAGAGATTGCAGATCTCCTAAGACTGATAGGAATATACAAAGAACTATCCGGTGAGGACGTTTTCAGGGTAAGAGCGTACCAGCAGGCAGCCAAAAATATCGAGATGATGGACAGGGATATTGAGGAATTATATAAAAAAGGAGAATTGAGATCAATAAAGGGAGTGGGAAAATCTGTTGAAGAGATAATCAACGAATATCTGGGCACTGGAAAATCATCTATCCTGGAAGAATTCAGGAAAAAATATCCGGATTCACTCCTTGAACTCCTGTCCATCCCGGGTATGGGGCCACGAAAGGTAAAGGTACTGTGGGAAAAACTAGGGATATCAAATCTAGGTGAGCTAGAATATGCATGCAGGGAAAATCGTCTAATCTCACTTGAGGGTTTTGGACTCAAAACCCAGGAAAAAATTCTCAGGGGGATAGAACTCCGAAAAAGATACAGAGAGCAACATCTGTATCCAGAGGCAGAGGCTATTGCCAAAGAACTTCTCGAGGAGATCAAATCAGGCAACATGGTTGATATTATCTCGATTGCAGGAAGCCTAAGAAGAGGAAAAACTATCCTGAAAGATATAGATATGATTGTTGTACCGAAAGATAGTGCCGGTACAGATAGGCTGGTTGAATATCTCACAACATTAACGGATAGCGATAATAAAAACGAAGGGATAATAGCTGCCGGGGAAACCAAGGTCAGTATAAGGAGAGGCGGCATACAGGTAGATTTCAGAATAGTCAGCAGGGAAAGCTATCCAACTGCACTTCAACATTTCACCGGCTCAAAAGAACACAACACCATCCTCAGGTCCAGGGCAAAAGAAATGGGCCTGAAAATGAACGAATACGGGATATATAGAGACTCTGAGAAGATACCGGTAAGTACCGAAGAAGAGGTTTACGGTGCTCTGAATCTAAAATATATACCCCCTGAAATCAGAGAGGGTGGCGATGAGATTCGGGCAGCCGAAACAGATAATCTACCTGAGCTGGTAACCGAAAAAGATATAAAAGGTATTATTCACGTCCATTCTAACTACTCGGATGGAATCAATTCAGTAAAGGAGCTTGCAGAATACTGCATCAAAAAAGGATACAGGTTTATCTGCATCAGCGATCATTCAAAATCAGCATACTACGCAAATGGTCTTTCAGTTGAAAGAATACTTGAGCAAATAGATGAAATTAAAAAGCTTAATTCTGAATTGAAGCCGTTCAGAATCTTCTGCGGAATAGAATCGGATATACTTTCCGATGGATCACTTGATTATCCGGATGATATACTGGAAAAACTAGACTTCGTTATAGCCAGCATCCATTCAAGGCTTTCCATGAGTGAAGAGGAAGCCACAGAGAGATTATTAAAAGCAATAGAAAATCCATACACCACAATTCTAGGACATATCAGCGGTAGACTCCTCCTAAGCAGAGAGGGATACAGGTACAATGAAACTCTTATAATGGAAGCAATGAAGAAGCATAATGTTGCACTCGAGCACAACTGCAACCCACACAGACTTGATCCCGACTGGCCAATGATGAAAAGAGCTGCCGAGATGGGAATACCGGTATCCCTCGGCCCGGATGCCCACTCGATCGAAGGCCTTGAGGATATGAGGTACGGGATAATGATGGCAAGAAAGGGCTGGCTTGAAAAAAAGAATCTGTTAAACTGTATGGAACCGGAGGAGCTAGATGAATACTTTAGAAGAAAGAAGAAACAGAGCTGAAAAGATCTATGAAATACTGATAAAAGAGTTTCCCGATGCCAGAGTACTGCTTGATTATGAAACTCCCTACCAGTTACTCATTGCAACCATCCTTGCAGCACAGTGTACAGATGAGAGAGTAAACGAGGTTACAAAAGTACTCTTCAGCCGTTTTCCAACCCCAGAAAAAATGGCAGAGGCTTCTCTAAATGAAATAGAGGAGATAATCAAACCAACGGGCTTTTACAGAAATAAGGCAAAGAGCGTTAAGAATGTCTCAGAGACGCTTGTGAAAAAATACTCCGGCAACGTTCCACAATCAATCGATGAGCTTACAAGCCTGCCAGGGATAGGGAGAAAAACTGCCAATGTTGTACTTGGAAACTGTTTTTCACAACCTGTAATTATAGTTGATACCCATGTAAGGAGGGTTTCCCAGCGACTTGGTCTCGTTACCACCAGCGATCCGGAGAAAATAGAGTTCGAGCTTCAGGAACTTATCCCAAAGGAAAACTGGACAAAATTCACCTATGCCCTTAATTTCCTAGGGAGATACGTTTGCAAAGCAAAAAAACCGGAATGCGAAAACTGCAGGGTTAACGCTCTTTGTCCATATGAGAATAAAAATCTTTGATCTCTTAACCTCAATTTATAGAAAAACCTTTATTACATGTGTTTTGGTAATCCTTTGAATAGTTTAATAGAATAAATGTCGAGTTTTCTTAAAAATATAAATCCCAATGTAAAATAGAACCAAAAATGTCGCAGTGCCGGCGAACTTCGAACAATTTATATCGAAATCTGTAGCTTTCTTTTATTAATAGCCTGTGTTTCATGATAAAAACTCGAAGTTCGCCCTAATAAATCATTCAGAACAAGAAATTATCATCCTGCAAATTAATTCCCCTGCCCGAGCAGTTTTTTTGCCACCCGACAGTATATTTCAACACCAAGAAGCAATACCTCCTCATTGAAATTAAACTTTGGATTATGAATCGGTGCAAAACCCTCTCTACCAACGCCAAGGAAAAAGTAACATCCCCTGGAACGCTCAAGAAAAAAGGCCATATCTTCACCACCCATGGTGGGCTCCGGTTCAATTACATTCTTTTCTCCAACAACCTGAGCTGCAGCCTCCCTTACCACATCTGACATCCAGCTATCATTGACAGTTGGGGGATACCCCTGCTGATAATCAAGCTCGTATTTAGCTCCTGTTATCCTGCAAATTCCCTCGACCACCCTCTCAATTTCCTCCGGCCACCTCTCCCACATCTCCCTGTCAAAGGTTCTGGTTGTTCCCATAAGATGTGCATCATCAGGGATAATATTAAATGATGTACCTGAATGAAAGCTACCTATCGTTACAACTGTGGGACTGAGAGGGTTCATTTTTCTGCTAACTATTCGTTGAAGGCTATTGATAACCTGTACTGCCGTATCAATGGGATCTGTGCAGAGGTGGGGCATGGCACCATGCCCACCCTTTCCCATTATCTTGAGATTAAATCTATCAGCCGCAGCCATAAGGGGACCATCCTTAACACCAACCTTGCCCTCGGGTACCGGGGGCCAGAGGTGGCATCCAATACTATAATCGACCTTTGGATTTTCCATCACGCCCTCATCTATCATTGGCTTTGCTCCCCCGGGGCCCTCCTCTGCTGGCTGAAAAACAAACTTTACTGTTCCATTAAGCTCATCTGAAAGTTCCTTCAATACTGCTGCAGCACCCAGTACCATCGCCATATGCCCATCATGCCCACATGCGTGCATTTTTCCCTCATGTTTCGACTGAAAGGGCAGGCCAGTCTCCTCTTTTATCGGGAGAGCATCTATATCCGATCGAATTAGCAGTGTTTTCCCCTTTCCATCTCCACATCGCAAAAGCCCTACAACGCCAGTTTTGGCAATCCCCTTTATCACCTTAAAGCCCTCTTTTTCAAGCCACCCTGCAACATAGGAAGATGTTTCAACCTCCTCAAACCCAATCTCCGGGATCTGGTGCAATTCTCTCCTGGTTTCTATCACTCTATCTTTTTGTTTTGATACAAGCTCCTTTATCCTATCCATAACTGATTGCTCCTGTTTCAGTTATTTCTAAAATTGCAATCAACCAAAAACCTTTACATGGCAAACTCATAAGCCAGACAGTTATTTTTCATACCGCTTTTAATCGCTTTTGGTCACATATTTCATAATTCCCATGAAAAAACAGGGGAAAATATCATCACAAAAATTATAATAATACCCGCCCCTGCATATTCATTGTTTCCATGCAGGTGCAGTTATTCTAAAACTTTTTAACTATAATTTATTTTTCAGACTTCAACAAACTTCTTCACATGTTCTTTATCCATTGGTTTCGTTAAGAGTGAAACAATGATAAACACAATTACATTTATTACAAGTCCCTGAATACCAGCATGAATTCCCCAGAGTTTCGGAACAACCTTGAATACGATGAGATAATTATAAAGAACTCCTGCACAAAGGCCTGAAATAGCACCGGCTTTTGTTGCTCTTGGCCAGAAGAAGGTAAAAACAGCAAGCGGTAAAAACTGAACTATTGAACCATAAGCACCGAGTAACAATGCCACCAGTGTCTGTTTTCCAAATACAGCAATCAGATATGAGACAATTCCAAACCCCACAACAGATATTCTAATCCACATTGTTGCTTCTTTTTCTGAATGTTTCCTCTTGCTCAAAACTTCAGCCACATCCTGCTGAAAAATTGAGCCTGCCGCATGAGATATTGTATCTTGGGTGGACATTGCTGCAGCCAGGGCCGCCGCAAGTATTATACCGATTACAAATGGAGACCATCCCATTTGATTAAACATCCAAGGGAGTATTCTATCAGGTGCCCCCAGCTTGTCCGGAGCAACCTGTAAAACGCCTGCAAAACCAATGAAAAGTACAGGCACCATAAAAATGGCAAATGTTGGATACATAAGAATGGTCTGTTTTAGTATTCGATCTGACTTGGTGGTATATGCCTTCATAAAAAGATGTGGCCACATCATAAATCCAAGCACCGAAACGAGTAATGCAGAAGCGTAAGCTGGATAACTCATCTTTGTGCCTGGACCAACCAGAAGATGGTGTGGGTTAGCCTGATTTATCTGTCTGAACATCTCTGCCGGACTACCATATAGATGGTGGGGAAGATATAAACCAAGAATCCAGGCAACCGAAATCATAAAGACACCCTGAAATACGTTGGTCCATGCCACACCTCTTACTCCACCGAAAAACACGTAGATGAGAACAACCGCATAAGAAATAAGAGCTCCTGCCCAGAACGGTATCCTGCCCCCCGAAGCCACCTCGAATATATAGGCACTTCCCTTCATCTGAAGAGCTATATACTGGAAAAATGCAAGGATCGATACAATACCCATAATTACCGAAAGAGCCTTGGACTGAAATCTGTCGGCAAATAACTGGGCCTGTGTTACATACCCATAACTAACCCCGAGTTTATGGGCTTTTGGCCCCCAAATCCACCAGGGAACAAGACCAAGTGAACAATAACCCAGAATGTAAAATGCGGCTGCTCCCTTGGAATATGCCCATCCAGGACCCCCGAGATATGCAAAAGCACTGAAGATGGCAGCACCCATTAGGAAATATGTAATAATGAATCCCAGATTTCTGCTGGCAGCAATGTATTCAAGAGTGGTTTTTGCCCTTCCCTTTCCAGCCAAAGATCCTAAAAACAGCACAATTACAAGATATACCAACATTACCACAATAGTTATAATCCATCCCATTATGCCTCACCTCCTTTTTTCTCATCTGCACCTTCAAGGAAATACAGAACAAGCAAAACGAAGAACTCAATGACAATAACAAGTACAATGAAAAACATACTGAAAGGCATTCCCCATACAAGGGGCTCCACTTTGTTGGCAAACAACCAGTAAAAAGCCTGGAAGAACATGATAGCTATAAGGATGAAGAAGAAAACAAGTGAGCGAACCTTTACCTTCCGTGGAGTCCCGGGTTTAAAAAGCCTGAATCCATACCTCCACTTTTCCTGATTGTGCTCCATATGTTAACCTCCTTTATATTAAAGTTGAGCCCTTCACAACATCAATGATTGCCAATATTCCAATTAGCTGTGAAAGGGCTACTTTTTAACTGCCAGTTACTGAAAATTATCCCACAACTACAGCATACATTATTTTATAACTTTTGATTTAGGGCAAACTTCAAGTTTTAATTATGAAACGCAAATTATTGATAACAAATGAAAAATCAACAGATATTGACATAAATTGTCCCACGTTAGCCGGCACTGCAAAATTTTTTTTTATATCTTGCATTAGGATTTATATTTTCAGAAAACTCTATATTCGTTCTATTTATATTCACCAACTCACAAGGAAAAAATTGATTTAATAGAGTAGTATCCTAGATAACGATCTTCTGATTTTCTGGAACCCATTCTACAATTCAGCGCTAATTATACCATACTATTTTCTAAAAATGCAAAATAAAAGTTTTAAATTACATTTTCACCTCAAAAAACCACCCAAATCTGTCTTCTATTTCTCCAAGCTGGATGCCCCTCAATGTATCGTAGAGTTTCCTGGTAAGTTCTCCTGGTTTTCCATCATTTATTGTGTGTTTTTCACCTTTATAAGATACAGAAAGGATCGGTGTCACAATGGCGGCAGTACCTGTACAGAAAACCTCATCAGCATCGAACAATTCAGTGTATCTTATATCCCTCTCCATAACCGGTATATTAAAATACTCTACCGCAAGCCTGAGTACCGAATCTCTTGTGATCCCCGGAAGTATTGAACCACTTAAAACAGGTGTTGATACAATACCATCCCTGTAGACAAATAGATTTGCTGAACCAACTTCCTCCACATAAGTGGATACCTTTGCATCAAGATACAAAACCTCATCAAACCCGTTTTTTGCAACAACCTTCTTGGGATACAGAGATGTTGCATAATTTCCGATTGCCTTTATACCCCCCGTTCCAAAAAGAGGAGCCCTGTGAAAATCATCTCTTATTTCAAGATTTATTCCTTTAAATCCACTCTTAAAGTATGGACCTACTGGTGACATAAAAATCATAAATGTATACTCCTCTGCAGGTTGAACTCCCAGGACCTGCCCTGAACCAAATAGGATCGGCCTTATATAAAGATCTCCTTTTCCATAGGGTGGAATATACTCAACATTTTCCTTTAAAAGTGCGACAATGGATGAAACAAAAAACTCTTCATCTATCTCAGGCATACATAACCGCCTGCAGCCATTTCTGAGCCTTCGGGCATTCTCATGAGGCCTGAACATGGCTACCCTATTATCCTTCGTCCTGTAGGCTTTCATGCCCTCAAAGATCCCCTGTCCGTAATTAAGGACACAGGCCGAAGGGTAAATCTCAAATGGCCCGTAATCCACTATTTTTCCATCATCCCACTTCCCATTCCTATAATGGGAAACGAACATTTTTTTTGCAGGTTTTATTTCAAATCCTAATGAATCCCAATCAATATCAACCATGTCCGAAAGCCTCCCAAAATTTTTGAATAGAATATTACAATAGTTTAAAATTATCAAGGATTAATTTTTGCTGGCAGGCAACAATACCACTCTATACCCCTTTTCTGGATAGGCATATTTCCTTTCACTTTACATACCGGATAAGATATGATAGGATTTTTCCGATAATTTCCCTAAAAAACCGCAGCAAAGATACACATTATAGAATTACTTAATATAACTACATAAACGAAAAAAAAATACTCAGGGAGGTAAGCAGATGCGTATCTACGGAAGAGAATTTACCAGAATTGAGATTGAAAAGCTTGTCGGGAATCTGAACCAGATAGGGGGAACAAAGCATTTTGAGTATAATTCAGGGAGGGCAAAGGGTGTTTCTGCAATAGATGTTAATACAGGAGCAGGTCTCGAGTTTACGGTAATCCTCGATAGAGGTTTTGATATTGAGAGCTGCTATTACAAAGGGATAAATCTCGTTTATAAAACTCCAAATGGAATTACCAATCCTGGATTTTATGATCCCTACGGACTTGGGTGGCTTCATACATTTTTCGGTGGATTACTTACAACATGCGGGCTCACATACTTCGGACCTCCAGGAAAGGACGGGGAAGAAGAACTCGGACTTCACGGCAGATATTCAACCATACCGGCTGAAAAAATATGCGATCTCTCACGGTGGGAGGGGGATGAATATATTATTGAGCTAAAAGGAACTGTAGAAGAATGCGTTCTTTTTGGTGATAAGCTAAAACTGACTCGTACATTAAAAACAACTCTTGGAAGCAGGAAATTTACAATAACCGACACAATTGAAAATTACGGGTTTAAAGAATCGCCACTTACAGTACTCTACCATATGAATATGGGATTCCCACTTCTAGATAAAGGAGCTGAATTATGCATATCATCTGGGAAAGTAGAACCATACACAGAATGGGCAAAAAAAGGACTTGAGGAACATAAAATTTTCAGTGAACCAATTTCAGGTTTCCAGGAGCAAAACTACTTACACACCATGAAGGGAGATAGAAACGGCTGTGGATATGCAGCAATGATAAATAAAAATCTTATGGGAGGCCTTGGACTGTACCTCAAGTTCAGGCTTGACTCACTCCCCTATCTCAGCGAATGGAAGATGATGGGAGAAAAAGACTACGTGGTGGGGCTTGAGCCCTGTAATACAAAGATAGAAAACAGGGCCGATCTTAGAAAAAATCGAAGACTCCCAATAATAAAACCCGGCGAAACAATCGAAACTGAGATAGAGGTTGGAATCCTCGAAGGAGAGGAAGAAATAAATAACTTCCGGAAATTGGTTTCTGATATCACAGGATAAAAAATCACAAAAAATACTTGACTTACGGTTGACTTACGGTTATAATATACGGTAGACTTACGGATTGGAGTAAAAAAATGTATCTCACCGAAAAACAAAACCAGGTCTACCGGTTCATCAAAAATTACATTAAAAAACACAATATCGCCCCGGCCTACGAAGAGATAAAAAAACATTTTGGGTTCAAGTCGATGGGGACGGTTCACGATTACGTAAGAATACTGGAGAAAAAAGGCTACGTAAAACGCACGGGGAGTAATCAGAAGAGAGCCCTCCAGGTTATAGATTTTGGAAGTCGCACTGTAACGATTCCCCTTGTTGGTACCGTTGCTGCCGGCAGTCCCCTTGAGGTGTATGAAATCCAGGAATACATAGAGGTACCATCCGAAATGCTGGGAAAAGGGGAAAACATCGCACTGAAGGTCAGGGGAAACTCGATGATCGATAGTGGCATATACGATGGAGATATAGTAATTGTCAAAAGGCAGAGCACAGCCGAGAACGGCCAGATAGTTGTGGCCCTTGTTGACGGTGCGGTAACAATAAAAAGAGTGTATTTTCACAGGGACTCTGTAGAACTCCGTGCAAGTAACCCCGAAATTGAACCCATCTTCGTAAAAGAAGGCCAGGATTTTCAGATTTACGGGGTTCTTGTAGGTCTCTACAGAAAGTTTACCTCGTGAAAGTTTATCCCCTGAATGAGTGTAGAATCCAGGGGCAGCAAGAATCTCAGGATTAGAACAATACTGAATAACGTGAAATTAACATAATAAACCAGGAAACAATACCAATATCAACATAAAAATTGGTACCAGAACGAATGTGAGTTTTTTGAAAAAGTCAAATACAAAATAGTCAAATGCAAAATAGAATTAAAAATATTGCGGTGCTGGCGAACTTCGAACAATTTAAATTAACATTGCTTGACATTATGTCAATAATTTGCGCTTCATTATAAAAACTCGAAGTTCGACTCGCTAAAAATTAATACAAGAGACTAATACCTAAATTAATACCTAACTTAATACAATGAAAAAACAGCAAGTAAAAAAGACAGAAGCCTGGAAATCCTTATCCCCAGATAATTCCTTCAGGGCCAGAAAACCCCGGAGGATTCTCTGCGTGAGATTTCCCCATTTATATCTCCAGCTTGCAGAGCAATCCACAAAAACTGAAAAAGGGGCTTCCATTATCGTAGCTTCCGGAGAGGAAGCCGAATCCACCATAGTCGACTTCTCCAAAGATCTGGCCGGTGCTGGTATAAAGAAAGGAATGTTTTTAAAAGATATATATCTTCCCGGTATTGAGCCATATATTTTTCCGGCACCTTATGCACTTGCCGAAAAAATAAGGCTTGATATTCTCAAACTTCTTTCCGAGTTTTCCCCCGAGGTTAAGAGTCCTTCCCCAGAGGAGTTTTACATCAATCTTACAGGAACCCAAAAACTCATGGGAAGAGAAATAGACACGGCAACACGAATAGCATTCAGGATTCTATGTTCCCTTAAGCTTGTGGCAAACTGCGGTATTGGATCAACTCCTCAACTTGCCAGGATGGCATCTACCATAGCCGGCCAGGGAGGGGTATATGAGGTACTCCCGGAGGCCGAGGATATTTTTCTGGCCCGCCTCTCTCCCCTCCTGATCCCGGGTATAAGCAGATCCACGAGAAAAAAGCTTCTCGCCGAATACAATATCAGTTCGATTTCAGAACTACGGCAGATGAATACAGAAGAACTCCTCACCCTTTTTGGGAAAGAGGGGCTGGTACTGCATATCCACTCCCGGGGAGGGGGCAAAATCTACAGCAACAGATACATTGAAAGCCGACATAGTGAAAAAAGGCATTTCAGGGATACCCGCACAATCCCCGTCGCCACCACCAATCCCAGTGTTATTTACTCTGTTCTCCACGAGCTTCTCTCAGCCCTCTGGGCCCGTTCGAGAAGCGAGGCCCTCTTCCCGGGTAAATTATCTCTGGGCTTTATCTACACCGACAATTATACAAAAACGCTCAATCGAAAGTTGAGGATTTGTTCGACCAGCGCGAGAGACACCTATTTAAAGTTAAAACAAATGGCAGAGAAGCTACTCACAAGAAGGGTAAAGGTTAAAAAAATCGAGCTTGTTTTCTCAGAGCTCTCCCCAGCTCCCCAACAGTTACTTCTCTTTGATGAAGAAAACAATAAACTAAAATTAAATAAAACCCTGGATCAATTTTCCGGTCTGGTATCCACGCCTTTTCTCAAACATAAAAACCACGTGGCAGAACACGTTCGCGAAAATGATAAAACCTCCACCTCCCAGGCCCGAGGAAAGATATCCAAAACATCACAGCAGAACTCATCAAACGTTAAATCTGGCTAAACATTGGAGAAGAGGTTATGAGCCACTCCGAATTGCATGCATCCGTATCAAACCCATCTGGATCTTTTGAACCGGAGTTCCATAGCTCAAACCTCCCAGATCCTGGTACAAAAGCACTGGAGGTAACCGAACCCGCCGAACCAGATCTCTATCACCCACAGCCGGGAAATCCAGAATCTCCAGTATCAAAACCATTTGTATTTATTGAAATGCACTCGGTTTACTCGATGTGTGAAGGAACGAGGTTCCCGAGTGAGCTGGCTCAGGCGACGAAAGAAAGGGGACTGGAGTACATCTCTCTCTGCGATAATAATGGTTTTTACGGCCTCGTCCGCTACATCCAGGAGGCAAAATCCCGCGGTCTTAAACCCCTGATTGCTTCGAGGATTGAAAAATCCGGTTTCAGCATAATAGTGGTTCCAAAAAACCTCACCGGGTACGGTAAACTATCCTGGCTGATTACAGAATGTAACCTAAATCAGAACTTCGATCCCAAGGAATGGATTCTCAAAAATATGCCTTCCGAATGGGTTATAATCACCTCAGATAGGGATGTATGTCTTGAAGGAAAACGTTCAGAAAAATCAGGGGTATACGCAGAGATCAATGTGCTGCAAAAAGATTACAGGAAAACCCTTCTCTTTGCCCGAAGAAACAAAATCCCTCCGGTATTGATATATCCGGTCTACTTCCTCGCTAAAACTGACTTCCACCTCCACAGGGTCCTCAGGGCAATAAAACTTAATAAAACCCTCAATACACTGGATTATGAAAAAGACCTGAGAAGCAGAAAGAGCTATTTTCCCACGCCGAATTACATCTGGACCAGATACAGCTTCATGGAGGATGCAATTCTCAATACCATCGAAATAGCAAAAAAATGTTATTTTGAGTTTCCCCTGGGAAGAGCAATTCTGCCCTCTCTCGGCAACAACAGCTTTGAGAGGCTTAAAAAAATCTGCGTAAAAAACCTGAAAAAGCGTTACCGTGAGATCACTCCTGAGATAAAAGAAAGGCTCGAGAGAGAGCTCAGCCTTATCCGAGAAAAAGGTTTTGCCGATTACTTCCTGATAATGCACGACCTGGTACGGAGGTGCGGATATACATGCGGGAGAGGTTCAGCAGCTGCATCCCTTGTTTCATATCTGCTGTTCATCACCCATGTTGATCCCGTAACCCACAACCTTTACTTTGAGAGATTTATCAACAAATACAGGCCGGATCCTCCAGATATTGATGTGGATTTTCCATGGGACGAGAGGGATAACATCCTCCGGTACATCTTCCAAAAATACGGCACTGAACACACAGCAATGGTTTCGAATCATATAACATTCTCAGCCCGATCCTCCCTCAGAGAAGTGGCAAAGGTATACGGTGTACCCGACCAAGAGATAAGCAAAATAACAAAAAGAATAGTCCTTTACTACAGCAGAGAGCATGATGATTTCTACCAGGCACTGGTAAGTGGTAATGGTTCCGTAAGAGAAAGGAATCACTCAGCAGGTTTTTCCTCACAGATCTA
>Ga0190360_1001172_pt1 | contig 13762 bp, 12 predicted proteins | sample 48721834_MG_FD_161271 | JGI IMG/M metagenome (GOLD analysis project Ga0190360, IMG submission 161271) | Hydrothermal vent microbial mat bacterial communities from Southern Trench, Guaymas Basin, Mexico - 4872-18-3-4_MG | ecosystem: Environmental > Aquatic > Marine > Hydrothermal vents >... | reverse complement strand
AACACATAATAAGCCTCTATTCCTGCCTCCTTTAACATACTGATAAGCAGTGTAGCTTTATCCTTGCAATCTCCATATTTATATTTATATACTTCAGCTGCTTCATGAGGCATATGTCCACTTATTCCAAATTCTAAACCCAAATATCTTATCTCATTAGTTACATAATGATATATGACTTTAGCCTTACCCTCAGGTGTAGTTTCATTCTGGATAAGTTCAGCTACTTTAGCCTTTATATCAGCATCTGCCTTACTTTGCTCTCGAGATATGTCATTATACCAGGTAGCAAGCTCCTCCCAGGATGAAAAACTACTTACCGATATTCTGGGGGCAATATCGTGGAAGGGGGGCATATCGTTTTCGGGAATAATCTGAGGAACATCAGAGGCTTCCCAAGTATAAATAACCTTATCTTCTACCTTTCTAATTCTTGGTTCAAGATCAGTTTTAAAATTTGCTATCTTGATTTCTATGTCTTTCGGAATAGTAAGTATATACCGGTAAAGTTGAATTGGTTCAAAATCTTGCAAATAGAGAGTATCCTGGAAATTTTTCCCAATAAAACCCCGGCTATAATCATCCAGAGTGTATTGATATTCAATTATTACCCCTTCTTCCAAGGCAGGCATAGAAATAACTTTCTGAGAAACATTAGAGTATAAGCGATATCCCTCCAGAGGGAAAATATCTTTTATGGAAGTTGCTTCCACTACCGAACCGTCTAATTTAAAAGTTCTGGCTTTCTTAATGGTTATCCTTTCTCCCCCGGCATTATATGTGATAAATATTTCACCAAACTTTTCAATTCCTCTTTTGTTAAAGAGCTTGATAACCCGATGATAAGTCGTCGAAGAGGTCCCGTCTACATTAATTTCCTTTTTAACTTCATTTAAAAGTATAGCTGCACTGGCATCAGGATATTCTTCTGCAGAGGGAGCCTTAGCTATCAATTCACGGGCATCTACCTCGGCCATTTCTTCTTTTTGGGAAATAAATTCTATGTAATCTCTTAAATTAAGAAATGAAGGAGAGATCTCTAACGCTTTTCTCCACAGCCTTATAGCTTCCTCTTCTTCTCCCCTCTCGTGATAAAGGTGACCCAGTTGATAATATATTGATGAATTATAAGGAAATATTTCACTTGCCTCTCTTAAAATTTCTATAGCCCGTTCTTCTTCTCCCATTCTTTCATAACCATCAGCCATACTCCAATAAACTGAAGGGTCATCTGGTCTCCAGGATAAAATTTCTCTATAAAGGTCAATTCCTTCCTCATATCTGCCTAATTGAAAATATAGATTACCTAGCCTCATTCTGGCTAAACCATCATCACAATTTATTTCTAATACTTTATGGTATTGTTGAATGGCTTTGTTCAGCCAGCCTTTTCTCTCATACGAAACCCCTAAATTATAATGAGCCAGAGCAAATAATGGATTAAACTGAATTATTTCTTCCAATTTTTCCCTGGCTTCTAAATTCCAGCCTTTTCTTTCATAAACCCAGGAAAGATATAAGTTAGCATCTACGAAATTAGGATTTATTTCTAAAGCTTTCTTAAATTCTTCAATAGCTTCTTTATACAAACCTTTCTCATAATAATTCGTTCCTATTTTTATAATAGCTTGCACGAAGTTTGAATTAATTTTTAGTGCTTTCTTGATTTCCTCTAACCCTTCATCAAATTTTTCCTTCTGTTGATAAGCATTGCCCAAAAGGTAATGGGCTAAAGCATTCTCAGAATTTTTAGAAATTGCTTCTTTAAATTTCTCGACTGCCTCATCTAAAAGCCCTCTTTTTTGCAAAACCAGTCCTAAAAAAATAAGAGCTTTCACATTTTCCGGATTTTTAATAACTTCTCCCTTATAGTAAGACAGAGCATCTCCTAAATTAACTTCTTCTCTTGATTCTTCTTCAAATAATTTATAATCTTTTCCCGATACTAAGCTAGCTGTTTCTTTAATTTCAGTAGCAAACTTTATATCCTTGAGAGGATTTCCTTCTATATCTGTTATTCTAAAATAAAATCCCCAGTTATCTTCCTTTTGACATACCTTCACCAAAATCTTATTCCAACCTCTACCTAACCAAACAGCAACTACTTCCTGGTCAATTACTGCTTGGCGGTAAATATCCCGTTCTATAACTACCTGGTCATTAAACCATACTTTTATTGTATCATCTGCCCCCACCTTAAATAAAGCTACTCTCTCTGCTGGAGAATAAAGATAGGTCAAGGCATAACCCACTGCCCAATTGTTAGGATAAAGAAAGGCTTCAAGATTTATAAAGCCAGTAAGATTTATTTTCTTTGGTTTAAACCACTTTATTAGAATACTATCTTTTCCACTGTAGCTTTTTTGTAAAGCAATTTCATTCTCAGGGGGGTATACTTTCTTAAAGCCGGACTTTCCGGTATTATCAAAAGGACCAATTAGAAGCCAATCAGTAACCATTCCCATCTTTTTAGCCTCTTGTTCTGCCTGAGAAATATTACCTTGTCTGATATATGAGTGGACTATTTGTTCCTGGGCATAAGCCTGAAGAATTTTATTATTTGGATTTTGGGAGATTACATTTTGCGATAAAGTAATCAATTCATCGTATCGCCCGATTTTGGAAATAACCCTCTCTATCATAATCCAATATAATTCTGATTCCGGAGAATCAGGATTTTCTCTTATAAAATTAGACCACTGGTTTAAGGCTTCCTGATAAAATCCCTTCGACCAATAATCTAATCCTATTATTTCTGAATCATCAGCATACACATGTAGATTGAATATAGCAATTAATATAATTAATAAAACAATAAATACTAAAATAAATCTTTTTTTTGCTTTAATCATCTCTTTCTCCTTTTGATTAGCTAAGGAATTAAGGTCAAACCAATTAACCAATAAACCAGCTAACTAATTATATAAACTTGATCATTCTGCCTAAAATAATTCCCACTAACAACCCAACAAGAAAAGTAGTAGTTAAAATACGAGCATTAGCTACCTCCTTAACTCCTCTAATTCTGATAAAGGTCAAAGTCACCAGGTAGGCTATACCATTTATGGTGATAAAGAAGGGCCAGACTATTATTTTAGCTAAAATCGGGCCTATATAAGGGATTGATTGAATGATAAATATAACTTGAGAAAAAATATGCCTGGCCATCTCCACAAAAATCCCCAATAAAGCTACAAGGGCGGTAGTCAATATCTTATCTACCTTTATATAAGTTAAGATATAAAAAACAAATATCATTATTAATAGAGTTAAAGCAATCTCTAAATTTTCTTTAAATTTTGGTTTCTTAAGTTTAGGCTTAAAATCTTTACTCACCTTTTCTTTTCTAATCCTTTATAATTTTATTTATCTGCCCTTTTAAATTCTAATTTCTATGTCTAAATTTAAGATTTATTATTCTCTGAGGATTGTTCAATAGCTTCTTCTCTTTTTTCTTCTGCTCTCTCCTTAACAGAACTTATCCCAATTATAATCGCAAATATACCACCAACTACCAAGATAAAGGGCACTAAAGCTGCTAAAGCCTTTAAAAATAATAACCACCATTTTATCAATCCCAATACTCCCAAAATTATAGCTACTACTCCTCCCAAGATAATCCACATTGTAATCTACCCCCTTCTTAAAAAATAAACGATTCTTTGTTTAATCTATTATATTATATCTTTTTTATTTCATTATAACTAATAAAGGATGGTTTATTTCAGTTTTTCAGTTAAAACTCGGATAACGGTTTTACCGAAATCGCTTGCTGCTTGAGGACCTTTGGCAGTGATAATATTGCCATCTACTTCTACATCTTTTCCCGTATAAATTGCCCCCTTATTCTTTAATCTATTTGCCTCAGAGGGGAATACAGTGGCTTTCTTCCCTCCCAATATTCCTGCATTAGCTAAAGTCACAGGGGCTATACATATAGCACATATTAATCTGTCTAAAGAAACCGCTTTTTTCACAATCTTTCTTGCTATCGGGTCATCCCAATATTCCGAAGCACCCATACCACCTACAAAGACAATAACATCAAACTCTTCTACCTTAACCTCATTAATTAGAATATCAGGCTTAGCAGTCCCTCCCAACATTCCTCGAGATGTCTCTAAAGAAGAAGAGGCCAAAACTACCTCCATACCTTCTTTAATAAACAATTCTCTGGGTTTAAAGAGTTCCTCATCTCTAAAATCATTACTGGCAATTATCATCAATGCCTTTTCCCCTTGAAGTTTAGACATAGTTTTAGTTGCACCTCCTTCCAAATTATTAAAAAATAATAAAACAAGGGTTATTAATAGAATAACAAAAATAATTATTTTATTTATCTTTGAATCTATAATATTAGCCATTTCTGTCAACCATCTTCTTGCTAAACTTTTACTTTCCACTTTAATTATATCACTTCTTATTTTTACCTTAAAACCTGATCCCAAAGGTCCTAAATTCTCCTTTATACTCTTCCCATTCTATATCCACCTTTTCTACAATTGCACTTCTTGGTCCCTGGTGGCACCAATCAATCAGTTCTTTTACCTGATCTTCCTCTCCTTCCGCAACTACTTCCACTTTACCATCCCAACAATTTCTGACCCATCCTTTTATTCCTAAACTTTGAGCAATATCCTGAGTATAATAGCGAAAGGCTACTCCTTGTACTCTTCCCGAGATTAAAAGATGTGCTCTCACCTTTTTTATATTTTTATGCTTATTATCTATTTCTTTTTCTTTCATGTACTCCCTTTACTCCCTTGTAGGTCCTAATAAATTAAGTACCTAAACTATTATAGTTAAAAATTTGAAATGAAAAGCAAAAAACCATAATTAAGCAACTGATTAATCCTACCGGCTACCCGCAATACACTAGAATGCGAGATACGAATTACGCTACACGCTCTACGCTACCCGATATTTTTCTTCACGCAATACACAATACTCAATATGAGATACGAAATACTATTTCTCTATAATTATTTTACCCTAAAATAAAAAAATTAAAACAACAAATTTACATTTTTAATTTTCTTTTTTTAAAAATTAGTATAAAATTTAGTGAGGTAGCTAGATAAAAAGAAGATTAGCACTTTTTGGCATGTTCCTGTTTTTCTTAACTTTCTTAACTCAATATTCGATTATATATACTCGATACCTTCTCAAGAACAAACCCTTCATAAATTAAGAAGATTAAGATATAATATTTGGTAAAAAGCAAAAGGTATTACAAGATAAAGAGAGGTGAGACTCAATTTTAAATTTAATCTTATTTATCTTAACCATAGTTTCCTGTTTTTTTGTAGGCGGTATCTGGTATGCCCTATCATTACTCACCATTTTGTTAACTCACGAATTGGGACATTTCTTTGTGAGCAGAAGTTACGGAGTAGAAGTTACCTTACCTTTTTTTATACCCTTCCCCCTATCTCCTTTTGGTACCTTAGGGGCAGTTATCAAAATGAAGGGGATTATGCCTGATCGTAAAGCCTTGTTTGACATTGGTATAGCTGGTCCTTTGGCAGGTGTAATTTTAACTATACCAATTATCATAATCGGACTCAAATTATCAGAAGTAGTAGTGCTTTCAGATATTGAAGAACCAGTCATACCTCTGGGAAGTTCCATACTATTTTCTTTTATAGAAAAAATTATGTTTGGCAATCTCCCAGAAGGGCAGGACATAATCTTACATCCTATAGCTTATGCTGGGTGGGTAGGATTGTTTGTAACTGCTTTAAACCTTCTTCCACTAGGACAGTTGGACGGTGGGCATATAATCTATTCCTTGTTAGGTAAAAAAACTAAAATTGCCTATTATGTAACTTTAGGAATATTAAGTCTGATCTGCATATTTATAAATCCTTCCTGGACTTTACTACTTATCTTACTTCTTATATTTGGTTTTCATCACCCACCCCCCTTAGATGATATTACTCCCTTAGATAAAAGAAGAAAAGTATTGGGAATCTGTGCCTTAATTTTTTGTGTCTTATCTTTTACTCCTGTACCTTTTCAAATATAGCATTAAATTAATTTTTTTAAAATATTTTCAAAAAAAGAAGGATTTTTTATTCGAATGTAGTATATAGATATAAAATAATAATAAATTATTCTCTAAAAGCAAGTTAAGCAATACCTTACTAAATATATTAATCTAAAAATAACTTGCAAATAAAAAAGAGGAAGAAGGTGATCCCAAAAAGAGATATTATTTTAATTAAAAAATAGGGGGGGTGAATATTAATAAAAAGATATTTAATTAATTATGATTTTTTTAATTTTTTATATATAAAAAATTTTATTGTATATCATATAAACTATATCAACTATTAATCTAATCAACATTTTAAATTACAAAATTATAAAATTATTTATAATAATTGAAATGATAATATTAAATTTTAAATAATAGGAGGAAAAAATGGAACGCGAAACATGGAGTAAGCGAAGTTATTTTATCTTTGCTGCATTAGGATCTGCTATTGGTTTAGGTAATCTGTGGAGATTTCCTTATCTTACCTATAAATATGGTGGAGCAGCTTTCTTAATAGCCTGGATGGTAGGTTTGATTTTAATAGGTATTCCCTGGTTAATAGTCGAATTTGGTATGGGAAAATATTTTGCTAGCAGTGCTCCCGGTGTCTTTGAAGGAATTGGGAAAAAATGGGAATGGCTCGGCTGGTGGCCGGTATTTTGCGCCTTCCTAATTGATACTTATTATACTGTAGTTATGGCTTGGGCATTACGCTATATTGGAGCTTCTACTACCCTAGCCTGGGGCAAAGGAGAAGCAGGTGCTAAAGGAGCCAGCTCATTCTTTTTTGAGAAAGTGCTACAACTTTCCTCAGGACCAGATAAGCTTGGTACTCCCATAGGAACACTCGTACTATGTCTACTTATTGTATGGATATTTATTTTCTTAGTAATATACAAAGGAACAAAAGTTATTGGCCCGGTTTCTCAATACGTAATGATTATTGCCTGGATTTCATTAATAGTTTTAGTATTAAGAGGATTAACTCTGCCTGGAGCGACTAAAGGCCTTAACTATTACCTCTCTCCTGACTTTAGCCAGTTAGGTAATTTAGATCTATGGTTTGCTGCTTTTAGCCAAATTGCCTTTACTCTTTCTTTAGGAATGGCCGGTATGTATGCCTATGGTAGTTTTATAAAAAAGAAAGGTGATGTTAATAATAATGCTTTTATAACTGGCTTTGGTAATTGTGCTACTAGTTTCTTTGCTGGCTTTGCTGTATTTAGCGTGGTAGGATTTATTATGCAAACCTTATCTATTCCCGTAGAAGAAGTCAGTATTTCCAGTGTGGGATTGGCCTTTATAACCTGGCCGGTTGCTATTTCTATGTTACCCGGTGCTAATAGTCTATTTGGAGTTATTTTCTTCTCCTGCTTATTTGTAGTGGGCCTTTCCTCAGCCTACTTCTTAGCTTACGGAGGAGTAATTTCCCCACTTATGGATAAATTTGGCTGGAATAGGGAAAAAACTAGCCTTATCTTCTGTATAGTCAGTTTTCTAATAGGTATTTTATTTACTACTAATGGAGGACTTTATTGGGGACCAGACCTTTTAGATAGAGCAGTTGCTTTTTATGGTCTATTAATAACTGGTATCTTAGCCTGCATAGTAGTAGGTTGGGTATTCCCGGTTAGTAAATTAAGAGAATATGTAAATAAAACTTCTGATTTTAAAATCGGTGTTTGGTTCGATTGGATGGTAAAATTGGTTGTACCACTCGGACTTAGTTTTGTTGTTCTTTACGGAGGTTTCATACCTGATTTAAAAGCTTCTTATGGTGGATACCCTAGATGGGCCAGTAATTCTATATGGATTGTATTGATAGTAACCTTAATTTTGAGTTTTGTACTCCAATCCATAAAGACTAAGGGTAACTCTATTAGCAATACTAAATCGGAGGTGAAAGAAAAATGACAGCAGCAGCAATAATTACTACAATCGTAATGTGGGCAATATTTATTGGAGGTTTATCCTGGTGTTCTTCTAATTTTAAAAAAACTAAAAGTAAATGGGAATAGTAAAAAAAAATTGGATAAGATAATTTTTAGACTAAATTAACAATTAAAAACTGAGGCGATCTTATTTCCAAGATTAAGATTGCCTCACTAAATTTAAAGTAATAAAAATTAATCAATAAATTAAAGGGGATAAATTATAATGGATAAAAATATTGGCATTCCGCAAAGAGAACATTTAGCATCCAGATTAGGATTTCTATTAGTTTCTGCTGGTTGTGCTATCGGACTAGGCAATGTTTGGCGTTTTCCTTTTATCACTGGTAAGTACGGTGGAGCTGCTTTTGTAATAGTTTACTTGGTTTTCTTGGCTATTTTAGGCTTTCCAGTTATGGTGATGGAATTTTCTATGGGGCGAGCTAGTCAATTAAATCTTGCTGGAGCAATGAAAAAATTAGAACCAAAAGGTAGTGTATGGCATATATATGGTTACGCAGGTATTTTAGGTAATGTCGTTTTAATGATGTTCTATACTACGGTTGCTGGATGGGGTTTTTATTATCTATTCCGTACTTTATTCGGAGGTCTTAAAGGACTTTCACCCGATCAAGTAGGAGCAGCTTTCGGAGGACTATTAGGAAATACTGGGGTATTAATATTCTGGATGGCTGTAGTAGTATTTTTAGGATTTGTAATATGTGCTATAGGTCTACAAAAAGGTGTAGAAAAAGTTTCCAAATTTATGATGTCTGCACTATTTGCTTTACTAATTATAATGATTATAAGATCAGTTACTTTAAAAGGTGCCGGTGCAGGACTTGCATTTTATCTAAAACCTGACTTCTCTCGTTTAACTTGGGAAGGTGTTTCTGCAGCTATGGGGCAGGCATTTTTTACCCTTAGTTTAGGAATTGGTAGTATGACTATTTTTGGTAGTTACATTGGAAAAGAAAGGTCCCTTGCCGGAGAATCAGTAAACGTTATAATACTCGACACTTTAGTAGCTCTTATGGCTGGCCTAATTATTTTTCCTGCCTGCTCTGCCTTTGGAGTAGATGCTGGTGCTGGTCCTGGGCTTATCTTTGTTACTTTGCCCAATATATTTAATAAAATGTTAGGTGGACAATTCTGGGGCACTCTCTTTTTTATCTTCCTAACTTTTGCAGCTATGACTACAGTTGTTGCTGTTTTTGAAAATATTATGGCTTTTACTATGGATGAATGGCATTGGAATAGAAAAAAAGCAGCCATAATTAATGGTATAACCCTCTTTATTCTTTCCCTTCCTGTTCCTCTTGGTTTTGGACCCTGGAGTGGATTCCAACCTCGAGGAGCTGGAACCTGTGTTTTAGATTTGGAAGATTTTATCGTCAGTAATAATCTTTTACCTATCGGTTCTTTAGTTTTTGTTCTCTTTTGTTCCTGGAAATTTGGTTGGGGTTGGGATAATTTTATTAAAGAAGCAAATACTGGAACTGGCATAAAATTCCCCCAATGGACCAGAGGATATATAACTTATATTTTACCAATTATCATTCTATTCCTCTTGTTGAAAGGATGGGGAGTGTTCTAATCTATCTAATAACAAAAAAGGGGTGGTATCATAATCCCACCCCTTTTTTGTTATTTAATTTCTCTTTGGTTTTCCTCCTTTAATAAAAAAGGGAAATGAAGTCTGAACTCCCAAAGCACTTGCTTAATCTTATTCTTGGTTTCACGCAAGACTTCTTCAGCAGTCTTCTTTAAATAATTTGTTTCTGAATCATCTAAAGAAATTATACTATGATTACAAATCAAGAGTGTGGAAGTAGTGCCCTCCACTAAGACATTTATCTCATAGGGACTCAAATCGATACTAAGAAATTTATCCAAATTATTAGAAGCATCTAATATTTTATGATAAATACTTTCATTTTCAGGAAAAGGTAAATTTAAAATTACAATATCATCAATACGGATAATTCCTGTCCATAGAGAATCCTCAAATATAAATTTTGTGTTCACTTTAAGATAATCGGTAGTGGCTCGCCTATCAATCTCTATCCCTTTCTCAACAAGTATATCTTTCACATAATTAACTCGAGCTTTTATTTCGGGATGGGTCTGAAATATACCTAAATTTACTTTAGGTCTGAACATTTCCCGTATATATAATCTTTCCAAAAAAGTTAAAAAACCTACTGGGTTATATCCGGTCTTAATTAAGAGATCTATGGCCGTCAAATCTGCTTCTTCTTCATATTCTCGGCTATATTGGTTAAGTAGAGTTATGGTAGTAAGCTTGCCTAGTATACTTACATCCGGTTCTTTGGTTAAAAGAACAGCTAAAATAGTCAGCAGAGTATATTTGGTATTATCTCTTGTCTGCTTTAAGGCGTGATTATGTATTAGGTGGGCAATTTCGTGAGCCAAAACACCAGCAAGTTCATCGTCCGACTGAATGTAATCAAAAAGGTCAGAAGTTACATAAATATACCCTCCGGGAATAGAAAAAGCATTAGGACCTTTTATCTTTAATATTTTAAAATGGTAATTCATGTCATCTAAATCAGAAGCCTTGGCTAATTTATTACCAATCTCTATTAGCAATGAATTTTGGACAGAATCCTTAACTACCTCATATTTCTTCTCGATATCTTTAGACAATTCCCTGCCTAACTTCTGTTCTTTACCTAAATCCCTTTCTGCCATAAAAGAATCCAAACTTATTAAGAATAATAAGATCAAAATACCGATAAGGGCAAAAACAAACTTATCTATTGATTTCTTATATTTTACATTTTTCATTTTAAACTTCAAAGGTTATTCTTTCACAAAATTTCTTAAATTTTTCAAAGCAAAATCTAAGGCTTTATCAATTCCTTCGGCTTTTTTGCCTCCAGCTTGGGCAAAATTAGGAGCTCCGCCTCCTCGGCCTTCAATAAATTTCCCCGCTTCTCTAACCAATCCACTCATATCATACTTTAAGCCCCGAGAACAAGCAAACAATATCCTTGCTCCCGCATCTTTAACTCCAAACAACACAACCATCCTATCATTTAGATTGATGATTTTCTGAACTAATTCCCTTATTTCCTGAAAGTTCTTTTCTTCGAACACTTTCTTTACAATCTTTATCTCACCATCCTTCAGAGAGGAGGGCTCATTGATTATATCTCTTGCCTCCCAAGTCTGCAATCTCTCCTTAAATTCTTTTAATTCCTTTCTGATCTCTTTCCTCTCTTCAAGTATTCTATCTATCACTTCACTTAATTCAGAATCCTTAATCGTTAATTTATTGGAAATATTTTTAATCAATTCATTCTTCCAGAAATAATCTTCCCAAGCACGTCTTCCGCAGATAAATTCCAGACGAGTTTTTTCTCCTCTCTTTTCCCATTTAGTAATTTTAATTAACCCCACTTCTCCAGTTGCTCGGCAGTGTGTCCCTCCACAAGCAGAGAGGTCAAAATTTTCCACTTCCACTATTCTTAACTTACCTTTTCTATTAGGTATCTTCCTTAAATTTAATCTCCTTAAGTCCTCTTCTCTCCCTACAAAATAACATTTTACAGACCTATTATCAAAGATAATTTCATTAGCGCATTCCTCTGCTTTTTTGGCTTCCTCTTCGGAAAACTTTTCTTTTGAAATATCTAAAGTACAAACTTCTTCTCCTAAATGAAAAGATACGGTCTCAGCTCCCCACAATTTCATCAATGCCCCGGACAAGATATGCTGCCCCAAGTGTTGCTGCATATGGTCAAATCTTCTCTCCCAATCTATCCTTCCAGTCACTTCAGAATTTATATCTTCTTCTATTTCTTCTCTTAAAATATGAATTATCTTTTTACCCTCTTCTACAACCTCCACCACCGGGGAATCCTGGATAACTCCTTTATCGAAAGGCTGACCACCAGAAGTGGGATAAAAAGCAGTCCTATCTAAAATAACTGCTGGTTGATTACCAATTTTTATTTTCTTCAAAATTCGAGCTTTAAATTCCTTAAGATAAGAATCTTGATAATATAATCTTTGCGTCAATATTCTTTCACCCCTTCCAAAATTTGTATTTTATATCCTGTGTTTGATAAATTTATCTTGAAGATGAAGTAATGAGTAATATGTAAGGAGTAATAAGATTAAATTCCAAATATTTCCTTACAGTTGGCAGAAGTTATTTTTGCTACCTCTTCAATTGAAATTCTTTTTATTTCTGCAATCTTTTTGGCAATTAAAGGGATGTATTTTGGTTCATTAGGTTCCCCCCGAAAAGGATAAGGAGCCAAATAAGGCGAATCAGTTTCCAAAACTAGATTTTCTATAGGAGCTTGCTCTACCACAGCTCTTAATTTTTTGGCATTAGTAAAGGTAATTACTCCTCCTATCCCTAGATAATAACCTCGCCCAATACAAAGTTGTGCCATTTTTATATCCCCGGAAAAACAGTGGAACAGAATTTTTAATCCCTTTGCCTCTTCAGCCAGAATCTTTAAGGTATCCTGATGGGCTTCCCGGCTATGAATAATAAGAGGTAAATTTAACTTCCTAGCCAGATTTATCTGTCTCTTAAATGCTTCTAATTGACAAACACGAGGACTATGTTTCCGATAATAATCTAAACCTGTCTCCCCAATAGCTACCACTCTATCTTTCTTGGCCAACTTTTCCAATTCTTTCAATTTTTTTTCATCTAAAAATTTTGCTTCATGAGGATGAAAACCAACTGCAGCATAAACTCCTTCAAAACGAGAGGCAAATTCCAGGGCAACTTTACTGGACTCCAAATCAATCCCTACAGTAATTAGCTTAATTATCCCTTTTTCTGCTGCCTCTTTAATTACTTCTTCAGTATTTCTTTTTATTAGGTCAAGATGAGTATGGGTTTCCACAAAAAATGCATTAACTTTAATCCCCTCCTTCTGATGGCAATTCTGGCTCTTTTTTTTCAATTTCCTCTGCTTTTTTTCTCTCACTTTCTCTTTGAAGATTCCATTCGAGTTCTTTAATCCTCTTCTTCTGACCAGAAATCATCTTCCTGGTCTTTATCATTGAAGGCACTGAAACTAATAAACTCATTATAACTCCCAGGGCAATGGTAATTAAAAGCACCAGTGCTAATGAGCTTTCAAATTTCCAGGTTAAAAAACTTACAGTTATGGGAACTGCATTTTGAAGTGCAAAGACAACAGCCAGGATAGCTACAATAATAGCCACGATCAATTGTACCTGCATACAAATCCCGCTCCTTTCTTTTTTCTTTTAATTTTATATTATTAATATTATACCACTTAAAATGGCAATTTAATCGGAAACAGCATGGGTACTTTTTTCTTACATTCCTTATATACCGACCCGAACCTTTGGATTAGAAGTTTTTCTTTATACCTTCAAAGCAGTGTATTTTTGAAATTCTGATGCTATAAAATAATCTTAAAACGATTTTCTAATTTTAATTATTTTAATATTATAACACTTCAAAAAATATTTTATAAAATTATTTTAACATAGATTTTGAAAAAAAAGAAAATATAAACCTCTAATAAAATTTTACACTATCACTCCTAATGCCTTATATAAAAATCTACTTGTAAACTTGCATTTTTAAATCGATGTGCTATAATTATATTTAGATATTTAGGTAAATATCTAAATATAACACATAAAATCTTGGAGAGGATAGTGGATATGGATAGTGTCTTTAAAGCTCTTTCTGACCCCACGCGCCGTAAAATCTTAGAATTATTAACCGAAAAAGATATGACTGCTGGGGAGATTGCTGACCATT
>Ga0190360_1001167_pt1 | contig 13784 bp, 15 predicted proteins | sample 48721834_MG_FD_161271 | JGI IMG/M metagenome (GOLD analysis project Ga0190360, IMG submission 161271) | Hydrothermal vent microbial mat bacterial communities from Southern Trench, Guaymas Basin, Mexico - 4872-18-3-4_MG | ecosystem: Environmental > Aquatic > Marine > Hydrothermal vents >... | reverse complement strand
AAAATAAAAGGCGAATTGATGGATCATCATGCTATGAGACGCACTCTGCGTCGTCTTACACACGAGATACTGGAGAGAAATAAAGGCATTGAGAATCTTGTAATTGTGGGTATAAGAAATAGAGGTGATTCCCTGGCGAGAAGAATCATAGAATGCATAGAGGAGGTGGAAGGAAGCAGGGTTCCTCTTGGTGTATTGGACATAACTCTTTATCGGGATGATTTCCAGAGAATAACAGAAAGCCCTGTAATACAGGAAAGCGATATTCCGTTTGATATAACAGATAAAAAGGTCGTTCTGGTTGATGATGTACTGTATACAGGGCGTACAATCCGTGCAGCCCTGGATGCACTTATCGATCTGGGCCGGCCTGCATCCATTCAGCTTGCAGTATTGATTGACAGGGGACACAGAGAGCTACCAATCAAGGCAGATTATGTTGGGAAAAATGTTTCTACTGCAACCAAGGATCAGGTGCAGGTCATGCTTAAGGAGGTAGATGGTGAGGACAGGGTTTTAATTGTGGAGCCTTAAGGGATTCATTCAATTTGGCAAGGAGAGGTTATGCAGCTAAAAAGTCCACATTTACTGGGTCTTGAGGGAGTCTCAAAAGAGGATATTAGTCTCATTCTGGATACTGCTACTTCATTCAAAGAGGTATTGGAGAGGCCGATTCCTAAGGTACCAACTCTGAGAGGCAAGACTGTTGTCAATCTCTTTTTTGAACCTTCTACAAGGACCAGATTTTCATTTGAACTGGCAGAAAAGCGACTCTCAGCAGATACTATTAATTTTTCTGCATCGAGCTCAAGCGTACTGAAAGGAGAGACACTCAAAGATACCATTAAAAATATTGAGGCAATGAAGATAGATCTTGTTGTTATAAGACATGGAGCCCCAGGATCTCCCCACTTTCTTGCCAGATGTATAGATGCTTGTGTTATAAACGCAGGTGATGGTGCACACGAACACCCGACGCAGGCACTGCTTGATATGATGACGCTTAGAGAAAGATTGGGAAGATTGAAGGGTTTGAAAGTTGTCATAATAGGTGACATACTGCACAGCCGTGTGGCGAGGTCGAATATATTTGGTCTGAAGAGTATGGGCGCAGATGTTGGAGTCTGTGGTCCGGCGAGTCTTATACCGAGAAACATCGAAGATATTGGAGTTACAGTGTATTCTCATATAGAAGATGCATTGAGTGAGGCAGATGTGGTTAATGTGCTGCGGATTCAACTTGAAAGACAAAAGGGAGGCATGTTTCCATCATTAAGAGAGTATAGATCGCTCTTTGGCATAACAAGAGAGCGATTGGAGAGAGCAGGGAGAGAGATTATAATAATGCATCCAGGACCAATTAACAGGGGTATAGAAATCGACAGCGAAGTTGCGGATGGTGAAAACTCTGTCATTCTAAATCAGGTTAAAAATGGGGTGGCAGTGAGGATGGCTGTTCTCTACCTTTTGGCAGGAGGAAGGGGTAAGTTTGAAGGAGACGAACATGAAGAAAAATGATAAGGTTTATCCTTTAAAGATCGAACGGCTTGTTTTAAAAGGAGGGCGAATACTGGACCCCCAGATCAATCTTGATAAAAAAGCAGACATACTAATTTCTGATGGAATAATAGAAAAAATTGGAAACATAGATGTAAAAGGGTTTGCTGGTGAGGTTGTCGACTGTACAGGAAAGATAATTGTGCCTGGTCTTATAGACATCCATGTTCACCTTCGAGAACCCGGAAGGGAAGACAAGGAGACTATTGAGACAGGGTGTATGGCAGCAATGGCAGGAGGTTTTACTGCCTTGTGCTGCATGCCGAATACAGAGCCTCCAATTGATAATCGCGGGAGTGTGGAGTTTATTAAAAAGAAGGCAAAAGCTCTGCTTGTGGATGTTCATCCTATTGGAGCAATTACAGTGGGGAGGAAGGGTGTGGAGCTAACCGAGATGGGAGACATGATAGATGCAGGAGCAGTTGCATTTTCAAACGATGGAAGTCCTGTGGAAAACAGTGGGGTGCTGAGAAATGCAATGGAATATCTGAGTATGTTCGATTGTCCTGTAATAGACCATTGTGAAGAGTTAAGTCTTTCGGGAGATGGAGTTATCAACGAAGGAATAGTTTCAACAATGCTCGGGTTAAAGGGAATTCCATCTATTAGCGAGGATATTGCAGTTGCAAGGGATCTATATGTTGCAGAATATACAGGTAGCGCAATACATATTGCTCATGTATCCACAGCAAAATCGGTAAACATGATAAGAGAGGCAAAAATGAGGGGTGTAAGAGTAACGGCAGAGACATGTCCTCACTATCTGGTTTTAACAGAAGAGGCAGTAAAAGATTATGATACAAATGCTAAGATGAAACCCCCACTTCGTACAGAGATGGACAGGTTGGCGCTGATAGAGGCAGTGAAAGATGGAACAATAGATGTAATTGCCTCAGATCATGCACCTCATACTATAGATGATAAAGATACTGAATTTGATGCAGCAGCATTTGGAATAGTGGGGCTTGAAACATCTCTTGGATTGATTATTACATATTTGGTAAAGAAGAATATCATATCGATTTCCGATATGGTAATGAGAATGGCTGTAGCTCCAAGAAGGTTGCTGAATCTCAAGGAGAACAGGATAGAGGAGAAGAACAGGGCAAACCTGACAATGATCGATACAGAGATGAGATGGAGTGTGGATCCTAAAAAGTTTAAATCTAAATCGAGAAATACTCCATTTTCAGGATGGAGTTTAGAAGGTGGGTGTTTTGGTGTATATAATAATGATCAATTGTATTTACAAAAATCTTGACAATAAATTCGAAATATATTATATTGAAAAGCTTTATTTAATCAAAGGAGGATTTATTTGTTGTGAGAACAGTTGTTCCTAAAATAGACGATATAGAGAAAAAATGGTATGTTATTGATGGGACAGATATGATTCTTGGTCGTCTTGCAACTCAGATTGCCACAATACTGAGAGGCAAACACAAGCCAGAATTTTCTCCCCATCTAGATGTTGGTGATCATGTAGTAGTAATAAATGCGGATAAGATCAGGGTAACAGGAAGAAAATTAACACAAAAGGTTTATACTAGATATTCTGGATATCCCGGAGGACTTCGCAAATTTACATTAAGAGAAATGCTCGAGAGGAAGCCCGAAAGAGTTCTCTATTATGCTGTTAAGAGAATGTTGCCGAAGAATCGTCTGGGGCGTAAAATAATTAAAAAGTTAAAAATCTACTCTGGGCCAGATCATCCACATCAGGCTCAAAAACCCGAACCCTTATCCGTCAGCATGAGGAAGGTATGAAGGAAAACACATATTATGCAACAGGAAGAAGAAAAGAGTCTGTGGCTCGTGTCTGGTTGACACCGGGCAGCGGAAAGTTCAGTGTAAACAGGAAAGAACTGCTGGAATACTTTCGCAGATCTACCTTAGAGATGATTATTCGTCAACCATTCGTTGTTACAGAGACCGACGGGAAATATGATGTCAGGGCAAATGTAAAGGGCGGAGGACTCACAGGCCAGGCTGGTGCTATTGTACTCGGCATATCAAGGGCCCTGCTCAAGGTAAATGAAGATTTCAGGAAGCCGCTCAGAGAGAAGGGTTTTCTAACAAGAGATTCGAGAGTAAAGGAGCGGAAAAAATATGGACAGCCTGGCGCAAGGAAGAGGTTCCAATTCTCTAAACGTTAACATTATTTTAACACATTCCCCGATTTTCATATGGGTGCCGGGAGGTTCTAAAAACTTCTCGGTTTTTTGAAAAGATGAAGGGAATGGACGCATAACCCAAAAATTAGGAGATTTTTATGCCAGAGATTACTTTACAGCAGCTTCTAGTATCTGGAGCACACTTCGGTCATCTCACCAGGCGCTGGAATCCAAAAATGAAACCATACATATTCATGGAGCGAAATGGGATCTACATCATCGATCTTAATAAGACGCTCACCAATCTAATGGCTGCATGTGAGAAGGTTACAGAAATTATCAGGGATGGAGAGACAGTACTCTTTTTAGGTACTAAAAAGCAGGCAAAGGATATAATCCAGATCGAGGCCGAGAGATGTGGAATGCCCTATGTGAACGAAAGGTGGCTTGGAGGTACTTTAACAAATTTTATAACTATCAAAAAGAGTATAAAGAATCTTAAGAATATTGAAAAGATGGCTGTGGATGGCACATATGAGACTCTTACAAAAAAAGAGATTCTCAGGATCGAACGAAAGAAAGAGAAGCTCGAGAGAAACCTTGGAGGCATTAAAGATATGAACAAACTTCCAGGGGGATTGTTTGTTGTTGATGTTAAAAAAGAGGCAATTGCAGTTGCCGAGGCAAACAAACTCGATATTCCAGTATTTGGTATTGTGGATACAAACAGCGACCCAGATCCTATAGACTATCCAATACCAGCAAATGATGATGCATTTAAATCGATAAGCCTCATTGTTCATACTGTTGCAGATGCTGTTCTTGAAGGAAAAACAGGAAATACAGGCGGAATGAGTGAGGAGTCGAAAGAAAAGCACACAGAGAAATCTGAAGATCAGACTGTTGAAGAAAACAAAATTTAAGGAGCGTTTTATGACTGTTAGTGCTTCCCAAGTAAAAAAGCTTCGTGATATGACTGGCGTTGGCATGATGGATTGTAAGGCTGCGCTTTTAGAAACCAATGGTGATATAGAAAAAGCCATAGAGTATCTCAGGAAAAAGGGAATTGCTTCTGCAAAGAAAAGGGAGGGAAGAGAGGTCAAAGAGGGTGTAATAATGTCCTATATTCATCCTGGGAATCGTCTCGGTGTGATGGTAGAACTCAATTGCGAAACAGATTTTGTTGCAAAGACCAGCGATTTCATGGCTCTGGCAAAAGATATAGCAATGCAAATTGCTGCCATGAATCCGGTTGCAATAACTCGAGAAGATATCCCGGAGGATGTTGTGAAAAAAGAGATTGAGATATATAAGACTCAGATAAAGGATCAAAATAAACCGGATCATGTTATTGAAAAAATAGTCAATGGAAAGCTTGAAAAGTTTTATCAGGATGCTGTTTTGATGGAACAGAGCTTTGTAAAAGATCAAAACAAGACGATGAAAGAATATATTATGGAGGTTGCTGGCAAACTGGGTGAGAATGTCACGATAAGAAGATTTGTCCGTTACCAGTTGGGGGAAGAGTAGCATTGATAGAGCCCTTCCTTTAAATATGGAAGATGCAAACCAAAAAAATTCACCTGTCTACAAAAGGGTAATATTAAAACTCAGCGGTGAGGCTCTGAGGTCAAACCGCCGCATTACCATTGATCCAGAAATTGTTGGAAAGATTGCAGATGAAATTCAGGAAATAAGGACTCTTGGAGTTGAGATTGGAATAGTCATTGGTGGTGGCAACATCTTCAGGGGATTTTCAGCCAGTGCACGAGGAATGGATCGAGTAATGGCCGATCATATGGGAATGCTGGCAACCATAATAAATTCCATTGCTCTTCAGGATTTTTTTATATCAAGGGGCATGCCTACTAGAGTCATGTCTGCCATAAGACTCGAGAGTATGGCAGAATTTTACATCAGAAGACGAGCCTTGAATCATCTAATAAATGGAAATATTGTTGTTTTTGCTGCAGGAACAGGGAATCCCTATTTTACAACAGATACGGCAGCAGCACTCAGGGCAAGCGAACTCGATGCAGATGCAATAATAAAAGGTACAAAGGTAGATGGAGTATATAGTGATGATCCAGTGAAGGTAAAGAATGCAAAAAAATATGATGTTATTTCGTATGATGATGTTATAAGGAAGAATTTACGTGTAATGGATGCCACTGCTATTACACTCTGCAGGGAGAACAATATTCCAATAGTAGTATGCAAGCTGCTCGAGAAGGGAAACCTTAAGGGTGTTGTGATGGGTCAAAACATTGGAACCATTGTAAAAGGAGAAACCAATGATTGACGAGGTAATAAATGACGCAAAGGAGCGGATGGAAAAAACGATTAACAGTACAAGATCTGAATTGAGCAAGGTAAGGACTGGCAGGGCAAATCTGGCATTATTAGATACAGTGAAGGTGGATTATTATGGAAGCACGGTTCCGCTGAAGCAGGTAGCCAAGTTAGGAGTTCCAGAGCCAAGGCTGATCACTGTTCAGCCTTGGGATCGAAACTTGCTTGGTGAGATAGAAAGGGCTATTCAGAAGGCAGACCTCGGAATTACTCCAAACAATGACGGTCATATAATTAGACTTCCGATTCCTCCACTCACAGAGGAGCGGCGTAAGGATTTGGTAAAATTTATTCATCAATTAGGAGAAGAGGGTAAGATTGCAATACGCAATATACGCAGAGATGCTATTGATAAGCTGAAAAGGGCACAGAAGGAGAACAAGATTTCTGAAGATGAAGAGTACAACGGCGGAATCGATATTCAGGAGCTGACAGATAAATACATTGAAAAGATAGATGAGACGATTGCGGCAAAAGAGAAAGAGATAATGGAAGTTTAATTTTTACTTGATTTTTTAAAATAAATGTAGTATTATTCATAGGAGGTAAATTTCAAAGAATAAATTTATATAATCTATGAATAGTTTAACTTTAGAGAATAAGAGAAGATCTTGGTGGTGGTGGTCCCAGTAGGGGCTGCCACCTGGTTATAAAAAGATAGAAGGTGGGAGCCCGAGAGGGTCATTCCCACCTTTTTTATTATATAAAGAGTCGTGGGAGTGACCCCCACGATTTTTTTTATATGGAGGCAGATATGGAATTAAAGAAGGCAATAGAGAGGATTGTAAATTTAAAAAACCTAAGTGAGGATGAGGCATACAGAGTAGCATTGAAAATAATGAGTGGAGAAGCAACAGACGCACAGATTGCGGCAATCCTGATCTCTCTTCGTCTAAAGGGTGAAACTATTGATGAGATCACAGGTTTTGTTAGGGCCATGAGAGAAAGGGCGGTTCGAGTCGAATGTGAGGGAGAGCCTGTAGTCGATACATGCGGTACTGGTGGTGACAGAAGTGGAACCTTCAACGTTTCTACTTTGAGTGCAATCGTTGCTGCAGGAGCGGGATGTTATGTGGCAAAGCATGGCAACCGTGCTGTTTCCAGCATGTGTGGGAGTGCAGATTTGTTGACAGAGTTGGGAGTAAGAGTGGAAATTGCACCAGAACTAATCAAAAGATGTATCGATGAGAATGGAATAGGATTCCTATATGCACCAGCACTTCACAGGGCCATGAAACATGCTATAGGGCCGAGACGTGAGATGGGAGTCAGGACGCTTTTTAACCTTATCGGACCATTAACAAATCCTGCCGGAGCAAAACATCAACTGATAGGTGTTTTTAATATCAATCTTTCTGAGACTTTGGTAAATGTTCTGAAGAGGCTCGGATCTGAACACATAATGGTTGTACATGGAGAAGACGGGTTGGATGAAATCACAATAACAGCAAGGACACATGTCTGTGAACTGGTCGATAATAAGATTAAAAGATATACACTGGCCCCAGAAGATTTCGGTCTTAAGAGGGCATCACTGGAAGAGGTCAGGGGAGGAGATTCTGTTAAGAATGCCGAGATCGCCATGGCCGTGCTGTTGGGTCAGGGTGGACCGTGCAGAGACCTTGTGCTCATGAATGCTGGTGCAGTCATATATTTGAGCGGAAATGCAGACTCCATTAAAAATGGTATTGGAATGGCAGAGGAGTCGATCGACAGCGGAATGGCATTAAAGAAGCTGGAAGGGTTAAAGGAGATTACAAATAGTGAAAAGTAGAATCAATAGGAGAGGAAGAATCTCTGTTCTGGATAAAATTGTGGATGTGAAAAAAAGAGAGGTTGCCGAGAAGAAAAGATCCAGACCAATAAAACTGTCTGATGTTGAAGAGAGCCATGGAGTCAGAGATTTTGAATCCTCATTAACAAGGCCCGGAGTGTCAATAATAGCGGAGATAAAGAGAAAGTCTCCGTCTGCAGGTCAGATAAACACATCCTCTGATCCCATATCGATCGCCCTGAAATATGAGGAGAGTGGAGCAGATGCAATCTCAATACTAACAGATGAAAGTTTTTTCGGCGGCAGAGATGAGTTTGTGTCTATGGTCAGAGAGAAGAGCAGTCTGCCGATCCTGAGGAAAGAGTTTATAATCGATGAGTATCAGATTCTTGAATCGCGACTGATTTATGCAGATGGAATTCTTTTGATTGCAAGAATTTTAACTCAAGGGCAGCTTAAGTCATTTATAGCGATTGCTCATAGTCTTGGTTTGAGTTCTCTTGTTGAGATACATTCAAAAGAAGATCTAGATGCTGCTCTTTCTGCAGATGCTAAAATAATAGGAATTAACAACAGAGACCTCGATACGCTTAAGATAGATCTCGGCCATTCTATAAGAATGAAGGAATTGATCCCGGAGGACAGGATTGTGGTTAGCGAGAGCGGCATTCGCAGTTCAGACGATATCAAACTGTTAAGGAGTGCAGGTTTTGATGCAGTGCTTGTGGGGGAGGTTTTGATGAGTTCGAAGAATATGGCTAAAAAGCTGAGGTCTTTTAAAAAGATTTGTTTGCAGTGAAGAAGATTCGAACAAAAATAAAGATATGCGGAATTACATCCCTACACGATGCATTGATGGCAGCGCGACTTGGAGCAGATGCTATAGGATTCATATTTGCGGATTCTGTGAGAAGAGTATCTCCAGAAAAGGTATGTGAAATAATAAAAAGACTTCCGCCGATATTGACCACTGTTGGAGTATTTATGAACCAGCCCCTTCAATATGTGAATAATACCGTCGATGAAACAGGGATAGATGTTGTACAACTTCATGGAAAAGAGCCGCCTGGATACTGCAACAGTGTAAGAAGACGTGTGATAAAAAGAATCGATATTAATGAGGCAGATACAAGAGAAACTCTTGTCAAGAAAATGGAGGGCTATTCTGTTTCTGCATTCTTACTCGATCCTGGAGCGGGTGGCGGAAGAAGATTTAAATGGGATAAGGCTCGGGGCATAGCCTATCCCTTGATCATTGCAGGAGGCCTTGATCCAGATTGTGTCAGGACAGTAATAAGGCTTGTTTCCCCTTATGGTCTTGATGTATGTTCGGGTGTGGAGGCCTTTCCAGGAAGAAAGGATTACATGAAGGTGAAGAGATTCATAGAGGAGGCGCGATGAATTTTAATCTTCCAGACGGCAATGGACACTGGGAGGAGTTTGGCGGAAGATATGTACCCGAGACTCTGATGGGTGCACTGAAAGAGGTTGAAGAAAGTTATGTCAGAGCCAAAGTAGATGAGGCTTTCACGAAAGAGTTGGATAACCTTTTGAGAAATTATGTAGGAAGGCCTACACCACTCTATTTTGCAGAGCACCTTTCAGATAAAGTTGGAGGTGCTAAGATCTATCTAAAAAGAGAAGATCTGAATCATACTGGAGCTCACAAGATAAACAACACATTGGGTCAGATACTTCTTGCAAAATATATGAATAAAAAAAGAGTTATTGCCGAGACAGGAGCAGGGCAGCATGGTGTGGCAACTGCTACTGTATGTGCTCTTCTTTCAATAGAATGCACAGTCTACATGGGTCAGGAAGACATCGAAAGGCAGAAGATGAATGTATTTCGAATGGAACTACTGGGTGCGAAAGTTGTTCCTGTCGAGTCGGGATCGAGAACATTAAAAGATGCTATAAATGAAGCAATCAGGGATTGGGTTACAAATGTGAATACTACATACTACTGTATTGGTTCGGTTGTAGGACCGCATCCGTACCCAATGATGGTTAGAGATTTCCAGTCGGTTATAGGCATGGAAGTAAAGAACCAGATAATAGAACACGAAGGAAGACTGCCCGATCTTCTTGTTGCATGTGTTGGAGGTGGAAGCAATGCAATGGGTCTTTTCTATCCATTTCTATCAGAAGATGTGAATATTACAGGTGTTGAGGCTGGTGGTCTTGGCCTCGACTCTGCCATGCATGCCGCATCTCTCTGCAGAGGACGAAGAGGTGTTCTGCATGGTGCGATGAGCTATCTGCTTCAGGATGAAGAGGGTCAGGTACTTTCCACGCATTCGATCTCTGCAGGTCTGGATTATCCAGGAGTTGGCCCAGAACATGCATATCTTAAAAAGACAGGAAGGGTAAAATATGTTTCTGCAACCGATGATGAGGCACTCAATGGTTTTCGTCTCCTTACAGAGTGTGAGGGAATCATTCCAGCACTTGAAAGCTCTCATGCAGTTGCGCATGCTGTAAAGAGTGCATCGCAAATGGATTGTAATGATGTTGTTGTTGTTAATCTTTCTGGTAGAGGCGATAAGGATCTTGAGATAGTAAGAGGTGTAGAATGAATCTTGAAAAGATATTCTTTGACCTTAAAAAAAAAGAAGAGGCTGCACTGATAATCTACTATCCGTTCGGATTTCCATCCATTGAAAGTTCTGTTGAAAATATTACCATTATCTCAGAGAGTGGGGCAGATATCATAGAAGTTGGTGTACCGTTTTCCGACCCGATTGCCGATGGACCTGTGATACAGGAGGCATCATATGTTGCTCTTCAAAATGGAGCGACCCTTGAGAGGTTGTTCTCTGAGATCGAGAGGGTTCAGATTGCAACTCCATTGATTCTGATGTCCTATCTCAATCCTCTTTATTCATTTGGGATGAAGAGAGTTATCAAAAATATGAAGAGAACAAAATTTTCTGGTCTTATAATTCCGGATCTTCCTGTAGAGGAGTCTGATGGATGGATTAAGATCTCAGGCAGGTCTAAAATCGATTTGATATTTCTCCTCTCACCTGTTTCCGGACAAGAGAGAATCAAGATGTGTGCAGAGAGCTGTTCTGGATTTATCTATTGTGTGAGTGTGACAGGAACAACAGGTGTAAGGGAGAGGTTATCACCAGAGATCGAAAAATTTATTAAAAGCGTTAAGAGTGTTACCTCAAAACCCGTTGCAGTAGGATTTGGAATTTCTGAGTGCAGCCAGGTCGTAATTCTCAGCAGTATTGCTGATGGTGTAATTATTGGAAGCAGGGTAATCGAGTCGGTAATGAAGAAGGAGAGTCTCGGTGATGTTATTAGAGAATTTAAAAGGTCTACAAGAAGAGGAAAAGGGAGATGATAAAATTTGATATATCGAAATTTAAACATCTTTCCACAGAAATCGATCTAGTCGCAGAACCCATTGCCGTCTTTAAAAACCTATATTTAGAAGAGCCCTTCAGCTTTATATATGAATCTCTCGAAACAAGGGGAGAAAGAGGAAGGTACTCGTTTGTGGGTGGTAGGCCCTTTTGTATAATAAGTGCACGCAATAGAGATGTACGAATTAAATTTAGAAACAGTCTTTACAGAGAGAAGACCAATCCATACGAACTCTTAAGGGAGATTGTCAATTGTTACGATTCCCCTTTAAACATTTCACCATTCTCTGGTGGGGCAGTAGGATATCTTTCATATGAAATGGTGAAATTTTTTGAAGATGTTCCATGTCGCAAACCAGATGAGGTAGGAGCACCAGATATGGTCTTTCTTTTTCCTAGTGAGCTGATCGTATTTGATCATAAAGAGGGCAGTGTGAGATGCGTTGTATATAGTGAAGTTGATAGTGATGAGAAGTTAAGGAGTCTTGTTTCAAGGCTGAAGAGATCCTCATGCTGTTTGGATACTGTTGAACCTTCCATGACCTCTGTCGATATGGCTTCCAGATCAAATTTTAGTAAGGAGTCCTACTGCAGGGCTGTGGAGAGGGCAAAACAGTACATTCAGAATGGTGATATATTTCAGACTGTTATTTCACAGCGGTTCTCATTGCCAGTGTCGGAAGATCCATTTTCAATTTTCAGGGCAATGAGAGTAACAAATCCATCCCCTTACATGTACTTTCTGAATCTCGGTGGGTTTTATCTTCTTGGTTCATCACCAGAGGTTCTTGTTAAACTGAAAGGGCGGATTGCATCGACAAGGCCTCTTGCAGGGACTCGCCCACGAGGAAGAGATGAGAAAGAGGACCGATCTCTTGCAAATGAACTGCAAAGCGATGCAAAGGAGTGTGCTGAACATATAATGCTGGTGGATCTTGCAAGAAATGATCTTGGCCGTGTATGCGAAAGCGGAACTGTAAATGTAACAGAACTACTCGAGGTTGAATACTATTCTAAGGTAATGCATCTTGTATCCAATGTAGAGGGTAGACTCGAGGCAGATAAGGATGGTTTCGATCTTCTTGCAGCAGCTTTTCCTGCGGGCACGGTTTCTGGTGCACCCAAGATAAGGGCTATGGAGATAATAGATGAACTTGAGCCTGAACGTAGAGGTATATATGCAGGCTCTATTGGCTACTTCAGTTTTAATGGCGATATGGATATGTGCATAGCAATAAGATTAATAATAATAAAGAGCGGCATCGCCTATGTTCAGGCTGGAGCAGGAATCGTTGCCGATTCTAACCCTGAATTGGAATATCAGGAGACTCTGAATAAGGCAGGCGCGCTTTTTCAGGCACTTGGATTTGGAGGAAAGAGATGATTTGCATGATCGATAATTATGATTCTTTTGTTTACAATCTGGTTCAATATCTGAGTGAGCTGGGAGAGGAGATTGCAGTGTTTCGGAATGACAAGATTTCTGTTCAACAGATCAGGGATTTGAATCCCAGAGCCGTGGTCCTTTCTCCTGGTCCAGGTTTTCCGGTCGATGCCGGGATATGCATGGAACTGATCTGTAAATTAAAAGGAATTATCCCTATATTCGGTGTGTGCCTTGGACACCAGTCGATTGCAGAGGCTTTTGGAGCAAAGATTAAAAAATCGAATCATGTGGTTCATGGAAAGACGAGTAAGATTTATCATGATAATAGATCGATTTTTAAAGAGGTTGAGAATCCATTCCAGGGTACAAGGTATCATTCTCTAATTGTTGAAAGAGCCACTTTGCCTTCCTGTCTGGAGGTCAGTGCATGGACAGAGGATGGAACAATAATGGGCATAAGGCACAGGGAACATTTAATAGAGGGAGTTCAGTTTCATCCCGAGTCAGTTCTGACAGATGAGGGAAAGGCGATTTTGAGGAATTTCTTTGGAGCTCTCGACCATTGATTAGTAATTTAAATTGATCGTTTTATGAATTTTTGTAGGCATCTAATTGTTTGCTACAGATATATCGACTCTATCAGGACTGGTTAACATGTAATCATTTTATAATAAACAAGGGCATATGCATGGCATTTAATATCCCCCTTTTTCAAAGGGGGATTACAGGGGGATTTGTTAGATTCTTCTGCTCAGTAATTAATGTTCCCCTACCCTTGTAAATTTCAACACACACGAGAATTAGATTCCTCGTTTCACTCAGAAAGACATAGAGTGTATGTCTTTCTCAAGGAGCGCTGATTCATCAGCACGACGAAGAATCTTTTGCCCATCAGGGTTTTGATTATCTTCGGAATTTATTTTGCCTGAGAAGAACTGCGGAAGTGTAGTTTATATAAGGCCTGAGAAATCACATGGTTAAGAAGTATTGTACTTTTCTTTTAGAAAGAAAAGTACCGGGAGAAACTTGCCTTTTTGCAAAACCATGAAGCTTGATCATGCTATCCCTACACTGAGCTTACTTCCTCCCAAACCCGACCCCTGCGCTACCCGCCTTTGGCCGTAGGCGTCAACCTAAGAGTTTGGCAACTTTTTCAACTATTATATGAATTAAAATAGTGGTTTCCTAACTCCGTTAGGTGTGATACGTTTATAGTCAAAGAT
>Ga0190360_1001166_pt1 | contig 13785 bp, 7 predicted proteins | sample 48721834_MG_FD_161271 | JGI IMG/M metagenome (GOLD analysis project Ga0190360, IMG submission 161271) | Hydrothermal vent microbial mat bacterial communities from Southern Trench, Guaymas Basin, Mexico - 4872-18-3-4_MG | ecosystem: Environmental > Aquatic > Marine > Hydrothermal vents > Microbial... | reverse complement strand
GAATCAAGGAGGATTTTTATTTTGATACTACTTTATTAAATACTTTGAAAGAAAAATTAACTACTTATTTAAAAACACACCAGGGTATCACACCTGCTGAATTTAAGACCCTTACCAATGCTTCTAGAAAATACAACATTCCTCTTTTAGAATATTTTGACCATATAAAACTGACCCTTAGAGTAGGTGATAAGAGGGTATTGAGATAGCTGGTTCTTTCTTGACACTGAGAGCCTAGTTGTGTTAACAATGCGTGCGTTAATTTAAAATAAAGGAAGGGGAAATGGCCATTAAATTGCTGGATAAAGGTTATAATCCAAAAAAAGTAGAAGAAAAGTGGTATCAGTATTGGTTGGAAAAAGGATTATTTAAAGCCAATTTAGAAGAGAAAGAACAGACTTTTTCCATGGTCATCCCTCCGCCGAATGTAACTGGTTCACTCCACATGGGTCATGCCTTAAATGTTACCCTTCATGACATTTTGGCCCGATATAAAAAAATGTTGGGTTATAATGTGCTTTGGCTACCTGGGACTGACCATGCTGGTATTGCTACTCAAAATGTGGTGGAGAGAGAGTTAGAAAAAAAAGGAATTTCCAGATACGATTTAGGAAGAGAAGAGTTTGTAAAAGCAGTTTGGCAATGGAAAGAGGAGTATGGAAACCGGATTATTAACCAACTTAAGAAACTGGGATGTGCATGTGATTGGAGTCGTCAACGTTTTACTCTGGATGAAGGTTTTAGTCAGGCAGTAAAGGAAGTATTTATTAGGCTTTATGAAGAGGGGCTAATTTATCGAGGAGATTACATCATTAATTGGTGTCCTAGATGTCAAACAGCTCTTGCGGATCTGGAAGTAGAACATGAAGAAGAAGAAGGTGCCCTTTATTACATCGGTTATGCGCGGGTAGATGGCCAAGGATATGTAACCGTAGCTACCACGCGTCCTGAAACCTTACTGGGTGATACCGCGATAGCTGTTCATCCAGAGGATGAAAGATATCAGAATTTAAAGGGTGTTACTGTCTTTGTGCCTATATTAAACCGAGAAATACCGATCATTTTTGATACTTATGTAGATAAAGAATTTGGTACTGGAGTCTTGAAGGTTACCCCTGCTCATGACCCTAATGATTTTGAATTGGGACAAAAACATGGCTTGTCTATGGTAAAGGTTATAGATGAGAAAGGACAAATGACTAAAGAAGCTGGGCCTTATGTAGGGTTAGATAGATTTAAATGTCGGGAAAGAATTCTTGAAGATTTAGAAAAAAACGGACAATTGTTAAAGATAGAACCTATCAAACACAGTGTTGGCCACTGCTATCGATGTAAAACTATAGTAGAACCACTGGTTTCCAAACAATGGTTTGTGCATACCAAACCCTTGGCCGAGCCAGCTATTGCTGCTGTAAAAGAAGGCAAGACCCGCTTGATTCCTGCTAGTTGGGAAAAAACCTATTATGAATGGATGAATAACATCCGCGACTGGTGTATTTCACGACAAATCTGGTGGGGACATAGAATCCCTGTGTGGTATTGTAAAGATTGCCAAGAAATCATAGTGGCCAAAGAAATACCCAAAGCTTGTCCTAAATGTGATTCAACGAACCTTGAACCTGAAATGGATGTTTTAGACACTTGGTTTAGTTCCGCCCTTTGGCCCTTTGGCACTTTGGGCTGGCCAAAAGAAACAGAAGAGTTGAAACTCTTTTATCCTAACAGTGTCTTGATTACCGGTTTTGACATTCTCTTTTTCTGGGTAGCACGGATGATGATGATGGGTCTCCACTTTATGGGAAACGTTCCCTTTTATGATGTATACATTCATGCCCTAGTAAGGGACGAAAAGGGTGAAAAGATGAGTAAGACCAAGGGAAACGTAATAGACCCATTAGATATGGTGGCCAAATATGGCACTGATGCCCTCAGGTTCACCTTAGTTTCATTGGCAGCTCAAGGTAGGGACATTCGCCTTTCTGAAAGAAGGATTGAGGGGTATAGGCATTTTATTAACAAAATATGGAATGCCGCCCGTTTTACTTTAATGAATTTAGAAGAAAACACTCAACCCATAGTTGAACCCCATAAAGGAAGTGAGGCTGATAGATGGATCTTAAGCCGCCTCCAAACAGTGATTAAAGAAGTCCGAAAAAATATAGATATTTATGAATTTGATAAGGCAGCTTACACCCTTTATCACTTTGTGTGGCATGAGTTTTGTGACTGGTATTTGGAGTGGATAAAACCCACTTTATACAAACCACCTGTACCTGAAGCAAAAAAATATACCCAATCTGTGCTTTTATATGTTTTAGGAGAAACTTTAAAACTACTTCACCCTTTTATTCCCTTTGTTACTGAAGAAATATGGCAACACCTGCCGCATACTAAGGAAAGCATCTTAAAAGAAAGTTATCCAGAGGCAAATGACACTTTAGAAGACCCGGCTGTGGTTACTGAGATGGAAATAATTATTGGATTGGTAAAAACTGTCAGAAATATGCGAGGAGAACTAGAGATTCCTCCAAATACTAAAGTAGATATTGTTTTTTCCACTCCAAGACAGGATATTTTAGCCCAGATAGAAAAACATCAAGACCCCATTTGCCGTTTGGGAGGAATAAAAAGACTCACTATGAGTGTACATACTGAAAAACCTGCTTATGCCGCGGCAACAGTATGGGAAGGTATAGATGTGTATATGCCTCTTGAAGATGTATTAGATTTACAAACAGAAGTAAAACGCCTTGTTAAAGAGATAGATAAGATGACTGATGAATTAACCATGGTGAGACGTAAATTATCTAATAGAGATTTTTTAACCAAAGCCCCTGAAGCTGTAGTAGCAAAGGAACAATTCAAGGCGAAGGTTCTAGAAGAAAAATTGCACAAACTCACAGTTAATTTAGAAAGAGTGAGAAGTTTACAGCAAGAAAAATAGTCTATTCCCCCAATTCTTGTGAACGTTTAGTTGCTGCCTCAATGGCTCCTATTAAAATCCCTCTGATACCCCCTAATTCCATCATGTGGAGGCCAGCAATAGTGGTTCCTCCTGGGGAAGTTACCATATCCTTTAATTGGGCGGGATGTAGGTTTGTTTCTTTAAGCAATTTAGCTGTGCCCAAGACAGTTTGAATAGCCAGTTTTAAAGCTAGTTCACGAGATAACCCCATTTTTACTCCACCATCCGCTAAGGCTTCAATAATAACAGCTACATAGCCTGGTCCACTTCCACTTAAACCTGTAACCGCATCCATCAATGTTTCGGGAACAACGACAGTCTCACCAATAGACTTAAATATCTCTGCGGCTATCTGTGAGTGACCTTGGTTAGCAAAAATGCCCAGAGATATAGCACTCATCCCAGCCAAAACTAAGGCCGGTGTATTAGGCATAACCCGTATTATGGGAATGCTTTTAGAAAAGAAATTTTCTATAAATGATGTAGGTATACCAGCCATAATAGAAATCAATAACTGCTCTGGAGTCATTACATCCTTAACTTCTTCTAGGACATTTTTTGCATTCTGAGGTTTTACCGCGAGAATGACCACTTGAGCTTGCTTGACCATCTTAGGATTATTATCAAATATTTTTACCTGATATTTATTTTTTAAATATTCAAGCCTTTCTTTTCTAATATCAGAAACCATTATGTCTTCTGATTTATATAGCTTACTCTTAAGGAGACCCTTTATAATAGCCTCCCCCATATTCCCACCACCGATAAAACCAATTGTTTTTTTCATCTTTCCCTCCCCATAAACTAGTTCAGGATGTTATCATTATTTGTTTATTTTGCAAGATTAGTATAAACTAGAATACCCTATCAAATCAATTGACTGAAAGGATTAAATTTGCAATAATATTATTATAAATATGAATCTTGCTGAGATAAAAATAAGATGAAAAAAGTAAGTTTATTCTTCATTACATTAATTATAACTAATTTAACGTTTCTCCCATTAGTTATGGCAAAAGTAAGTGGGCTGTGTTCAAATTGCCACACTATGCATAACAGCCAAAATGGACAACCTGTAGTAAAACTTGGAGGTTGGGATCCCAACAACCAACAACAAACAGGTAGTCCTTCAAATGAACCCCAAGAGTATTTGCTTATTTCAAACTGTATTGGCTGTCACACAAATGCAGTAAATGATAAAACCATCATCACTATCGGCCCTTCTGGGGGCGAAAGCCATATCCCTATTGTTTACAACGCTTCAGTAGAGCCTAAATATCCTGAAGAGTCCACAGCAAGTGGGGATTCTAACACCTTGGCTGGTGGTAATTTTTATTGGGTAGAGCAAGATGGCGATCAATATGGACACAATGTCATCAGTCATGCTGATAGTTTATTAACTGAAGCACCAGGGAGAAACCAAGGTTGTACTGACAGTTGCCATTATTCACTTTATCAATGGAGATTCCCCTGGCCTAACTCTGAAGGTCAAGGCTGTACTAGTTGTCATACCCCAGGACATCATAAGGGAGGATCTTCAACGGCAGTAGCTGATGAAGAAGACGGTTGGTATCGTTTTTTGGGCAAAAAACACTCTCAAGGATCGGACAGACCAATTCTTAAAGGTTTAGAAGACCCTGACTGGCAACAAACAGTCTCTCCCACTGACCACAATGAATATTGGGATACTTGGGATTATGGACCTGGTAATGCTGGTATAAGTAAATTCTGTGCTGCTTGTCATGGTAATTTTCATTCTACCCGTTATGGACCATGGATAAATGGTGGGTTTAAATCAGGTCCTGGTGGTGGTTGGCATACTGCTCCCTGGCTCCGGCATCCAGCCGGTATTTTTCTCCCCGATTTTGGTGAATCTAGTAAATACAATACCGATGGCTCTGGGGCGGAAGGAGTCCCTGGTTCTTACAACCCAGTAGCCCCTGTTTCAAGACAGGATATTGATAGTTACACTAACCCCTCTAATGTGGTCACTGTAGGTAGTAGTGGAGACATGGTCTCTTGTATTTCTTGTCATCGGGCGCATGGTTCACCCTATCCGGACATGCTCCGGTGGAACTATGATACCTGCCAAGCTAGCACAGTAAATTCAGACTGTGGCTGCTTTATTTGCCACACAAAAAAAGACGAATAGGATTTAAAAAGAATTCTCAAGAAATTTTCTAGATAGCAGTGAAAGAAAGGGTGACACCTGCCCTAATCCATCAGAGCACAAACAGTGATTTACGGGGTTAAATGGTGCATTGTGCTGACATCTATTCCGGGAATTAAACACTTTGGTAAATTGTTTAGAATCTGACTTTCTTCATAAGCTTTAACCTTTCTGCCACTGCTTGCCTGCTCACCATGTCCAGGCAAAGTTAAAGAGAAGGGAATTTCCCCTGTTCGTTTAAAAGTAGTGGGACTTGGAATATTTTCAGATGACCAATCTGAGCAAGGTAAAAAATTGAGTAGAAGAGGAGAATTAAAGTTCATTAAATAAAAAAGAAAACTCTATTTCCCTAATTCACACAATTTTTATCTACATGGCTTTGAGTTGCTTGCTTTATAAAAATAATTGTGTTAAAAATTAAAATATGCGGTGTCCTAAATGTGGTTATTGTTCTTTTGATTATCTAGACACTTGTCCTAAGTGTGGTATGGCGTGGAGCGAATACAAGACACAACTGAACATTAAGGGTATAAAACCGCAAAAACTAAATTTCCTCGAAGACCTATTAGTTCCAACAGAAGAAACAGCAAAAGTCGAAGAAACCCCGCCAGCTCCAGAAGAACTAGGAAAAGTCACTGAGCTGGCACAAGAACCTGAAGTAAAGGAAGAATTGCCTGAGGAAGAAGTAGCCAAGGCCGAAGAAACCCCGGTAGTTCCAGAAGAATTAGAAAAAGTCACCGAACTGGCACAGGAACCTGAAGAAGAAATACCTGAAGAAGAGACAGTTGAAGAAACCCTACCCCCTTCAGAAAAACCAGAAAAAATGACAGAAGCAGTACAGGAATTAGAAGTAACCGAGATAGAAGAACCCTCGTCTCATCTTGAAGAAACAATGGAAGAATTTCCCGAAGAAAAAGAAATAGCCCAAGCAGCTTTCCCTTCTCTTGAAGAAATAGAAAAAGTCTCAGAACTTTCAGAGAAAACAAAAGCAGTAGAAGAATTACCCGAACAGGAAGAAATAGCCCAAGCAGAAGAAATCTTCTCTCCTGAAGAAATAGAAGAAACTACAGAAGAAAAAGAAGGAGAGCTCTCACTTTATCCAGGAGCAGATTCCGTTTTTGAAGAGATAGAAGGAACTTTAGCAGAAATAGAAAAAATGGAGAATATTTCTGAAACACCTGAAATTTCTCATAAAGAAGAAAAAAAAGAAAAATTAACAAGTCCAGAACCAATGCCTGAGCCCATTGAGGTATTAGAAGAGATAGAGAAATTTCCTTTAGATCTTGATGTTTCAGAATCAGACATAGAAGTTTTAGAAGATATAGAACCTCCTAAGAAGTAATCCAATGATTTATCTTTTTCTCCTTTTAAAATTTTAGGATAGGTTAAATAAAAATGAAAAAGGTCCGATGTGTTGTTATCAGTGGTTATGGCACTAATTGTGAGACAGAAATGGCCTATGCTTGTAAATTGGCAGGTGGAGAGGTTGAAATTGTTCATATAAGTGAGTTGATTTATGGAGACAAATCTCTAGATAATTACCATTTGCTTAATTTTCCAGGTGGTTTTTTAGATGGCGATGACTTAGGAGCAGCTAAGGCAGCCGCTAATAGATGGAGATTTGGAAAGGTTAAAACTACAGGAGAACTTCTTTTTGACCAGCTTATAAGATTTATTAAAGAAGGAAAACTTATTTTAGGAGTATGTAATGGATTTCAATTAATGGTCAAGTTAGGAATTTTACCTGGCTTAAAGTCTCAATATCTCCTCCAATTAGCTAGTTTGACTTATAACGATTCAGGTCGTTTTGAAGACCGTTGGGTTTATTTAAAACCCGACCCCAATAGCCCCTGTGTCTTTACCAAAGGATTAGATAAGCTTTATCTTCCGGTAAGGCATGGAGAAGGAAAGTTTGTTGTTCAAAGTGAAAGGGTATTAACCGCCATTGAAGAACAACACTTAGCTGTATTAAAATATACTCATCCAGAAACAGAAGAACCTACCATGGAATATCCCTTCAATCCTAATGGTTCTATTAGTGCTATTGCTGGAGTTTGTGACCCTAGTGGTAGATTATTTGGTCTTATGCCCCACCCTGAAGCATTTTTACACTTTACAAACCATCCGCGTTGGACAAGAGAACGATTGTCAGAAGAAGGAATAGGGTTAGCTCTCTTTGATAACGCCATTGCCTATATAAAACAAAATATTTTATAAATTCAAATAAAGACTATCACAACTGCTCTATAATATGCTCATAATCCTTGAGTTACTAGGTTATGCTACAATGACCCCTTCTGTAAGGTCTCATTTATAGTCCATAATTCTCTCTCCTGCTAGGAAATGAGCTAGCTCAAGTGTTTCTCTTTTTGTATGATCTCGGCAAAGTCTGCCAAAAATTTGGGTGAATTCATAAGTTGGGGGGCGAGTAATAAGGCTTGTTGAAAATATTCTATAGCCTTTGGATATTGCCCTGCTTTTTTATAACATACCGCTACCTGACAAACAATTTGGGGAACTTGAAGGTAAGAAGGTTCTGCATCCAATGCCTTTTCTAAGTAAACGACTGCCTGACTATAATAACCAATATCCATCAGTTGTCGGGCAATAAGTAAATAAGGGTGAAGTTTGGCACTGGGACGATTAAGCCTAGCTCCAGGAACAACAGTAATGACAGCAGGAATATCCAAGTCAGGATGGGTGGTTTCTATCACAAATCCTTCTAAGTGTTTTTGACTCAACAAATCAAGAACACGTTCTATTTCTATCTTAAAATCAGGGTGGGAAAAAGAAGGAACACTAGTAAAATCTATTTTTTCACCATCTAAAAGAAATTTAGCTGATGTTAAGTCTTTAAATCTAGGAAAACAATAAGTGGGGGCGCCTGGCCTTTTCTGGACTAGTTCTCTATAAAGCATGTGAGCCCGATGTTGGGCAAGCTCATTTAAGGCCCGAATGACAGCAAGTTCGGGATTTAAATGACTACCAGCCGCAGCATAAATCTTAATAGTGGATATAAGGGCATGGGTGTCATGGGTAATGACCGCTAGAGTGGGAATACCTAAATCCAGACTAAAATCTTTTATAAATATTTCAATTCCTGCATTTTTTATTTTTTCTATTAGACCTTGAACAAGAGGAGACTTAATAGAGCTAATATTTATAGTAGGAACAATCTTTTTCCCTTCTATTACTAAAGAAATGCAATGTCTTTCTACAATTTCCTGTAAGGCTTGAAGGACAGCTTCTTCTAAAGTATTACCAGCCGCCCAGCCTGTAGTGCCGTAAATGCGGTAAAACCAGGGTAAAGGGAATAATACTTCTTTATCTTGCTTAAAACTATAAGCTTTTACCCAAGCAAGAGGGATTGATTCTAAGATTTCTAAGATTTTATTATCTCTATAATAAAAAGGTATAGGGTGAAGTAAGCTGTCAAGAGGTATGGCCTTTTCTTTTATTTCTTTATAAGGAGCAATAATAAAATGATTGGTGTTTTTTAAATACATAAATCCGCTATATCTTTCTATCAATTCCATTAAGGCACTTGCCTTGGCTTGTTCTGGAGTGATGCCTTTTCCATAAGTTTCCTCAAATTTTAATGCCTTAGCTACATCTTGATTTATTTTACAGGTATAAGCAGGAATACCAATTCTATCCATTTTATCCAAACAAACAATTTCAGAAAATATAGTAGCTTTGCTTTGTGTTAAGCTTGCCAAGGCCTTCTCTATAGTTTCTTCCGGCACACAGGCCTTATCCTGTCCATAAGTATAAGTTTTTAAACAAGAATTTAACAAACCAGCCTCCTTTCAATATTTCTTAAATTATAGGTTAAAGGTTTAAATATTTCTATAGGAGCACCAATAAATCTTTTCATAAGGCCCAAAATCCCTTTACCAATGGCAGAAGGAGGAAGGAGCACTACCTGGGGATTTTGTATTCGGCCTTTAACCTCTAAGGGCACAGAGATAAAAGTCTTGCTCTTGCCAGTTAAAATCTTACCCAAAATAGGTATCTTGCTTAAAACAACATCAATAGTTCTCAATGGGGCAACCAAAATAGCCATCTTTAGTTTTGAACTAGAGATATCAAATGTCCCCTGGCCTACAATCTTCATCGCCGGGCTATCAATCACAGCTGATTCTATATTTAAAATCCCATTTTGTAAACTAGCCTTAATATCAAAATGTTTATAATAGAGCCCTTCTTTAGTAAGGTCTGGGAGTCTACCCTTAAAGACTTCTATCACATTCAATAGAGAGAAAATCTTGGCCAAGAGAGTGGCTTTATAAATCCTTCCCTTTTCTGAATGAAACTCAAAATAACCAGAAGAATTTTCTTCAATGGGTCTTTTCTTCCCCTTGGCCTTAAACTCTCCATTAAGAGAATAATTGGCTTCAAATAAGTGGTCTTTTTGGAAAAGACATTGGGATAAGCTATTCAGTGCCAGGTCTTCCCCATTCAGGGAAATGTTTACTTCTGTTTCTTTTTTTGAGGTTCTGATAAAACCATTTAAGTCTAAGTTACAGTAATTTCCTTTTAAAATCTCCATCTTTATTTTTTCACTCTTTTTTATGGTAATAAGAGCCTCTATTTGTTTTAAATTAACATTGTTATATCGTAATAAATCAATCTGAGCATCTATGTTTGCATTTATTTTAACCTTAGGCCTTTTTTCTGAAGTTCTTTGGGGAAATAACTTACTAATTTCGTTTAAATCAATTACTGAAGCAAATATCTCCCCATTTACTCCCAGAAAATCTTCTATAAATTTTATACTTCCCTGAGCTTCCAATGTAGTTTCCTTCAAAGAAAGGGCACATTTTTTAATGTCTATTTCCTGTCCCTTGGCATTTAAACTCATTTTTTCTATTGTGAGTTTTTTAAAACCATTTAGATTAGATAATCCTTCTACCAACAAATTCCCTTTAAGTTCAGAATTCCCAAGGTATGCCAAATCAATCTTTCCCTTAATTTCTCCTTCAAAAAAACCATTAAGGTATTTATTGCTGATTAAAATGGCGTCTAAGGTATGAGAAGAAAGACTCCCCTTAAAATTCAAATCAAGAACAGGGTCTTTCTGCCAATTTAAATCTAAACATAGATAACATTTTTTGTTATTTTCTTTTAAATAAAAATCTCTAATAGAGCATTTCTGAGGTGAATAATCTAAGGTAAAACTTAGGGAAATCTTTTGGGGATTTAAAACATTTATTTCAAGATGAGTATATTGAGGGTGATAATCTAATTTAAAGGTTTTAACTCTAGCTGGCGTTTTGATTTTAAGTGAATTAGGGATATTTGCCAAGTCATAAATCCAATCTTGGAGAGAAGCAGTTATTTTCCCTGCTCCTTCAAGCCTTATTTGCCTTTCTTTAGTAAAGGGAGTTTTGATCTCACCAGAAAGGAAAAAAGTCCCATTTCCTAAACGCCCTTGGGTATTCCTAAACTTAATCAGGTGAGGAGAAACAAATCCCTCACCCCTTTCTATTTGAGCCTTTTTAGGCAAAAAAGAAAGAAAAAGAGCAGAATTTTTAAGATTAAAATGAAAAGCATAATTAAGGGAAGAAGGCTGGCCAAATTTGTAAACAAATTGGGCTGAAGAAACTTTAACTTCTCCTTTAGAAAGCTCAAATGCTTGGTAAAGACTATTAAGAAATGTCTGTTTTTTCAGCCAGGGATTGAGTTCATGGGCTATTAGTTTTCCAGAAAACTCCTTAATATTTAAGAAAATCTTTGGATTGGAAAAATCTACCTCACCTTTGGAATTACTAATTACAGAATGGCCAAAGCGTCCTTTAAGACCTTGCCAGCATATCTTTTCTGTGTTGTAAGAAAAACCAACCCTATTAATAAAGGCAGGATAAGGAAGTCTTGCATAAAGGATATTTCCTTTTACTAAAGCACCTTTAAGACTTACATCTGCAGTCTTATATGTGCCAGTAATAACCAGCTTGCCAGAAACTATACCTTCAGTTTTGGAAATAAGCTTAAGTTCTTTTTGGACCAAATGATTTTTTACAAACTTTTTAAGAAAAAACAAACCTGTTTTTAGGGGTGCAGTAAACGCCCCCTCAATATTCAAATCTTTATGGGGTGCTTGGATACCAATGGCAATCTTGGCCTCCCTGATTTCAGCACCTTCCATAATCCCAGAGAGGTTTTCACCATAAAGCACACCTTCTTTTATAGTAATTCCGCCTTGTCCATTATGGACTTTCAATCCTACTTTAGGAATATCTATTTCTGCCATAGAGGCTTCTGCTTGCAGCTTAAATGTCTTTAAGGACTCAAATTCTTTTTTGTTAACGGCTGTCTGGGTTATGTGAAAGCTCTCCGCCTTCCCTGCCTTCACAATCTTAAATATATTTTTAATGGCCTTGCTTTGGGAAAAGACACTTAACAATAGCTTTCGGCAACCAGTGACATCTATCTCTTGGGCATAAAAATCATAAGCTATATGGTATTTTTTAACATCCGTATTTAACCACCCTTGACCTTTAATCCTGGGTGTTTCCAGTTCTAACCTTGATAGTTTAAGCTCCCAATTATTTCCCTCTTTAAGTAACGTCCCTTGTGCAATTGCGTTTTTCAAAAAAATATTTGGAGATTGGGATTTAAAGCAAGGAGAAGCAATATTAAACGCTAAATTGAACTTAGTAGGTGACTTAAAGTCAAAACTCAGTTCTAAATCTATTTGAGACTTATTTATTTTTTTATTTACGGAAACTAAAGGAAGGTGCTCAAGCCTTAAATTTTTAACCTCTGCACGTCCTTTTAAACTAGATAAACTAGAGCGTGCCTTTAGAAATATTCTCTCACTAAAAGGGGTGCTAAAAGAGGTCTCTAAAACAATTTGGCTATCCTTTACATCTGCCTTGAGCTTGATAGAATGAGCTTTGAAAATAGAAGTCTTTTCTTTTAGGACCTCAACAGAACTATCTTTTAATTGAATATGTGCTTTGAAAGAAAGGGCTTTAAGTCTTTTTCTCTGTTTCTTAAACACCTCAATTGGAGCAATAGAATTAGCTGATTTAGATGAAAGGGTAAACCTTAAGTCCGCCTTCTCTAAAACAACAGACTCTATCTCCAACTTTTTATGCAAGATAGGCCAAACTTTGGGATAACCCGAGACTACGGCAAAGAAGGCCTTAAAATTATCCGAAGCTACGGTGGTGTTTTTTAAAACTATTTTAGGACGAGGGAGAAACCTAACTGAAATATAACCAATCTGAGTTGAAACTTGATAGCGGCTTCTCAATTCCTGGTTAATTTTTGACTTAATAAAATCTAGGTTTAAAAAATAGGGGAGAATTATTAAAGTCAAAAATAAGACAATAATAAAACATCCTATTCCCAGAAGAATCCAAACAAGAGACTTTTTAGCTTTACCCATTTTTTAAATACTGATTAAAATATCCCCACTTTAACTCAGGGAATTCCTTTTTCAATTCCTCCATCATATTTTTTATCCCTATTCCGGCAGTATATGGAATTTGCATTTGTTTTATATACCAAAAAGGGTCAATATTTAAATTTTTCAACTGGATTAAATCCAGGTGAGTCTCAGCAACCAACTGTTTAAGGGCATTGATTTCTTCCATGGTATCAGAAAGACCAGGAAAAACAAGATAGTTAATCATGGTAAATATGCCTTTTTCTTTGGCTAATTTAATAGTATCCTTTACTGCCTTAAAATTATAATTTATAGGTCTATGATAACGGTGATAATACTCTGGTTGGGCACTGGCCAAGCTGATGCGAATACTATCCAAACCGGCATCTATGATTTTTGATACCATTTTGGGAATACTCCCATTGGTATTGAGATTTATAGTTCCTTTATCAGTTTTTTGCCTTATAATCCTGATACTCTCAGCAATAGTATCTCCTGCCAACAATGGCTCTCCTTCGCAACCTTGTCCAAAGCTAATAATAGGTTGTTGCGCATAAAGCACATGGGGTAAGGCAATTTCTACAATTTCTTCTACTGCAGGCACAAACTGAATCCGATGATGAGAAGGCAAACAGCTATTTTCTTCCTGCCAGGAAAGGCATCCCAGACAACGGGCATTACATGCAGGAGAAACAGGCACAGGAAGTTCCCAGCGTTCATAGAAGGCATTTTTGGCAGCAAAACAGTGAAACTCAGTAGCACAGCGCTTTAGGTGTTTAAGTAAACGATTGTTAGGAAAATGAGAGAGTTTTTTCTTTATTTTGGGCAAAAGGGAACGGTCATCATATTGAGATGGATACCAGTGGGGATTATCTTCAATGAGAAAGGCAGGCACCCAGTATTGGTGATCATACCATCCTATGGCAGTATATGCCCAAAGGGGAAAAATACAGTCTTTATGAATATACTCTGCTGCTGGTAACAAGCACCGCACATATCCCGGAGGCATAAAGGCAGCTACACCATAACAAGGTTTATCCGAAAAGGGTGAGACTTCCAAGAGATAAATGTGTCCTTTCTTTTCATCATAACCAATGGGTGGACATTTGGGTAAGAAAAAGAGTTTGCTCCCTTCAGGGAGAGGTATAAAGTCTTGGGGTTTGGGAACAACAATTTGTTCCCCAGATTTTCCTATGGCTTTGAGATAAGGGTGATTATAAATCCTGCCTTGGGCATCTGCATAGACTACATAGG
>Ga0190360_1001164_pt1 | contig 13807 bp, 8 predicted proteins | sample 48721834_MG_FD_161271 | JGI IMG/M metagenome (GOLD analysis project Ga0190360, IMG submission 161271) | Hydrothermal vent microbial mat bacterial communities from Southern Trench, Guaymas Basin, Mexico - 4872-18-3-4_MG | ecosystem: Environmental > Aquatic > Marine > Hydrothermal vents > Microbial... | reverse complement strand
TGTTGGTGATAATTGTATTGCCGATGCGGGAAAAGTCTCTACTTCTTCGTCGGTAGTCGCTTGGGCAATGGAAAATTCCTCTGCTAATGCTTCCTCCTTAGCATGTTTCATATAGCCTTTGATTAGGGCATAAAGAATAATAATTGCCCCTGTTGCCAATGCGAATATCAACATTCCAAAACTGGTGTAATTCAAAATACTGATAGTGGTTTCACTTAAAGGCTCAATTTCTCCCATTTCAGATAGATAAACCGGAACCTTGAGACCTCGACTAAACAATACCAATATCATGATCACGCCCATGACCATTTTGACCATAAAATCTTTGACATAAGTCGTACCAATGGCTCCTAACTGGACACCGAACAATGAACCTGCCAGGATAACCATAGCTAAACGAATATCGACAAAACCGTCTAAGGCATATTTAATCGTACCCCCCATACCCATCACAAAGGCAATAACCAATTCCGTAGCGGAAGCCATTAAACCAGGCGCACCTAATACATACATCATCGCCGGTACACCAATAAATCCACCTACCGCAATGGTCGCAGCTAACATGCCGGTTGCAAAGCCAAGGGGAATGGTAAACAGTACAGATATTTTAGTCCCAAGACTGGGAAAATACATCATGGTACCGGGGATATTAACGGATTGTACCCAACGTGCTAATTTAGTGATTTCATGTTCTTTTGCACCGACACTATCTGATTGTTTATAGATTTTAATGGCATCACGTAGGACATAACCCCCTACAATGGCGAGTACGACTACAAATACGAAAGACACATAAAGGTTTGAACCCACATCGCCAAAGGCTTCTTTGATTTGAGTTTGTATGCTGGCACCATAAAGTACCCCGGCTTCAGCAGAAATGCCCATAATCAGACCGAGTTTGAGATCTACCTGCCCATATTTTGCCCGTTTTATGGAACCAACTAGGGCTTTAGGGAATTTATGGCACATATTACTGGCAACAGCCATAATCGCCGGAACACCCATGCTCATCATCGCCGGTGTTAAAACAAAGGCACCGCCCGAGCCAATAAAGCCACTAACTAAACCGCCGATAAAGCCCACGATAAAAAGAAAGAGGATATCCTTCAAATGAAGCTCAAGAAATCCCCCTACTTCAAACGCTAAAGTAGCCACTTTGCCCGTGGCATCTGTTACCGTAATCATTTCTTGATCCGGTTTACCAGGCGCAATATAAGTAATTTCATTGCCCGAGCCCAGGATTTCGCCCTTTGAGGCTTTCCAAACAATATCACCCGTCATGCCGGATATTTTAAGCATTATCTCGTCTAAGGTCTCAACCTTAGGGTTTGCCGGTTCAAAGGGGCTATTAGTAAGTGTACTAGGTTGTGCCTGGGGTTCTTGTGCAACTGACCATCCGATAGTTGGTAGGCATAATAGCAAACCCATGATAACGAACAATCTGCTGATTCTTGATAGTGTAGTCATTATATTCTTTCTTAACCCCGCTTCTTAACCGATTTAGCTTTGACACCCAATAGATCCCAAAAGTGACCGGTAAATGTGCCATGTACCAATGAAAAAATAAAGGCAATGGAAATAGGCACAATGAAATACCAACCACCCTGTTTTGACCAATCCAAAATGGTTTCATTAAAATAGTAAAGTAAAAAGTAGAGTATCGCACTTAGCAAACCCAATGATACGGTCTGAATCATTGCGCCGGTTTTAGTTCCCATACGAATGAATTCTCCTTCAAGGTAAAATGGTAAAAGAAATTGCTAATTCAAAATTAGCACACACTAATAGTGTAACAGAAAATAAGGATTAATTGGAAATTATTTTGTCCCTGCTACAAGACCTGCCAGGTTTTAAAAACCTGGCAGGTCTAGGCTAAAACTTATCTGGACATCTATATTTAGAAATTTTTTTCAAGTTGATTCAATAACTGATCTCTAGTACGAGAATGCCCACCTGTCACTTGGAAAAAAACTAAACTTTCAGAAATGACACATCGGATTAGCCCTTTGTAGCCATCATCGTTTTTTCCATAAATGGAATCATCATCAAAATTAAAATGTCGATAAAAACCACTATCTCTTAATGACATTTCTGCACGGCTTAAGCATTGCGCTTTATTAAGTAAAGTCTGTTGCCAATTTTCACTATTAAGTAAAGTCTGTTGCCAATTTTCAATCACGTCACGCTGCTCAGATCCCCTAGCCTGGGATTGAGTTGTAAGAGTGCTAACACTTTTATCGCCCTCAAAAGTGCTAATAGCTTTATCATCAGCAGGTGTATCATCGGCAGGTACCGTTTTTTGGGCAGGCTTGATACTTTTATTTCGCTGAATTTTATGCAGTAAAGTTTCGGCTTTTTGCCGAACATTTTTTGACTTCTTCGCCACTGCAATAACCACAATCACACCGGATTTGGATAAGCATTTAACCAATGCTTTATAATGGTAAGGATTACGATTACGATAAGCGGCAAATACAGTTGTACCACCTTTATATTGAACTACCTTTTGAAAGCCCTCATTTTTAAGCACCTGTTTTGCGACAGATAAGCAGGTAGAAGTTTTAAAAGATAAATTTTCCCCCACACTTATACCAAAATAGGGCGGCACTGCAAATGCAAGCGGCGAAACAAAAAGTAAGACAACCAACAATAATGAACAAATAGAGATTTTATTTTTCATGTCAAGTTCCGAAACATTTATATATAATGTTAATTATTTTACCATAAGCTCATCCAAAGCTAAATAGGAAAGTATCATGTCTCCAACAATGATGGCAATAATTGTATTATGCCTGTATGTTGTATTTTACCATTTTTATGCTAAAAAATGGCTTGCTAAACGAATTTTTATACTCAAAGAGTCGGCGCAAACCCCAGCTCATAGATTGCGCGATGATGTAGATTATTTGCCGAGCAATCAGTACGTTCTTTTTGGTCATCATTATGCCTCAATTGCCGGTCTTGCACCGATGCTTGGACCAGCTATTGCCGTGATATGGGGCTGGGTTCCAGCACTATTATGGGTCGTTTTGGGAACGCTGCTGATTGGAGCAGTGCATGATTTTTCCGCGTTAGTCCTTTCGGTGCGTCACGACGCGAAAAGTGTGGGTACGATTGTAAAGGATGTGATTCATCCACGCGCAAGACTTTTATTTTTGTTAATTATCTTTTTTCTGATTTCTTTAGCGATAGGTGTATTTGTTTTAGTGATTGCGGGGCTATTTGCAGCACCAGATCCTGCACATATTCCAGCTACGGCGCATCCAGAAGCCGTTTTTCCGACGATTGCCCTGATGTTGATTGCTATTGTCATTGGTATTTTAATTTACCGTTTTAAGCAAGCGATTTTATGGATGACGATGCTAGGTTTTGTTCTAATGCTAATCACGACTTGGGTGGGATTGTATATACCTATTACAGGTATTTCTGCTTTGAATTGGACCTGGTTACTACTTATTTACGCATTTGCGGCTAGTGTGCTACCAGTTTGGCTACTATTGCAACCGCGTGATTTTTTAAATTCTCTTCTTTTATACCTGGCATTATTTTGCATGCTCATCGGTTTTTTCATACTTTCACCTGAATGGGTCGCACCTGCTATTAATTTGCATCCAGAAGGGGCCCCCCCTATTTTTCCTTTCTTATTCATTGTGATTGCTTGTGGGGCGGTATCGGGATTTCATGGTATTGTGGCATCTGGCACAACCGCCAAGCAACTTGATAAAGAAACCCATGCGCCCTTTATTGGTTATGGGGCTATGATAGGTGAATCTTTATTAGCCTTAATGGCTGTTATGGCAACCACAGCAGGGGCTTTCAGTTCTCATGAACAGTGGGCTAATTACTATGGTTCATGGCAGCAAGCTGCGGGACTGCATCAAAAACTAGGGGTGTTTATCCAAGGAACGGGACAATTTGTCCATCAATTAGGGATACCACTTGATCTATCCCAGGCATTTATTAGTGTCGTCGTCGTTGCCTTTGCGATGACCAGTGTGGATACCGGTACGCGCCTGTTACGCTTTAATGTTCAAGAAATTGGGCAGACCCTGGGAATAAAATTTTTAGACAATCGTTATTTTGCGACGCTTATTGCCGTAGTAGCTATTGGTTTTTTTGCCTTCTTTCAGGTAGATGGTAAACCGGCGGGATTATTTCTTTGGACATTATTTGGAACGACAAATCAGGTTCTAGCGGGACTGACTTTATTGGCGGTGACATTATATTTATATCGTAAGCGTAAACCGATACTTTATACCATGTTACCAATGCTGCTTGTGTTGGGTACGACGATATCTGCTATGCTTATGAGTCTTTATGATGCAGTATTGACGGAACAATGGATGGTAACTATAGTGGGAGGGATTATCTTATTTTTATCTCTTTGGGTATTAGTCGAAGCAATTCTTACAATTCGTCGTATTAGGAATAACAATTAGGGCGTGAAAAAGGGCGAACACGCCGGTTCGCCCTACATTTTGTCGTCATTTTGAATAACAATTGAAGCAATAGTGAATGACTGACTTAAAAAATCCAAAACTTATATATTTGAAAGGCTTCCTATTTGGAGCGATAGTTTTATGCAGTTCCATCATCCTATTTTCCATCTACCCATCATGGCAAACAGCAGTCTTAATAGCTCTAATCAGTTGGGCATCAGCAAGAGCCTACTATTTTATGTTTTATGTTATTGAGAAATATGTGGATAGCAATTACAAATTCTCAGGTGTGTTTTCATTTATTCAGTATTTTATTTCTAAAAGAACAAAAGAAAAGTAAGGAACGTGCCTGAAATAATTTTTCGATATACTTACTTCAAAACCTGTCAGGTAATGTTAAAATATTTATGCGTACCTACTTAAAACAGCAGACTTTTTACGGTTACGCAACAGGCATTTTTAGTTCACGCCAAATTGAGCAAGCTACCTATGAAAATTTACATTTTCGATTCATTGCCGGTAACCTGCATCCTGATCACGATACAGTGGAACAACTACTTGAGTTAGGAGCGCTCGAAGACAATGGAATCCCTTTATCAAAAGAAGGTTCGTATCTTAAAGAAATAGTATTTGCACTGACAACTGATAACTGATTAAAATTTTGATACCCGTTTAGTATTATTCATACGACTTGAAAAGACATTGACCCGCTCACCCTTTTCAAAAGTGACATCGGCTTTTTGTACGACGACGATTTTTTGACCGCTATCCAGTTTAACGACGATTTTAAAGGCATTTTGATCGCTAACGCCCTTTTCAAACAAATCACCCAACATGCTACCTAAAATTATACCGCCTGTGGTGAAAATGTCTCTACCTTTGCCCCCGCCGAGAGTGCTAGCAGCAATACCACCAATAACGGCACCGCCGATAGTACCTATAACGGTGCCATCTTTTCTAATAGTCGCCGGTTCCGTACTTTCGACTACACCTTCATCAACATCTTCAGCTTGAAGTGCCTCACCTGAAGTATAGATTTTGGTTGAACGATCCGGTACACAGCCACCCAGTAAGATGATGGCGATAGATAATGCTATGATGATTTTTATGGTTTGCATAATATTTGTATCCTTAAAATAGATTAATATTGTTAATTATAGTATAATTATCAATTTATTATATGAAAATGTATAATTTCGTGTACATCCAAAGCTTTAGCTTTGGGGATAGACGCTAGTTTAACATTATCCTGTCCACTATCTACTTATTAATAGTCCTAATATAGAAATGATTCGTTTATCAATATTATCCCTCATCACGCTGTTTAGTTTACTACTAGGTGCATCACCTACCTGGGCAGTTTACGATTCAGCGAAAGTGAATAAAGAAAAGCCCTTAGAAATCGTAAGGGTTACGCCTAGCGGTGACGATGTTCCGCCTGGGCGACAAATTGTCCTGACCTTTAATCAGCCGGTGGTGCCGGTTGGGAAAATGGAACGCGATGCAGCGGCATTGCCGATTACGATTAGCCCTGCCTTATCTTGTCAATGGCGTTGGTTGAATACAACCAGTTTGGCTTGTGAGTTGGGTGATGAAACGGCATTAAAGCTTGCGACGCATTATCAAATCCAAGTTAAACCAGGGATTATGACCCAATCCCAACAAACCTTGGCTAAAGCCTATCAGCATGAATTTATCACCCAGCGTCCCGCCATTAATTATGGTGATTTTGAAATTTGGGAAGCCCCAGGCTTACCGAAAATTCGGGTGTATTTTAATCAATCCGTGACTCGTGACTCGGTAGCAAAACACCTCTATTTGGAAAATCCCAATGGAGAGCGCGTCGCTATCACTGTAGAACTGCCCCCATCAGATGAAGTTGATAAAACCGATTCTTCATTAACAAATCTCAATTCCCAAATCTGGATAGTCGCACCGCAATCTTCATTGCCCTTGGATAAGAAAATAACTCTGAAGGTAGAACCTGGGCTAATTGGGGAAGGACCTGAACGGGGTATTGAGCAGGAAACCATTACCAGTGCCCATACTTTCCCTGCTTTTCAATTCCTGGGTTTGGAATGTACAACTTTAAGTGCTCAAACGGTATTGATTCGCCCTAAAGATAAGCTGGATGAACGGTGTAATCCTTTGCGAGGTGTCTCTTTACGGTTTACCAGTCCTGTTCATAAAGAAGTTGCCAAAAAGAACTTACGGGTAAACCCTGATTTAGCCGGCGGACGCACCGATTATGACCCTTGGGAAAATATGCCAGGTGACTCTTCCCTGTATCAGTCGCATGATAAGGGTGACATTTATCGTGTTTGGTTGCCTACTCCTTTAAAGGCTTTCCATCGTTATCATTTAAAAAGTGCTCACCAGTCTTTAAAAGATGAATTTGGTCGTGCCCTATTGGTTCCGATTGATATACATTTTCTGACAGATCATCGTGCGCCTAATCATGTTTTTGAGCATAAAGTTTCGGTATTAGAAAAAGGCGTTGATAGTGAAGTGCCTATCGTAGTCACTAATCTCAAACAGCTTTCTTTGTATTACCACCAATTAACACCACAAGGATGGACAGCTCAAAAAACTCGGCAGGTATCGGTACAAACCGTCAAAGACATTGCTTTTAGGATGCCCTTGGGCATACGGGATTTAATCCCAGGTGAAACAGGCATTGTTCAAGGTTATTTTACAACGCGCCCTGATATTAATAATAAGAATGCGCCGTACTATAACCGGTTTATCAGCCAAGTCACACCCTATCATATCCAAGCCAAGTTAGGGCATCATAATACCCTAGTATGGGTAACGGATTTTGCGACCGGTTTACCTGTCAATGAAGCAGAAGTGTCGTTATATCGTGATACTTATGCGCCCGAAAAGTTGATGCCGGGACCATTGGCGGTTGCCATCACCGATAAAAATGGCATTGCCCTATTGCCAGGGACCAAATCTTTAGATCCTAATTTAAAACATGCTTATGTTTATGGGTTTGATAAAGAAGAGGATCGCTTTTTCATCCAGTGTCAGAAAAATCAAGAACGGGCTTTACTACCACTTGATTCACAATTTCGGGTTTCTATCTATGATCTAACAACAGATTATAGCTTTTATCCCTATATGCGATCTAAATATGGTCATATTCATACCTGGGGGACAACTGCGCAGGGAGTTTATAAAGTCGGTGACACGGTGCAATATAAGTTTTTTGTACGTGATCAAAGTAATAAAAAATTTGTGCCAGCACCGCAAAATGGTTATACCCTAAAAGTGATTGATCCAATGGGAAAAGTAGCTCATGAAGTTAAAAATCTGAGCCTATCGGAATTTGGTGCTTATCATGGTGAGTTTAGCCTGCCTAAAAACGCTGCGGTGGGTTGGTATGAATTTAAGCTATCTGCCCAGTTTAAAAAAGGTACCCATTGGTCGCCATTGCGTGTTTTAGTGAGCGATTTTACACCTTCTCCTTTCCGAGTCAAAACAGCGTTAAATGGTGAACTGTTCAAAATAGGCGAATCCGTCACGGTGGATACGACTGCCACTTTACATGCGGGTGGTCCTTATACTCAGGCACAAACGCGGATTCATGCGATTTTAAGCCCCCAATCTTTGCAGCCCACTCATCCTCAAACGAAAGGTTTTTGGTTTGATGTATTTATGGATGATGTCGATGATGAAACGGTGTTCAGTGTCGAAGATAAAAAAATCGATGATAAGGGGCAATTGCAAACTTCCTTTACCTTACCGACTAGCTCAAAAGTACTCTATGGCAAGTTGAGTATAGAAAGTGCAGTACGCGATGATCGTGGTAAGGATGTTGCTAATATGGCGACAGCCCATTATGTGGGACGTGACCGTTTTGTCGGTTTGAAAGAAACCAGTTGGGTTTTGACGGCTGGCACCGAAGCTAAAGTCTTATTAATTGTCGTTGATGAACAGGGCAATCCCATAAATAAGACTGATATCCAGGTCAAAATCGAACGGCGCGTGACAAAAGCAGCGCGTGTCAAAGGAGCCGGTAATGCCTATTTAACCCGTTACGAACATGAATGGGTTGCCGTTTCTGAATGTCAGGTAAAATCAAAAAAGGTAGCTAGTGATTGTACGTTTACGCCGTCTAGTGCCGGGGCTTATAAAATCACAGCAACCATTAAAGATAGTCAAGATCGTCCACATCATACCGAATTACAACAATGGGCGATTGGTAAAGACTATGTGATGTGGGAAACGACACCTGGGCATGGTTTAGAAATCGTCGCGGAGCAGGAAAACTATAAAGTGGGTGACACCGCCCGTTATTTAGTCAAAAATCCTTACCCCGGAGCGCAAGCGTTAATCACAGTAGAGCGTTTTGGAACACTCAAAAGCTGGGTACAAACCTTAACCGGAAGTATGGAAATTATCGAGGTGCCGGTAGAACCGGATTATGCACCGGGCTTCTTTGTTTCCGTAACGGTGATGTCGCCGCGAGTTGATAAGCCGATTGATAAAAATCAAGTTGATTTGGGTAAACCGGCTTTCCGTATGGGCTATGTCCAAACAAATGTCAAGGATGCTTATAAAGAATTAACGGTAGACATTCAAACGGATAAACCGGTGTATAAACCCCGTGAGCAGGTGACTATTAATTTACAAGCTCAGGCACGACATGCTGATATAGAAACGCAACCAATAGAATTAGCGGTAACGGTGCTAGATGAATCCGTATTTGATTTATTAGCATCAGGGCGAGATTACTTCGATCCTTATAAAGGATTTTATACCCTGGATAGTTTGGACATGACGAACTTTAGCCTACTGATGCGCCTAGTTGGGCGGCAAAAATTTGAGAAGAAGGGGGCTAACGCCGGCGGCGATGGTGGCACCGGTTTAAGTATGCGTTCATTGTTCAAATTTGTCAGCTATTGGAATCCATCTATCAAAACGGACGCAGCCGGTAAAGCACAAATTCAATTTACCGTACCGGATAATTTGACCGGTTGGCGCGTATTAGTGATGGCAGTCACCCCCGGTGATCGCATGGGTTTAGGAGACGCTAATTTCAAAGTCAATCAACCAATAGAAATTCGCCCCGTCTTACCTAACCAGTTAACTAGTGGCGATAATTTCCAAGCCGGCTTTAGTGTGATAAATCGCACTGATCAGGTGCGTACTTTGGAAATGACGTTAAAAGCCGATGGTCCGGTTACCCTGGTGGAATCTGAAACCGGCATGATAGATAGCATGAAGCAAACTATCTCTGGCTGGTATGGCTGGTTCGCCAGTTTTGTTGTGGAAGATTCAGATGAGATAGCACAACAACGTACCTATACGATAGAGGCGCAACCGTATAAACGTTATATCCGATGGTTATCGCTGGAAACAAACGATGCCGGTACGATTCAATTCACCGCGATGGCAACGGATGGTTCTGAAAGCGATGCATTAGAAAAAACCTTAAAAGTGCTACCTCGTCGCCCTTCAACTAGCGCGGCAACTTATGGTACAACGATAACTGATGAAGTCACTGAATCCGTTGCATTTCCAAAAGATATTCATACAGATGTCGGCGGTGTGAGTGTAATCGCTTCGCCCACCGTGATAAGCGGTGTTGATGGCGCGTTTGAATATATGCGTGATTATCCTTACGCATGTTGGGAGCAAAAACTCAGCAAGGGAACGATGGCTTCACATTATAATAACCTGCGCCCTTATTTAGATGAGGGCTTAACTTGGGAAACAAGTCTTTCGTTGCCTGAAGAAACGATTGCTTTAGCTAAAGAATATCAAGCCCCTAATGGTGGCATGGCTTATTTTATCGCTAAAGATGAACGTGTCAGTCCGTACCTGAGTGCTTACACAGCTTTAGCTTTTAACTGGCTCCGTGAAAGTGATTATCAGATTCCTGAAACGGTTGAAAATCAATTGCATGAATATTTGCAGACGTTGCTACGGAAAAATGTGATGCCGGACTTTTATTCCAAAGGCATGGCATCATCAGTACGAGCCGTTGCACTAGCAGCCCTCGCAAAATCAGGCAAGATTACCCGTAATGACATCAGGCGTTATCAACACTATATTCAACGTATGGATTTATTTGGGCAATCGCAATTTTTAGCGGCGGCGTTACAAGTGCCTGGCACAGGTAAAATCCGCACTGAAATCGTGAATATGATTTTAGCACACGCTAATCAAACGACAGGTAAAGTGTCATTTACCGAAACACGGGATAGTGGGTATAAACGTATGCTGTCATCAGATTTGCGGACGCAATGTGCCATACTGAGTAGTTTAAGTGAGTATGATTATGTCATGGGGGATCAAACCAATGTCGGTGATATACCTTTTAAACTGGTACGTAATATTACCCAAACGCGGAAAAACCAAGGGCATTGGGAAAACACGCAAGAAAATATGTTCTGCATGAATGCCCTGATAGCATACGCGCGTGTTTATGAAAAGACACCCCCTTTAATGACGGTACGGAGTTGGCTGAATGATGAGCCAATCCCTTTAGAAAAGGATGAAACATCGGCTTCGTTTGATGACGTGAAAAATCCACCTGTGACGTTTACTCATCAAATGACTGAGAATGATCCAGGGCGTGAAGCAACGATTAAGTTGGAGCGCGAAGGGCAAGGGCGGCTTTATTATACCGTTCGCATGACTTATTCTGAAAAAGTGGAAAAAGCCACAGCAGTGAATGCTGGCATTGAAGTCAACCGCGAGTATCATGTTGAGCGTGATGGCGAATGGGTATTGCTAACGAGTCCGATGAAAATTAAGACAGGTGATTTAGTCAGGGTAGATTTATATGTGTCTTTGCCCGCAGCGCGTCATTTTGTCGTAGTTGATGATCCAGTTCCTGGTGGTTTAGAACCGGTTAATCGTGATTTAGCCACAGCTTCCCAAATAGATGCCGATAAAGCGGAAGGGCAATATGCTGGTGGTTCACTCTGGTTTAGCCATAATGAATGGAATGAATATGGTTTATCCTGGTGGAATTTCTACCATAAAGAACTGCGTCATCATGCCGCGAGATTTTATTCAGATTACCTCCCAGCCGGAAACTATCACTTGTCTTATGTCGCTCAAGCGATTGCCCCTGGTGAATTTAGTGTGATGGCAACGCATAGTGAAGAAATGTATGAGCCTGAAGTATTTGGAAAAGGGGTACCTGCTAAATTAATTGTGGAGCGGGATGAAGATTAATCGTTAATTGTTAAAGAAATCCGATTTTTTCAAAAATCGGATTTCTAAATGAAAAAACTCGAATGCTGAGGTTTGAATATTAATTTTTTTCTGATCCCAATTATTTGCTCGATAATCGGTGGGGGTTTGACTACCCACCAGATGCGATTAAAAAACAACAGGATACCTGAATTATGTTAGAAAGAACATCTCCCCTGGAATTAACGATAAAAATTCCTTTTGAGTTACAAGAACAAACTCAACACCTTGCGATGCAAAGAGGCGAAACCATTCCCGAAATCATCTCCCTGGCATTAGCGCATTATCTTGACAATTATCGAAAACCAGCCCAGCCAGTCAAACTAGAACCGAACCTTGAACAAGGGCATCATCTTATGCGTGAATTAGGTTTGGGGTTGGGTCATAGCACTCCACCACACAATACCGCTCGTAACCATGACTTATATCTTTACAATAAATGATGAGGTTATATTTTAGTCACAACTAACAATGTTTTAAGCGAATCAGTGACTTTGATGCGTTATAAACTCAATCATTCCGTTGCAACCCAGTTCTGGAATATGATTCAACAATTGGTAAAAAGTGGTCTTGTGGAAGTGGTACGAGTGAACGAATGGCATGAACAAAAAGCTTGGGAAATCTTTGAAACGTATGATGACCAAAAATTTTCCTTGGTTGACTGTACTTCATTTGCAGTCATGCAAGATTTGAGTTTATTAAAAGTTTTTACAGGTGATCACCATTTCTCTATCATGGGGTTTATCTGTGTACCATGACATGATCCATTTTGAAGGGCAGAAATACCATTTTTCCAAAAAATGGTATTTCTAAATACCGCCTGTTACGCTTGCTCATTCCTAAATGGAGTTAGCGAGCGTAGCGAGCGTAGGGTGGGTAGAGTGAAACAAAACCCACCACCATTTAATATTAATTGAAAAATGGTGGGTTGCAGCGAAGCTCCTACCCACCCTACTCTTACTAAGTTGGCTGCAAGGATTAGTTAAAATTAATTTTTCGTACTCTGAAATGTAATAGGCAAATAGTCCGTTTGTCCAGCATTATTACTGAACGGGATTTGGTAGTCATGAGAGTAATTAGGACTGGTTTGCCCAGACCCATCAGGTTGGTTTTGAGACATTGTGGAATAATTACCACCTTGATTGACTTCATAACCAATATTATTAACAGGAATAATCACTCCATTTCTATCTATCTCAAATACAGTCCACAAAGTTCCGGCTATATTGGGAACTGTAAAACTTTCTTCTAATCCATTCTTACTATAAACATCAACTCTTGCTCCAGAATTAGCAAGTGTGTTAGCAGAAGTAGAAGCGCTATTTATATAATCATGTACTGAATAACGATAGTCTCCACCATATTGCAATTTAGAGATTGTCACACTTTCTGGACCAAAACCATCTTTATCATCACGATCAAGCCAAGCATAAGGTTCTTCATCATAACTTGTTGTACCGGGTCTGTTGAAATGGGCATGAAAACGTCCACCTCTTCCATTTGGCCCAGTCAAATGTGCATCCAAATCATCTGTATTGTTCCATGTCAATACAATACGGTATAAAGCATCACCCAAAGGCGGATTCATTGCAATATTTACATCTGTTGTTTCACCACCAATATTCGTAGCAGTAACATAGTTAGTGCTAAATTCTTCATCATAAACTTCCAGAGTATAATTACCAGAATTCAAATTCTCCAATTGAAATTTGCCACTACCATCAGTTTTAGTAGTTTGTATAATTTCTCCCATACGTTTGTTGATATAACGCCGCACGTTAATACTTATATCTGATAACGTATCATTATTAATTGCATTCCTAACGATACCAGTGATACTACCAATTTGTCCTTCATAACGATTTGGTATCAAATATATGGGTTCTACTTCCTTAGTTCGGCCATTTGGCACATTTAGATTAAAAACTATCTCGGAAATATATTCATTTGCAGTGATGTTTAGTTGATAACCTGAACCAATTGGTACGACATCTGTTTGGTATAGACCATTTGTAGTGAATTTCGGTTTTGTCCCTAGTAATGGTAATCCACTGATAGTCAATTTGGCTTCAGCACCATTTATTAATGGTTTATTTACAGCACCATAAACTGAACCATTGAGTTGACCAAAATTTGGTGTACCTAGTTGTGGCAGT
>Ga0190360_1001163_pt1 | contig 13811 bp, 11 predicted proteins | sample 48721834_MG_FD_161271 | JGI IMG/M metagenome (GOLD analysis project Ga0190360, IMG submission 161271) | Hydrothermal vent microbial mat bacterial communities from Southern Trench, Guaymas Basin, Mexico - 4872-18-3-4_MG | ecosystem: Environmental > Aquatic > Marine > Hydrothermal vents >... | reverse complement strand
TTTCACGTTCATTTCACCAGTCATGAGGATAGCTTCTTCACAAAAACGTAAAGCTCTTTCTCGAATTCTTGGATTTGGGTGGAGAAGTTGATTAAAGCTGTAGAAGGAAAGCCCGGTAAAGGTGGAACAAATGGTAATTCCAAAATTACTGGCCACTTTCGCTATATCCTGACTTATTCTGGGACGAACTGATTTACTGAGTAAGGGATCGGCAAGGTCAAAACTGAATTGCACAACTTCAAGACCAAATTCTTCGACGATTATTCGTGACCACTCTTCAGGTTCTGGCCACCTTTTTGCTGCAAAACAATTATTTATTCCAAGTTTCACTTTGGCCAATTTATTCTCCTTGCAACAATTTTATGTGATAACTTAGTCTGATCTTTTCTTACCTTCTTTCCATAGTAGGTCAAAATAATCTTCCAAGTCTTTAACCAGTAAAGGGTGAGTAAGAAGCACCGAGATTTCCCTGTTTTGAGTAAGAGAATAATATGTCCAGTTGTTACTTCCCAGGATGGCGATGGAGGAGTCTACTATCACCAATTTGGCATGACAGGTTATTTTTGGTGAATCAAAAACTACTTTTATCCCATTTTTACCCAGAATTTTTCCTGAAAGAGTATTTTTTCTGGTCAATCTTTCATTCCATTCACTCACCTCCAGTATAACTTTAACATCAACCCCTCTTTTTCCAGCAGCAATTAATTCCTGGATCAGGATGTTGCTCGGACTTAAGGGGTAGTCTGGATAATAGGCCATTTCAAAAGCTATTATTTTTATGGAACGTCTGGCTTCTTTGATGACTTCTTTTACCACGGGGAAATATTCCTGGTCTTTTATTATCCTGGATTTTAAAGCAGTGAGTCTGGAAAAGGATGAAACTACTAAAATAGAAAAGGTAAGGCAAATAAGGAGTAAAATTCTTAACTTCTTTAAGGTCATATTCTTTAAAAATTAGATTTGGAAAGCTTTTTTATATATTGCAATTACTTCTTTAAGGTCCATTTCCTTTGGATTGTTGCTCATTTTTGTTTTATCTGCTACCACTTCCCTGGCAAATTCAAAAAGACGTTCCTCTTTTACTGGCACTTTTTCTAAGACAAAGCCAGATCTTCGCAGGAAATTTTCTATCACCAGGGCACTCTCATGGGGATCATTTTTTTGTTTTTCTGAGACATTTTTATCAAGAAGACTTAAAACATGTGAAAATTTATCGGGATTTGCTGAAAAGTTTGCTTCCCAGAACCAGGGAAAAAGAATGCCATTTGCCCGACCATGAGGAATACCAAAATCTGAAGTTAGACGATATCCCATGGCATGAAGCAAGGTAGTACCAGTCTGGGCAATAGCTATTCCAGCTAAAGTAGAGGCATAAAGTAAAAGAGAACGTATCTTCTGGTTTTGAGGCTGACAAAAAACTTCTGGTAAATTTTTTCCCAGAATTTTAATTGCCTCAAGAGCGATAGTTTCACTTAAGAGAGAAGATCGGCATGAGATGTAACTTTCAAAGGCATGAGAGAGGGCATCTATTCCTGTGCTGGAGGTCAGATCAGGAGGAAGGTTAAAGGTCAGAGATGGGTCCAGCAGAGCCTCTCGCGGAAATAGATGAGGGTCGCCTATTATTTTTTTACGATGTTCCCCCTCTTTAGTATCGGTAATCACGGCATAAGGAGTTACCTCGCTTCCCGTTCCTGCAGTCGTGGGAATAGCTATAAGAGGTGGGATTTCATTTTTTACTCTGTTTTTCCCATAGTAAAAATCAAGAGGCCCTGGGCCAGTGGCCAGAATTCCTATGGCCTTGGCAGCGTCAAGTGGACTTCCTCCTCCCAGGGCTACTATAAATTCACATTTTTCTTTTTTGAAAAGATCTGCCCCTTCTTCTACCGTAATTGAAGAAGGATTAGGCTCAACTCTCTCAAAAAGAACGGGTTCAACATTTTCTTTTTTTAGTACCTCTTCCAAAAGACTTAAAAACCCGAGTCTTCTGGCAGAACTTCTTCCAGTAACTACCAATGCTCTTTTTCCATACCTACTGGCTATCCTGCCAGCCTCTTTTAACTTTCCCAATCCGAAGTGAATACGCGTTGGCAAATAAAAGGCAAAATTTAAAGACAAATTCGCCCTCCCCTTATTTTATCTCTGTTACTATGGTGTATCGACCTTCTCTTTTCAGGGGTTCAAATCTTTTACCCCCTCCCTCATAAAACTTGGTGAAAAATTCAACAAATTGTAATCTCGCCGTGTGAATGAAACCTGACAGACAGTTTATCAGGAGATTTCCCAGGTGGCCAAGAACTAAAATCAATACCAGAGCAACTGGACCCAAAACAGGGATTCCCCCAGCCATTTGGGCAATTGTGTTTACTACAGTGGCTATAACACTGGTAGCAAGTCCAAGAGCCAGAAGTCGGGAGTAAGATAAAATATCGGCAAATAACTGAATAATTCCGTATACCTCATAAGCTCCTTTAGCAAGCCTTTTCCCAATATTCTTGCTTTTTCTTCCTGAAAAAAAGAAAAGTATAGCCGCTGCTCCCAGTGTAAAGATAGATCCTACCCTGGAGTATAAAGGAGATTTTTTCCAGAGTTCCAGAATCTGACCTGGAGATAGACTCAAGGCCAATCCTCCCCCCTCTCCCGAGAGGAATCCTTTTATCTGAGGAAGAAAAGCCAGAAGCAATCCAATTATAAGAACAATCCAGGTAAATTGGTCTAAAAAAGCACCCCCCACATCCCCTCTTCTTAACTTATCCTTCATTTCGAGAGCAATACCTGTTAGGAGATGAATTACTCCCATTGCCAGGGCAATCATGAGAAAAGTCATGGGCTCGTTTATGGGATTAAAGAGAGCCAGCTTCTTAAGTGGAAGAAGAAATTCAGGGAGTTTTTGTAGTTCAACACCAAAAAGTCCCCCAGTGACTGTTCCTATTACAATCGTTACGAGACCACTTATAAAAAGAAGAGAAAATAGTTTCCTTCCCCCTTCAGTTACCTGGACTTTTTTGGGAATAAGATAAGCCAAAAGGGCCAGTATAATGCCGTATCCCCCATCAGTTAAACAGAAAGCCAGAAAGAGAGCAAAGAAAGGGGCTAAGAAAGGTGTAGGGTCTATCTCAACGTATCTGGGAAGTCCATAAAGTTCGGTGATGAGTTCAAAGGGTTTAAATATTCTGGAATTGGAAAGTGCAATGGGGATCCTGGATTGTTCTTTTTTAGTGGGTTTTTTTATTATGACTTCTATTTGATTAAACGCAGTTAAAGCTTCCTTTAAAACAGGAAGATCCTCCTTTCGAACCCATCCCTCCAGCAAAAACGTATAACGGCTTACCCGTGAATGTAAATGGGCTTTTTTTTCCTGAAGAAGGTCATAGAAATGGTCATATAAAGTCATAAGTTTTATCTTCTCTTTGGTCAAATTAGCTGCTTCTTCAAGCAGGTCTTTTCTTTTTTTCTCCAGATTTTCTATTTCCTGTTTAATCTTCCCCAGACGATGAGAAGGCATCACTTCCTCGGTTAGCTTAACCTTCTCTCCCTTTAATTTGTGGATTAGCTGATCTACATGTTCCCTCTTATCTTTAAGAAAAATGAGTAAAATATAGACCTTTCTACCAACTTCCCCCAGAATCTGAGCGTGAATCGGAACCTTTTCGGTTAATTTAAAGAGAAGAGGTCTACTTTCTTGAGGTATTATCAGGGGTTGTGCTTCCACATACTTTGATGTTTTCAGATCTTTTAGAGCCAGAGGGAGTTTTCGCCAAGGTGAAAGATTCAAATACTCTTCTCTTAAAGAAAATATCCTTTCCTTTGTCTTTTCAATTTCCTCCTGTATTTTTTGACATTTTTGACATATCCTTTTCCAGTTAAAATTTTTCACCCAATTATTATAATCTGCTGGTTTTACTACAACCCTGGTAGGAAAAAAACCAAGTTCAAATTTTTTCTCTTCAAACTGACTTAAAAAATTTATTCCTTCTTCAAGTCTGGAAAGATTTTCCTGAAGAGACTCAAGTTCTACCTCTGTCTTTTGAAAAAAATCAGCTACTGATTCCTTCCCTGGAGGTGTGGCCTGAAATATACCAAGCTGCTGTAACTTTTTAACCACCTTCTCTCTTAAACTACTTTCACCAATAAGGAGAATTTTTCTCATCTCTGCAATAGCCATGAGACTCCCCCTGCTATTTTAATTCTTTCCAGAGTTTTTTGGCTTCACTTAGTATATATTTGATAACCTTTTCTTTTTTTTCCTCTACTTTTTTTTGCAGGTTTTCTCTCTCTTTTTGAGCCGCCTGCCTTATCTTTTTGATGTTTTCTTCCGTGGCAAGATCTATTTTTTCTTTATACTTCTCTATTTCCCTTTTCGCTTCTGCTTCTGCCTCTTTTAGTATTTTTTCAGCCTCTCTTCCCGCCTCTTCTAAATTTCTCTCTTTCTCCAGGGCTGCTTTTTTTAAAGTCTCCTCAGCTTCCCGCTCCTTATCCTGTATTTTCTTCAGGGCATCTTGAGACATTTTTCCTCTCCAAATCTTACTAACTTTACTTTTGCCTCGGTTAGCATCTTAACCGCCAAAGCATCAGGATAACTGCCCTTAAAAATAACTTTGGTTATTCCAGCATTAATTATCATTTTACTGCAGGTTACACAGGGTTGATGGGTACAGTAAAGGATAGAATTTTTTATCCCAATTCCATGAAGTGCTGCCTGAATTATAGCATTTTGTTCGGCATGTAGTCCTCTGCATATCTCCTGTCTCTCTCCTGAAGGTATATTCAACTTTTCTCGCAGACATCCAATTTGGGAGCAATGAGGTAATCCTTGAGGTGGACCGTTATAACCGGTGCAAAGGATCCTTTTATCTCTTACCAGCACAGCTCCCACCTTTCTCCGGAGGCACGTTGACCTTTTGGCTACCAGTTCCGCTATTTGCATAAAATACTCATCCCAGCCGGGTCTTTGATCGTGATTTAATTTAGTTTCCAATGAGCCGCTCCAGTATTTTTGGTATTTCAGCCTCTATTTCCTGACAGGTTTTTTCGTAAGAGCTTTCATCTCCACCAGCAGGATCCAGAATGTCCTCCTCCTTTCCTCTGGTAAATTCCCTGAGCGTCCATATCTTCATCGCTGCTCCAGGGCTGAGTTTTATCAGGTGTTGAACATGTTTTTTTTCCATGGTGAGCACAAGATCTGATTGTTCAATGAGATTACTTTCAGCCAGAGTGCTTCTATGGGAGCTTACATCAATTCCTCTTTTTCTTAAAACCCTTTGAGTAAAAGTAGAAGCAGGCGAAAAACCAGAAGCAAAGATACCCGCGGAATTTACCTCTATTTTTTCCTGATACTTTGAGGGTAACATTTTTTTAAAAAGCGCCTCAGCCATGACGCTCCTGCAGGTATTCCCTGAACAGACAAAGGTAACCTTCAGCTTTTCCTTTAGCGCTTTGTTTATTTCACTGCTGGTTATATAGCCTTCTCTTACGGTCTGAGGAGAAGAAGTGGTAACATCCACTATAGTAGATTCTTTCCCCAGGGGAGTTTCTCCAGCATCGATTAAAGCGTCCAATCCATTTTTTATCTCGGGAGATAACCTTTCAGGTGAAGTTATGGACATTTCTCCAGATAAATTAGCACTTGTGGTGGCAAGAGAGATTTTCCCTCTTTCACAGATTGTTCTAAGAAGAGTGTGAGCAGGAATCCTGACTCCAATTTTTCCTTCTTCTCCTGTCAACCACCATGGTTCTCTAAGACTGGTCTTAAATAAAATGGTTAAAGGTCCAGGCCAGAATTTACCTATTAATTTAATCCCAAAAAGGGAAATTTCATGAGTTAAATTTGTCAATTCTTTTTTATTTTCAGGAAAAATTATCAGTGGTTTTTGCCGGGATCTTTTCTTAAGATTGTATATTCGAGTAACTGCCTCTTCATTTTCAGCATGAGATGCTAAGCCATAAACAGTATCTGTGGGGATGCAAATTACCCCTCCTTCACGCAAAATTTCAATAATTTTGTCTACCTGTCCCGGATTTTTCGCCAATGAATCAACTTTAATGGTCAGCATTTCATTCTCTTATCTGTCCATCTCCCAAAATAATGAATTTACGTGAAGTAAGTTCGCCTACACTCATAGGACCTCTGGCATGGAGCTTCTGGGTGGAGATCCCAATTTCCGCTCCCATTCCAAATTCTCCCCCATCGGTAAACCTGGTAGAAGCATTCACATAAACGGCAGCAGAGTCTACCTCTTGAAGAAATTTTTTAGCTTTACTGTAGTTTTTTGTCACTATGGCGTCAGAATGATGCGAGCCATAAAAATTTATGTGCCAAATAGCTTCATCCAGTCCATCCACTACTTTCACAGAAAGGATAAGATCAAGATACTCACAGAACCAGTCCTCTTCTGTAGCAGGTTTCACATCAGGGACAATCCTTCTGACCTCTTCATCTCCTCTTATTTCTACACCCCCTTCCCGAAATTTTCGTATCATGGCTGGAAGAAATGTTGAGGCTATTTTTTTATCTACCAGAAGAGTTTCCATGGCATTGCAGACTCCCGGACGTTGGACTTTTGCGTTAAAACAGATTTTTTCCGCCATGGCAAGATCAGCTTCAGCATCAACAAAAACATGACAGACCCCTTTATAATGTTTTATAACCGGTATGATGGAGTTTTCCGTAACTGTCCGAATAAGACTTTCCCCACCTCTCGGAATAATTACGTCAATGTAATCATCAAGCCTGAGCATTTCCTTTACCGCTTCACGGGAAGTGGTTCTTATAAGTTGAACGGAAAAGACAGGAACTTTGGTTTTACTCAGTGCAGAGCTTATAATATCTACCAGGACGCAGTTTGAATTGATGGCTTCAGATCCACCCCGGAGTATTACAGCATTTCCGGCCTTAAGACAAAGACCGGCAGCATCAACGGTAACATTAGGTCTTGATTCATAGATGATGCCAATTACCCCCAGAGGAACGACCATTTTTCCTATTAAAAGTCCATTTGGTCTTCTCCACATGCTTTCTATTTTGCCTATAGGATCTTCCAGGGAAGCTATTTCTCTTAAACCTTTGGAAAGCTGGACTATTCTTTTGTCATTTAAAGTTAGTCTATCTATAAGGGCAGCAGAAAGACCTTTTTCTTTCGCCTGCCTGATATCTTTTTGATTTTCTTCCTTTATTTTTTTGCTTTCTCTTTCCAGCTCAGACGCAATCTTCTCAAGAGCCTGGTTTTTTTCATCTGAAGAAAGACTGGCAACTACCTGCGCCGCCTCTTTGGCCCTCTTTCCCATACTTAAAATTTCCTCTTTTATACTCATATCTACTCCTTACAGGATTAGTAACTTCTTCTAATTTTAATTTGCTCGTCCTCAAAAGTCAAGAAAACCTCTTTTTGATAAAAACTTTCTTTTACATTACTTGTCAATTTAATTGCTTATAGTATACTGGAGTTAGTATAAATTAATTAAATAAGAAGAGGAGATTAGGCTATGGAAGAAGATCTGGATTTTAAAGTTAATCCTCCCTGGCCTCCCTTTCGAAAATGGTATGGATTGATAATCCTTGGAATTGTGGTGCTTGTTATTTTATTTTCCACTTTTTACGCCGTAGGACCGGAAGAGGTTGGAGTTATCAAGAGGTTCGGTAGATATGTGAGAATGACAGACCCGGGGCTACATGTTAAGATTCCTTTTGCCGAGACGGTTACCAGAGTTAAGGTAAAACGCATCTTCAAGGAAGAGTTTGGTTTCAGGACTCTTCGGCCGGGAGTAAAGACCCTTTATGCTCCAGAAAAATGGGAGGACGAATCTTTGATATTAACCGGTGATTTAAATGTAGCTGTAGTGGAGTGGATTGTTCAATATAAAATTGTGGATCCCTACAATTATCTTTTTAAAGTTCGAGATGTTCAAAAGACCATCAGAGATATGGCTGAATCTGCTGTGCGCCTTGTGGTTGGGGACAGAAGTGTAGACGAGGTATTGACTGTAGGTCGAATGGAAGTAGCAACTGAGGCTCAAAAAAAACTTCAGGAAATACTCGACTTTTACCAGACAGGAATTAAGATAGTGACTTTAAAGTTAAAAGACGTTAACCCACCAGATCCAGTAAAGCCATCATTTAATGAGGTAAATGAAGCACGACAGGATAGGGAGAGATTCATAAATGAAGCCTGGCGGGCTTACAACAAGGTCATCCCTAAGGCCAAGGGAGAAGCAGAAAAAATAATAGCTGAGGCTGAAGGTTACGCTATTAACCGTGTAAATCGAGCTAAAGGAGAGGCTGAGAGATTCCTGGCTTTGTGGTCGGAGTATAAAAAAGTTCCAGAGGTCACTCGAAGGAGACTTTATTTGGAAACATTGGCCAAGGTGCTACCTCAAGTTGGTAAAGTATATGTGGTAGATTCGGAGCAGAAGACCATCTTACCACTTCTTTCTCTGGAGGGTGAAAAATGAGAATAGAAAAATGGGTGGCCCTGGGAGTGGTGATCATAATCGGGTTGGTGGTTTTAAGTAGCGCCCTTTATATAGTTGATGAGACTCAACAGGTTGTCATAACTGAATTTGGTCAGCCAGTAGGAAAGCCAATTACTCGAGCCGGCCTTTACATAAAAAAGCCTTTTATTCAGAAGGTGAATTATTTCGAGAAAAGACTGCTTACCTGGGATGGGAGTCCTACTCAGATTCCCACGGGGGACAAAAAATATATCTGGGTTGATACTACAGCTCGCTGGAAAATTGTGGATCCTCTTAAATTTCTGCAATCGGTGGGAAATGAAAGAGGAGCTCATGCACGACTTGATGACATAATAGACTCTGCAACCAGAGATAGAATTACAGCATATTCTCTGTATGAGATAGTGAGAAATTCCAATCGTGAATTTGTTAGCACTGAGATCTTTATTCAAAAAGAAGAAGAAATTAAAGAGGTAAAAAAGGGAAGAGAGCATATTTCTCGCGAGATTCTTAAGGAAGCAGCTAAAATTGTTCCCCAGTACGGAATTGAACTGGTAGATGTCCGCATAAAGAGGCTTAACTATGTGGAAGCGGTGAGGGAAAAGGTTTACACCAGAATGATTTCTGAAAGAAAAAGGGTGGCTGAACAGTACCGTTCAGAAGGAGAGGGTAAAAAAGCGGAAATAGAAGGGATGAGAGAAAAAGAATTGCAGAAAATTACCTCTGAAGCCTATAGAAAAGCACAGATTATAAAAGGCCAGGCTGATGCAGAAGCAATAAAAATATATGCCCAGGCTTATTCTAAAGACCCTGATTTTTACTCCTTTCTGAAAACTTTAGAAACCTATGAAAAGACCTTAACCGAAAAAGATACTCTGATACTTACCACTGATAGTGAAATTTATCGCTACCTGAAGGGTGTTTTACCTGGTGAGAAAAAATAGTGAGTAATTTAATATCAATAAGGTAAAAAATAAGGAGAGGACGAAATGGCGGTTAAAATCACCTGGTTGGGTCATGCCAGTTTTAAGATTGAAGGTGAAGAAGGCCTTACGATTTACCTTGATCCCTGGAAAATAAAGGCTAAAGATGAGGCTGATTTGATTTTTATCTCTCACTCACATTATGATCACCTTTCACCTGACGATGTGAATAGAATCCAGGGTAAGGCAACCACTATTCTGGTTCCCACCGATGGAGTGGGGAAGCTTCGAGGTGAAGTTCGAGCAGTAAAACCGGGTGACAGTCTTTCTTTAAAAGGAATAAATGTACGAGCTGTTCCTGCCTATAATTTAAATAAGCCTTACCACCCCAAGGAAAATGGATGGGTAGGATATTTTTTTGAAGTAGAGACAATTTCGATTTATCATGCCGGGGATACCGATTTTGTTCCTGAGATGAATGATTTAAAACCATCGGTAGCCCTTTTACCTATTGGTGGGACTTACACTATGGATGTGGAAAATGCTCTGGCAGCCGTTGAAGCCATAAAACCCAGAATGATTATCCCGATGCACTTTGGGGATATTGTGGGCACCTTGAATGATGCAAAAAGATTTGCCGAAAAGTGTCCCGTCGAAGTAAGAATACTTGGCAAGGGTGAAAGTATAAGTGTAAAATAGAAAAGATATTATAGACTAAGACTCCTATAAACAAAACCGTCCCACTTCAGGACCATTTAAAGTTTATGAAATTGGGACACTTTTTTTCATGAAGATAAAGGCTCCCGGAGATACCTTGCAAGCAAGCTTTTTTGGCGAGCAGAAGTTTCGCCATAGTAGAAACTTTTGCACCCACAAAAAGGAAAGACCTGCTGCACTAAAATAATAGGTGAGATACCCGGGAGCCTAAAGCAAAAGGTATAGATAAAAACTGTCCTAATGTCAGATCTGGAAAAGTTGACGCTGAAAGAAAGTTTTGTATAATATTACCCAAAATTCGCTTGAGGGTCAAAATATAAGCGAGAAAAGGGGAGAAAAAAGGATGAAAAAGTATGTGTATTTTTTTGCTAAAGATAGGGCCGAGGGTTCGGCCAAAATGCGGGATATTTTAGGAGGTAAAGGAGCTAATCTTGCTGAAATGGCCAATTTAGGAATTCGCGTTCCACCAGGGTTCACCATCTCCACGGAAGTTTGTGTCTATTATACTGAAAAGGGAAAGTACCCGGATGGTCTTGAAGAAGAGTTAAAAGAAAATTTAAAAAAATTAGAGGAGATCACCGGTAAGAAGTTTGGGGATATTGAAAATCCCCTTCTTCTTTCAGTTAGATCTGGTGCCCGGGTTTCCATGCCAGGAATGATGGACACCATTCTTAATCTGGGTTTAAATGATAAAAATGTTGAAGGTCTGGCCAAACAAACTAACAATCCGAGATTTGCTTACGACTGTTATCGCAGACTTATCCAGATGTTTGGGAACGTTGTTCTTGGCGTTTCTGGAGAGAAATTTGAGGAAGCAATAGAGAAAAAGAAAGAACAAAAGGGTGTAAAAGAAGATATTGATCTCACCGCCGAAGACTTAAAAGAACTGGCGGAAGAATTCAAGAAGATTATCAAACAGGAAACAGGAAAAGATTTTCCTCAAGATCCATTTGAACAGCTGGCAATGGCCCGGGATGCTGTCTTCAAAAGCTGGAATAACAAAAGGGCCATTGAGTACCGCAGGCTGCACAAAATTCCCGAACACTGGGGGACTGCTGTTAATGTTCAAACCATGGTTTTTGGAAACATGGGAAATGACTCTGGAACAGGGGTGGGATTTACCAGGGACCCGGCTACCGGAGAGAAAATCCTTTATGGGGAGTACTTAATGAATGCTCAGGGAGAAGATGTAGTTGCTGGAATAAGAACTCCCAAATATCTTTCCAGTTTGAAAGAGGAGATGCCCGAGATTTATAAGGAGCTGGAGGAAATCACCGAGAGATTGGAAAAACATTATAAAGATGTTCAAGATTTTGAGTTCACTATAGAAAGAGGAACCCTTTATCTTCTCCAAACAAGAACAGGAAAAAGAACAGCTCAGGCAGCAGTTAAAATAGCAACTGACATGGTGAGAGAAGGACTTATAACCAAGGAGGAGGCCATACTGAGAGTTGAACCCTCACAACTGGAACAGCTTTTACATCCTCGCATTGATCCTAAAGCTAAAGTAGAAGTTTTAGCTACTGGTTTACCTGCTTCGCCTGGAGCTGCTACCGGAGCTGTAGTGTTCAGTGCAGACAAAGCAGTGGAGATGGCCAATGATGGGAGAAGGGTTATTTTGGTTCGTAGAGAAACCTCTCCCGAGGATATTCATGGTATGGCAGTTGCTCAAGGGATTTTAACCTCAAGAGGTGGGATGACTTCCCATGCAGCTGTGGTTGCCCGAGGAATGGGAAAACCCTGTGTAGCAGGCTGTGAAGCAATAAAGGTTGAAGAAGAAAAGGGCTTTTTTACTGTGAATGGAATGATCTTTAGGGAAGGTGATTACATAACAATTGATGGAAGCTCTGGACGGGTAATAAAAGGAGAAGTACCCACCATTCAACCTCAATTAAGTGGCGATTTTAAAGAGTTACTTGATTGGGCTGATGAGGTAAGGACTCTTGGAGTAAGAGCCAATGCTGATACTCCACGTGATGCCAGAGTTGCTCGAGAAATGGGAGCCGAAGGTATTGGACTTTGCCGGACAGAACATATGTTTTTTGGGGAAGATAGACTTCCCCATGTGCAAAAGATGATCCTTGCCCAGGATGAGAAAGAGAGAAAAGAAGCACTGGATAAACTTGAGCCTATGCAAAGAGGAGATTTTAGGGAGATTCTGAATGAAATGGAGGGTTTACCGGTGATAATTAGACTGTTAGACCCCCCATTGCACGAATTTTTACCTAACTATGAAGAGCTTCTTGTAGAGGTAACCAAACTGAAACTCCAGGGTGGGGATCAGAAAGAGATTGAGGAAAAAGAAAGACTCATGCGGCGGATTCTTGACCTCAAAGAGATGAATCCTATGCTTGGTCACAGAGGGTGTCGCCTGGGAATAACCTTTCCCGAAATTTATGAAATGCAGGCCAGGGCTATTTTTGAAGCTGCTGCTGAGCTTTATTCGGAAGGGAAAAAAGTTTTACCGGAAGTTATGATTCCTCTGGTTATTGAGGAAAGAGAACTTTCCATTTTAAAAGAAAGAATTAAGCAAATTGCCAGGGAGGTTATGCAAGAAAAAGGGGTTGACTTTGAGTATAAAATAGGTACAATGATAGAACTACCAAGAGCTGCACTTTGTGCAGATAGAATAGCTAAGGTAGCGGACTTCTTTTCCTTTGGAACCAACGATTTGACACAGACGACCTTTGGCTTTAGCCGGGACGATGCTGAAGGGAAGTTCTTGCCTGCTTATCTGGAAAAGAAGATTCTCGCGGATGATCCATTTCAAGTTTTAGACCAGGAGGGTGTAGGACAACTTGTGAATATGGGAACAAAAAAGGGTAAAAGTGCCAATCCTGATCTGGAGGTTGGAATCTGCGGAGAACACGGAGGGGAGCCTTCTTCGGTTAAGTTCTGTTATCGTACAGGGCTTGACTATGTGAGTTGTTCTCCTTATCGTGTCCCAGTAGCTCGCTTGGCTGCTGCACAAGCCAGATTAGAGGAAAAAGAGAAAAACTAATATCCGGATCGGGAGGCAGGTTAAAAGCAGGACAGCCTGGCGCCCTGAGGGGAAGGGTTGTCATTTTTGATTTATTGGATATAATTAATGCTTGACAGGTGAGGGGAGGTGCCAGAGTGGCCAAATGGGGCGGGCTGTAAACCCGTTGGCGATTGCCTACGATGGTTCGAATCCATCCCTCCCCACCATGAATCTAAAAGTAAGGTGCGGATAACAATTTGCCCACGTGGCTCAGGGGGAAGAGCGCATCCTTGGTAAGGATGAGGTCACCGGTTCGAATCCGGTCGTGGGCTCTACTTTATAATTTTAGTTGAGATTACCCATCATTTAAGGAGGAAACAAAGATGGCCAGAGAAAAATTTGTTAGAACAAAGCCACATGTCAACATTGGAACCATAGGACATGTGGATCATGGTAAAAGCACTTTAACAGCAGCTATTACTCAAATATTAGCCAAAAGGGAACTGGCTCAGGCTATGACCGTTGATGAGATTGATAAAGCTCCTGAAGAAAAAGAGAGAGGTTTAACAATTTGTATTGCTCACATCGAGTATGAAACAGAAAAAAGACACTATGCTCATATAGATTGTCCAGGTCACGCTGACTATATCAAGAATATGATTACCGGTGCTGCCCAGATGGATGGAGCCATTCTGGTGGTTTCTGCGGCTGATGGGGCAATGCCTCAAACCCGGGAACACATTCTTCTGGCAAGGCAGGTGAAT